>Ga0070730_10000329_pt1 | contig 58463 bp, 57 predicted proteins | sample Coa_R1_3_FD_66447 | JGI IMG/M metagenome (GOLD analysis project Ga0070730, IMG submission 66447) | Surface soil microbial communities from Centralia Pennsylvania, which are recovering from an underground coalmine fire - Coalmine... | ecosystem: Environmental > Terrestrial > Soil > Unclassified ... | reverse complement strand
AAGCCGCACTGTCGCCCGCATGCGCTGGAGGATCCCGTGAGTGACACACAGACACGCGCCTACGGTCTCTGGGAGAGCCCACTCAGCCCCGCCTCGCTGGCGCAGGGCAAGCGGCTCAGCGAAGTGGCCTTCGACAGCGACGGCCGCACCGCCGTTTGGCTGGAGGGCCGGGGCGACCGCGGCGTGCTCGTCGCATCGCGCGACGACGATCTGGCGCCGCGCGACCTGACCGACACGCTTTCGGTGCGCGCGACGGTGGGCTACGGCGGCGGCGATTTCTGCGTCGGCGGCGGCGCGGTGATCTTCTGCTCCGGCGGCCGGCTCTACCGCCAGGATCTGGCCGGCGGCGTGGCGCGGCCGATCACTCCCGCCCTCGGAGCCGTTTCCTCGCCGCGCCTCTCGCCGGACGGCAAGTGGGTGCTGTTCCTCCAGTCGTCCGACCGCAAGGACTGCCTCGCCGTGGTGGACAGCGACGGCGAGCAGTGGCCGGCGAAGCTGGCGCAGGGCCGCGACTTCTACATGCAGCCACGCTGGAGCCACGACGGCCTGCGCGTCGCCTGGATCGCCTGGGACCACCCCAACATGCCCTGGGACGGCACAGAGCTCTGGGTCGCAGGATTCGACGCCGGCGACGGCGGCCCGCACCTACGCGAGGAGCGTTGCCTGGCCGGCGGCGCGGACGTCGCCATCTTTCAGCCCGAATTCGAGGCGGACGGCGCAGCGCTCACCTATGTGGCGGACACCGGCGGCTGGGGGCAAATCTACCGCCGGCTGCTGGCCGATGGCGAGGCGCGGCGCCTGACCGGCGGTTTCGCGGAGTACGGCCGGCCGGCCTGGCAGCAGGGCGCGCAGGCGTATGCCATCGCCGATGGCCAGCTAGCGGTCGTGCGCAGCTTCCGCGGCGAGCACAAGGCACAGGTCGTCGACAGCGCCTCCGGCGAGACGCGCGATCTGAAGGCTCTGAGCGGCTACACGTCCGTCGACTTTGTCACGGCCGCGCCCGATGGCGGGCGCCTGGCCCTGGTCGCCAGCGGGCCGACAATGCCGCCGCGCGTAATCTCGGTCGAACTACCGGATGGGCCGGCGCGCACGCTGGCGCGGGCGACGGGCGAGACGGTCCCACCAACCGCCCTCTCGCGGCCAGAGGCGGTCGAATGGCCCTCCTTTGACGGCGAAACGGCGCACGGCATCTTCTACCCGCCGGCCAACTCGCGCTTTCGCAGCCCCGGCACGCCTCCGCTCGTCGCGCTGATCCACGGGGGGCCGACCAGCCAGGTCACGCTCGGCTACAACCCGCAGGCGCAGTTCCTGGCCACGCGTGGCTACGCCGTGCTGCTGGTGAACTACCGCGGCAGCACCGGCTACGGCCGCGACTACATGCTGAAGCTGCGCCACAGTTGGGGCGTCTACGACGTCGAGGACACGCGCACCGGCTGCCTTGCCATGGCCGAACGCGGCCTGGTGGACGCGAACAAACGCGTGATCATGGGCGGCAGCGCCGGCGGCTTCACCGTCCTGCAGTCGCTGGTGTCGCATCCCGGCTTCTACACCGCCGGTGCCTGCCTGTTCGGCGTCGCCAACCAGTTCACGCTGGTGCAGGACACGCACAAGTTCGAAGAGCGCTACTCCGACTCGCTGCTCGGTCCCCTGCCCGAGGCGGCGGCGCTCTACCGGGAGCGCTCGCCCGTCTTCCACGCGGAGCGGATCAAGGACCCGGTGATAGTCTTCCAGGGCGACATCGACCAGGTGGTGCCGCCCTCGCAATCGGAGGAGGTCGTCGCTTCGCTGCGCGCCCGCGGCGTGCCGCACGAGTACCACGTCTTCGAGGGCGAAGGCCACGGCTGGCGCAAGACGGAAACGGTCGAGCGCTTTTACACCCTGCTCGACCGCTTCTTGCGCCAGTACGTGGTGTTCGTGTGACCTGCCGGCGACTCTCCGCCGCCGTGGTCTTCAGACCTGCCACCCGTGCCAGGTCCCGCTGCTGTGTGCGGGTCACCGCAGCGGGCGGCTGTGCCGAGATGCGGGAGTCGGTGCGGTCGCTCGCGCTCATACGGTCCTCACCCGGATGAGGGCTTTAATTGCCCGTCGTTCGTTCATGGCGTCGTACGCGTCCACGAGGCTGTCGAGGGTCGTCTCAAAGTCGAAGACGCGCCCCGGATTGATGCGGCCCGACAGCACGTCATCGAGCAGTTCGGGGATGTAAGCACGCGCCGGCGATACGCCGCCGCGCAAGCCGATATTGCGGTAGACGACGGCATCCATGACCGAGAAGTCGATGTTGTGCGGCGCCCCGATGGCGCCCACCGTCGAGCCCGCTCGGGCGATCGCCAGTGCCGTGGCCAGCGACTGGCCCGTGCCCACGCACTCGAGGGCAGCGTCCACGCCGACGCCCAGCGTCAGCTCCTTGACCGCCGCGACCGCCGCATCGCCCCGTTCGGCGAGTATGTCCGTGGCCCCGAACTCGCCGGCCAGCGCCTGGCGGACCGGGTTGCCGCTGAGGGCGATAATGCGGGCGGCGCCCAGACGCCTGGCGGCGATGATGGCGCAGAGTCCCACCGCGCCGTCTCCGATGACAGCGACCACGTTGCCCGGTCGCACGCCGCCGCAGACCGCCGCGTGGTGCCCCGTGCACATTACGTCGGAGAGCGCCGCCAGTGAGCGCAGGATTTCATCCGCATGGTCGGAGCCGGGCACCCGGACCAGGGTGGTCGTGGCCAAGGGGACGCGCACCGCCTCGCCCTGGCCGCCGTCGATGCCGTGATTGCCAAATGAGCCGCCGTTCATGCACTGCGACGGCACCCCCGCGCGGCAGTTGGCGCAGGTGCCATCGCAGTACGTGAACGGCGCGACGACGAAGTCGCCGGCCGCAAGGCCGCGCACATCTGAACCGACCGCGTCTATCACGCCGATGAACTCGTGGCCGATGGGTCCCAGGGCGTGCGGTGACTCACCACGGTAGTACCAGAGGTCGGAGCCGCATACGCAGCCCAAGACGACGCGCACGACGGCGTCGGTCGGCTCCTGGACAACGGGGTCGGGACGCTCACCCACCGTGATGGCGTGGGGACCGTTGTAGATCGCAGCACGCATGACAATGCCTCCTCACAGAGCGTCCGCGGGTGCCTCCTGCGGAGCCGCATGACCGCAAGGCTGCGGGTGCGTGGTGGCGTGCCTTGGAGTCCTCGGAGCGCTATGTCCAGTGAAGCGCACCGCCCCGTGGCCCGTCCAAGATCAGGTCGTTGTGCTGTGATTCGGCCAGGTTATGACCGGCGGGGGCTACCGCCGCGACCGCACGGCGCGCGTTGGCTGCTGGCCCAGTTCTTGGGCCAAGTCGACAAACCGCTGCGCCGCCAGAGACGGGGGTTGATGAAAGGCCACGCCAAGCGGGAGCGTTGGCTCCGGGTCGGCAAAGCGGCGATAGGTCACGCCGGGGTAGCGCAGCGTCGCCGCGCGGTCCTCCACAATCAGGGTGATGCCCGACCCTTCCGCAACGGCGACCAACATGCGCTCCTCGGACGGTTCCGTGCGCACGATGGGCGCCGCAGCGGCGCTGCCGTACACTAGGGCCAGACTGCGGTCGTAGCAGCCGGGGGTGTTGGCGCGCGGAAAATACACCAGCGGCTCACCGGCAAGCTGGTCGCGGCGGATGCGCCGACGTCGGCTGAGTGGATGCGTGCCAGGCAGCGCGACCATCAGGGCTTCGCTGGCGATGTCTACCCACCCGACTTCCGTCGTGCGCTCAAGCGGCGTATGCACAAAAGCGACGTCCAGCTCACCCGTACGTAGGCGCGCCACGTTGGCCGCGGTCGTTCCCGAGTCGGCGGTCAGCTCCACCCGCGAAAACCGCCGCTGGTACGCGCTGACGATGCGTGCGGGCAGGCCGCCAGCCATCGTGCGGAGGTAGCTCAGGTGCAGGTGGCCGCGGGCGCCGTCTGCAAGGGCGCGGGCGACCTCGGTAGCGCGGTCAACTTGGCGGACGATGGCCAGTGCCTCGGGCAGGAACACCGCGCCCTCGGGGGTCAAGCGAACGCCGCGCCGGGTACGTTCCAGCAGTTTCAACCCGAGTTCACCTTCCAGGCTGCGAATCCGCTGGCTCAGCGCCGGCTGGGAGATGAACAGGCGCTTGGCCGCGCGCCCGAAGTGCAGTTCGGAGGCGACCGTCACGAAATACCGAAGATGCCGCAGCTCCATAGGACAAGGATAGGCGCCGCGTATCACACCACAAGCACTGTTTCGAGGTGGACGCTGCCGGTAGTGGCCACACGGACCGTTTGGGTTCCACTGCCACGAAACTCATCCGCCGCACGGCCACGCGAGGGTTGGTGACACCCGCTCAAAACGATTCACAAAGGAGGGTCACCTTTACGCGTTTGCGAGCCCGCTTATGCAGAGCGACGCCCAGGCGAAATCGGGTGTGCCGTCCCTGGTCGGCCCGGACTCGGCGGGCTGGTCCAGTCGGCCAGTCACCGGGCTGTGCTGTCGCCCATGCCCGCGCTGAGCGCTGCCCGCCCTTGGGCGGCGAATCTGCCACTGGATCGCCGCCGATCCGTGCGAGGAAATCTGGCCCGCGGCCGCGGCTCGCCGTAGACGCTCAGGCTGGCGCGAACATCGGCAGCGACACTTCGCCCTCGCCCTGGTCTTCCCAGCGCACCTTCACCCGCTGGCCGATTTTTATCTCCTTCGTCGGGTCGGCGACGCCCACGACGTTCGAGAACATGCGGAAGCCTTCGTCCAGGTCGACGTAAGCGACAGCGTAGGCGCCCAGATCCTTGAAGGCGGGGTTCCGGTTCTGGCGGATCACGCTGTAGCTGTAGATCGTGCCCTCGCCCTTCGAGTCGTGCACGGTCTGCTTGCTGCTGCCGCAGTTCGGGCAGTGGCGCCGGGGGAAGAAGACCACCTTGCCGCACTCGTCGCAGGTTGCGTAGGTGAGCCGGTGCTCTTTGGTCGCCTGCCAGAAAGGCTCCGTGTCTGGTTCGGGGAAGCGGGGCAGCGGTCGCATTGCCATCTCGACTCCGTCTCGCCGGGCTGCACGGAACGCGCTCGCCCGGACTGTTTTTTTGTGCTTTGCCTCGGCTCATCCCGGCTCAGTCGCGGGCGAGGATGATCGTGCCGCCGCTGTGACGCGAGCCGAGCATGCCGCCGTTGCCGTGCGCCAGCGCCAGCTTCGCGTCCTTCACCTGCGAGGTCGATTCGCCGCGCAACTGCCGCGCCGACTCCAGCAGCAGGAAGATGCCGCGCATGCCGGGATGGTTCGAAGAGAGCCCGCCGCCGTCCGTGTTCAGCGGCAGCGAGCCGGTGTCGTAGCGCAGCCGCCCGCCCTGCACGAACTGCCCGCCCTCGCCCTTCTTGCAGAATCCGAGATCTTCGAGGATCGTCAGCACCGTGATCGTGAACGAGTCGTAAATCATGGCGATGTCGATCTCGTCCGGCCGTACGCCGGCCTCGCCGAAGGCGATCGGGCCGGACTGCTCGGCGGCGCTGCGCGTGATGTCGCGGTCGTTGGTTGGGTAGCGCGTCGCCTCGCCGGAGCCGATCAGCCAGACCGGCTTCTTCTTCGTGCCGCGCGCCACATCGGCCGAGGCGATCACCACCGCGCCGCCGCCGTCCGAGATCATGCAGGAGTCGAGCAGATGCAGCGGGTCGGCCACCATGCGGGACTCGACCACGTGCTGCACGGTGAGCTCGCCGGTATCGACAAAGCCCAGGTCGTCCATCGCCCTCACGGCCTGGGGGTTGCGCATGGCGTGGTGGCGCGTGGCCACCGAGATCTCGGCGAGTTGCTCCGATGTTGTGCCGTACTGGTACATGTGGCGCTGCGCCACCAGCGCGTAGTTGGAGATCAGGGTCATGCCCCACGGGTCTTCCATGTTGCCCACGGGGCTGGGTGGACCGGCGCTGGGCCTGCCGCCGGTGCCGATTGCCACGGAGTTCATGCGCGCGGTCGAGCCGTAGGTGAGCAGTGCGACCCGCGCCTTGCCGGCCGCGATGTCGCGCAGCGCGTGCGCGGCCTGGAACTCGTAGGAGCTGCCGCCGACCGCGGTCGTGTCGATCACGCTCGGCTGCCAGCCGAAGTACTCTGCGATGCCAAGTCCGGCCATGCCGCCGCCGTCGCCCGCGTCGTAGACCGCGTCCACGTCCGACCACTTCAGGCCGGCGTCATCGAGCGCCTGCTTGGCGCTCTCTGCCTTGATTTCCAGCGGGGTGATCCCTTCGACCTTGCGCAGGGGATACTCGTAGATCCCCACAATCGCGGCGTCTCGCCGCTGGCCGCCTGCTGTTGCCATGCTTCGCTCCTCGTGCGGCGCCGCCCGCGCCGTCATTTCGCTCGATGGCCGGGCGCGGGGTGCAAGGCCGCGGCGGCCACTACGGCTGGCCGGAGCCTATGCTACTGTCAGTAGCACGGGCGGGGCACGCGGTCAATCGCTGCGCCGCGCCCGCCGCCGCATTTGGCAGCGAGCGACGCCGCAACCATGCGCATCGGCCTCATCACGGACACCCATCTGCCGGCGCTCTTCCGCCAGCTCGACGGCCTGGGGCCGGAGTGCGGCGCCTTTCTGACCGGCGTCGACCTGATCCTGCACGGCGGCGATGTCACGGCGCCCTCGGTGCTCGACTGGCTGGCGCAGTTCGCGCCGGTCGTCGCCGCGCAGGGCAACAATGACGACTTCCACGACCCGCGGCTGCGCAAGGTGCAGTACCTTGAGCTGGAAGGCTGGCGCATCGGCATGGCGCATAACCTGGCGCCGGAGACGCAGCCGCTGCACGCCGTCCACTACCGCTGCTTCGATCGCCCGCTCGACATCATGATCGGCGGCCACACGCACCTCGAGCGGCTGCGCCACGAGCACGGCATGTTGCTGGTGAACTCCGGCAGCCCGATTCTGCCGCACCAAAAGGAGACCCGGCTGGGCACCGCCGCGCTGCTCGAGATTACGCCCGATCGCGTCCGCGCCGAGATCGTCGTGCTCGGTGAAACGCCCGGGCGCCCAAACCCGGGCCAGTCCGCACTGATCGAGCTTGAGCGCGACAGCTTTCATGCGGCGCATCAGCCGTAGCCGCCAGCAGGCCGGCTGACGCGAGGGCTGCGCTCAGCGCCGCGGGCGGCTAGCATGGAGAACGGCGGCGGAACACCGCGGCCTCCATTACCCCTTCTCATTTCGGAACGTCTCGCAAAGGTCTCACGAGGAGCGTGCCGTATGACCAGCAGCGTGCAACTGCCCGCTCTCGGCAATCTTTCGCCGGGCCAGCGTGTTCCCGCCATCCATGTGACCGCGCACAATGCCTCGCTGCACTCGGACAACAAGATCCACGATGATGAAGTCGCGAAGCGCTACGGCTTCGCCGGCGGCCTCGTGCCCGGAATCACCGTCTACGCCTACATGGCGCAGCCGCTGGCCGCGGTCGCCGGCGCCCGCTGGCTGAGCCACGGCGGCGCCACGGTCTCCTTGGTGCATCCGCTCTACGAGGGCGACGCGACGACGGCGAACGCCGAGGTCTTGCCGTCGGACGCGCACGAGCAAGGCCGCATTGGCTTCGATCTCTGGGCCGAAAACGGTGCCGGCCAGCGCTGCGGCACGGGCAGCGCCTGGATCGGCCTGACGGAGCGCACCGAGCCCGTCCCGCTCCCCGATTATGTCGCGCACGATCCCGGCCCGCCGCCCGCCCCTCGCCCCGACCTCGCACTGGAAACCGCGCCCGTCGGTCAGCCGCTCGCCCGACTCGTCTTGCCGACCTCGGCCGCCGGCGCCCGCGAGTACGCCGACGGGGTGTTCGAGACGAATCCGCTCTTCCGCGAGGGCTCGCCCTGGGGGCCGCCGCTGCTGCACCCCGGCTGGCTGCTGAGCAACTGCAATACGATCTTCTCCAGGAGCTTCGCCTTCGGCCCATGGATTCACACCCGCTCGGAGATCGAGTATCTCGGTCCAGCCCTCGCCGGGCGCACGCTGACGCTGCACGGCCGCCTGGTGGAGGCCTTTGAGAAGCGACAACATCACTACGCGGTGCTCGATCTCTTCTGTGAGGACGATACGAGCGCGCCCGTGATGCACGTGAGGCACACGGCCATCTTCAAGGTGCATCCCCGCGCGTGAGCGGCAGCGGCTACTACAACGGTGCGGTGGAATTCCTGATCCCGGACGGCACGCCGGTGCCGGCGACTTGCGATGCCGGTTTCCGCCAGGGCCGCTGGATGGGCGTGGTGAATCTGGGTGAGACGGATCGGCGCATCGAGCGCGGCGATGTCTGCCAGCTCGTGCTGCGCGAGGAGCGGCTGCGTATCGTGATCACGGACCAGGTCGGCAGCAAGCGCTACAGCTTCATCGCCCTCATCAAGCCTGACCCCTTCGAGACGCTGTGAAGCCTCCGATGAGCATGCCGCCGTTGTCCACCCGGCTGCCAGAAGACGATACCGCCGGCGAGTTCGAGCCAGTGCGCGCCGCGGCTGCAGAAATTGCCGCCGCTGCCGGCGCCGAGTTGCAACACCGCTTCGCTGCGCCAGGACAGGTGCGCTTCAAGTCCAGGAAGGACGCCGATCCCGTCACCGAGGCGGACGAGGCGGTCGAGCGCTTCGTACGGCAGCGCGTCGCCGAGCGCTTTCCGGCGCACGACGTGCTCGGCGAAGAGGGCGGCGGCTCGACGCATCCTGGTGAGTGGCTCTGGGTAGTGGACCCGCTGGACGGCACGGCGAATTTCGCCAACGGGCTCGCGGTCTTCGCCGTTTCGATCGGCGTGCTGCACCGCCTGCGCCCCGTGGCCGCCGCGCTCTACACGACCTTCGGGCCGGAGGGACGCCCCTGCGTGCTCAGCGCCCGCCTCGGCGGCGGCCTGCTCTGCGACGGCGAGCTGTTCGTCCAGCCTGCTGCCGCGCTCTCCAAGCGCGCCCGTCTCTCCGGCGTGCCGGCAGGCATTCACCGCGCCTTCGCCCTCTGGCGGCTGCGCGGCCAGCTTCCGGGCGAGACCCGCTCCTTCGGCAGCACGGCGGCTGAGCTGGGTCTCGTCGCCACCGGTCGCTGGCAGTACGCGGTCTTCAGTTCGCCGCGGCTGTGGGACGTGGCCGCGGGCATCCTGCTGGTTCGCGAGTCGGGCGGGGCGGTCTATGGCGACCGGCGCGGTCGCTGGCAGCCGCTGGAGCGGATTGCGCCGCCGCGCGGCAAGCCGCTCAGCGAATGGAAGCAGGCCGTGATCGCGGGCGACGCGGCGTTACTGGGCCAGCTGACCGGAAAGGTGCGCGTACGCCGCTCGCCGCGCGAACGGGCGGAACGGCTGTTCGGCCCGGAGTGTGTCGATCGCGCCGTCTCCGGCTGGGATCGGCGCGGCGCTCCGGCCGTCCGGCGATTGCTGCGGTTGCGCTCAGCGGTCGCCCGCCGAGTTGGCCGCGAGAGTTGAGGCGCCTTCCACGCCTGGACGTCAACCCTCCGCGTCCGCATGGGATGCCATACGCGCCGCCAGCCTGATCGCCGCGATCATGTTCGCGGGGTTCGCCACGCCCTTGCCGGCGATGTCGAAGGCCGTGCCGTGGTCGGGCGAGGTGCGGATGATCGGAAGGCCCAGCGTCACGTTCACCGCGGAATCGAACTCGATCATCTTGACCGGGATGTGGCCCTGGTCGTGGTACATCGCCACCACGCCGTCGAACTCGCCGGCCGCGGCCCGCCGGAAGATCGTGTCGGCTGGATATGGTCCGGAGATGGCGCAATCCGCCGTCGCCGCCTGCGCCGCCGCAATTGCCGGGGCAAGCACCTCGATCTCCTCTGATCCGAACAGCCCGCCCTCGCCCGCGTGCGGATTCAGACCGGCGACGGCGATGCGCGGCTTCGGAAAGCCCAGCCGGCGCAGCGCCGCGGCCGTGAGCGTGAAGACCTGCCGCAGCCGCTCCGCGCTGGGCGGCAGCGCGGCTTCGCGAAGCGCGCGATGGCCGGTGACGTGGCTGACGCGCAGACGCTCTCCCGCGAGCAACATGCAGACGCCCCCCGCGCCGGTGCGCACCGCCAGCAGCTCCGTGTGACCGTCGTACGCGTAGCCGGCCAGGCGCATCGCCTCCTTGTTCAGCGGCGCCGTCACGATCCCGGCGACGCGGCCGGCCAGGGCGAGATCGCATGCCGTCTCGACGGCCCGCACGGCCACGTCGCCCGCTTCGGCGGACAGGACGCCGAAGGGCGGCGGTTCACCGCTTCGGATGGGCACATCGAGGAGGGCAATCCGTCCTGGGGATGGGTCAGCGTCCAGTGCCGCCGCTTCGATTATGTCGAGCGGCCAATCAAAGCCGCAGAGTTCCAGCGCCCGGCAAAGCGTTGCCGCGTCGCCGACTAGCAGTGGGCGACAGGCGGCCCGCACGGCGGGAATCGCCAGGGCTTTCACAACGACCTCGGCGCCGATTCCCGCGGGATCGCCCAGGGTGATCGCGATGAGCGGCCGTGAACTTCCCATGATTACACCGCGGCGCCCGGCTCGACCGACGGAAGGCTACCTGCCGCGCCCCGTAGCCGTTCGATGATTCGTACCAGCCCATCGTCCGGCCCGTGAGCGCCACTCTTCGTCACAATCGGGATTCCATTGGTGAGACCACCACGCATGACACCGAGCGGCGCGCCTGGAAACACCTCGTCGACCAACTCGATGTGCTCGGTCCCGAACCGACTGCAGAGAGCCGCCGCAGTGTCGCCGCCCGACACCACGAGCGCGTCAACCAGTGGTTCGCCGTTCGGCGTAGTCCGCTCGATCAGCCGCTGCGCCATCGTCGCCAGCGATTGCAAGATCGCGTCGGAGTTCCAGCGGCTCATGTTGTCGAGGAAGGGCGGCAGTACAATGGCACACTCTTCGCGCCGCAGCACGGTCTCAAGCAGGCGCATGAATTCCCATTTCGCCGGGTCCACTGCCCATCCGTAATACACAGGCGACAAAACGCCTGCTCGTTCGCGCACGGCATGCGCGATCTGAGCGCGGGCGCGGGGATGCGGACTACCGATCACGACCAGAATACGCCTTGCTCTGAGGTGAGTTTCTTCGATGCCGCGCCTTGCGGAACGCGGAAGCAACACGCTTAGCTGGCGGGCTAGTCCCGCGGAGCCTGAAATCGCATGCAATAGCCCGGCGTCGACCACCGCACGCGCGATGCGGGCCAGGTCGTCGGGAGTCTCGGCGTCCGCCACGGTGATGCCCGCGGCCAGCGCACGCACGCGCGCGGTCAGCTCCTCCTGGCTCCCGCGCACGGAGCCCAACGGGATCGTGCTAATCGGCAGGAACGAATGCCTGCCGAGCAGCGCCGGCACGGACGATTCTGTAGCCGGCGTGCGCGGATCGCGGCCAACCTCACTCTCGGCGAGCGGCACGCCGCCCACATACAGGACACCATCGCGGACGCTGCGCCGCGAGGGTGGGAAGGCAGGCGACATGAGCACACCCGGTTCGCCGGTGGCCGCGAGGTAAGCGGCCAGCTCAGATTCGGGGTTACCCCGCAGCGCGGAATCGACCTTATGGAAGAGCAGCCTGGGCCACAGCAGCAGCGCCGTGAGATGCGCGAGCCGCACATGCCTCGCCGCTTGGACGCTACCTACGTGGCGCGACACGGTCGACACGCCGATCGCCAACTCGCCCGCGGGCAATGCCCGGTCTGCCACTGCCTGCTCGAAGCGGCGCAACGTAGGGAAGACCAGCACGTGATCGACAACGGGCAGGAACTGCACAACCGTGTCGGCCGCGCCGGTCAGATCGTCGGCAACGACGATGTCGATCGTCACGGCGTTCAGACCGGCGGCCAGGGCACCGGGCGACGGTAGCCCGATTCAGGGAAGCGCCGGTCGCGCAGCAGCCGCTCGAGTCGCTGGCGCAGGGCACTTAGCTCTTGCCGGCTCAACAACTCGCGCAATTGCGCCGCTGTCGCGTGGTCGCGCTCAAGCAAAGCCCGCAGCGCCTCCAGATCGCGCAGCAGCGCCGGCGGCGCGGGCTCGCCGGCGTAGTCCCAGATCACCGTGCGCAGCTTCAGCTCGTGGTGGAAGGTCAATCCGTGGTCGATGCCCCAAACGCGCCCGTCTACGCCCAGCAGGCAGTGACCGCCCTTGCGGTCGCCGTTGTTGGCCACCACGTCGAACAGCGCCATCCGCTGCAGCTCGAACTGGCGTGATTCCCGCAGGTTGAAGAACGTGACCCGCGGATTATGCTCGATGAAGAGCTGGGCGCTGCCGACGCCGTGCGGACCGTCGCGCACGATCGTCGGCGGCACGAGCTGCCAGCCGAGCAACTCACTGAGCACGTATGCCGCCGCCTCACGCTTGTAGAGTGAGCCGCCGGGATAGTCCCAAAGCGGCGCCTCGCCGCGCTTCGGCTTGTAGACGGCAAGGCCCTTGCCCGCCTCGCCGGCGTCGAGCTGCAGGACGAAGGCGTAGTTCGAGCCGCTGGGGATCAGATCGAAACCCTGGATCTCGGCTTCGCGCAGAATTTCGAGAATGTCCGGCCGATCGGGGCACCAATTCTTGCCCATCCAGGCGCCTGAATCGCCAGTTGCCATGCCGTCCATCTCTGCGCGCGGCGGTGCGGCTGCCCCGCACCGCCAGTATACTGCGGCCCGGAGCCGCGGCCACGCGGCCAAGCCGCAGGACGGCCGCGCCAGGGACCTAGCAGATGGCGATTACGTTCGGTGTGTTGGCGGGGCATGGCGGCGACTGGCTTGGCGATGCCGAGATCGCCGAGGCGCTCGGCTTCGACTCGGTTTGGGTGGGCGACCACGTGCTCTGGCACGCGCCCTCGCCCGATCCGGCCGTCGTGCTGGGCGCGCTCGCCGCCCGCACCAGGCGCGTACGCATCGGCAGCGGGGTGATGCTGGCGGCGCTGCGGCCGCCGCTGGTGATCGCCAAGCAGGCCGCAACGCTGGACCTGCTCAGCGGCGGGCGCTTTATCCTCGGCGTCGGCGCCGGCGGGGAGAACCCGCTCGAGTTCGACAACGTCGGCATCGGTGTACACGAGCGCGGCGGCCGCCTCGACGAGACGCTGGCGATCTGCCGGGCGCTCTGGACGCGGCCCGAAGTGAACTTCGACGGCCGCTTCTACCGGCTACGCGCCGCGCGCTTCGATCTTCAGCCCGCGACCGCCGGCGGGCCGCCGATTTGGGTCGGCGGGCGATCGGCCGCGGCTCTGCGCCGCACCGGGCGGCTGGGCGACGGCTGGCTCGCCTTCGCCGTCACCCCGGAGCGCTTTGCCGCCGGCTGGCGAAGGGTGCGCAAGGAGGCCGAGCTGGCCGGGCGCGACCCGGATGTTCTCACGCCGGCCCTGCAGCTCTGGTGCTCCTACGCCGATGACTCGAAGACTGCCCGCAAGGTGATTGCGCCGGCAATCGAGGCGTTCTACAGCGTGCCGTACGAGCGCTTCGCACGCTACTGCATCGCCGGCAACGCGGCGGACTGGCGCAGCGGTCTGCAGGCGTACGTCGACGCCGGCGTGCGGCACATCAACCTCATCCCGGCGGGCGGTGATGTCGCAGGGCAACTTGTTCAGATTGCGGAGACGACTCTGCCGGCCTTCGCCTGATGCCTCGGCTCACTTGAAGGGAATCCAGCCGCGCTTGCGGCTGCGGAAGGGCGGCTTCGTCTCACGGACCTTTTGCACCGCGCCGGCGATCTGCGCCACGCTGCCGCTCGCGTGCGGCGCGCCGGGCAGCGCCGCCGTGCGCTCCTGCACGCGCGCGTTGATCGCGCGCACGCGGTCGAGCGCGGGCACCGCCTTCTCGTTCGTTAGTCGATGCACCGCCTTCATCCCCTTGCGCCCAAAGAAGAGGATGGCGAGCGCGATGGCGAACACGACGAGGCCGAGCACGATGAACATGACGCCGGCGATCACCGTCCATAGATCGGCCCACCAGCCGAGGCTGCCGGTGCCGCGGTCGGCAAACCGCGCCGCGGCATGGGCGGCCGGAACGAGCTTCGCCCAGAGCAGGTAGGTCATGACGTCCTCCGGCGCCGGATCGTGCGGCGGCTACTCCTTCTGGCCGCATAAGCCGATTCTATACAATGGGGTGACTCTTCCAATCATGGCTATCCCCTTTCGGGTGTACGATAAGGGAAATCCGTGAAGGAGTTCACAGACGATGGTCGCCAGGTTGGTAGCGCCAGCATACGAGATACGCGCGAAAACGATCATCCGCAATCCATCGCAGGCCGATCTGCATCGCTTCACCGCCGAGATGCCCAATGCGCGGCCCACGGAGTTCGGCAATCTGAACGTGAAGGCGCGCGTCGATGCGCGCTCGAAGGCCAGCACCTACATTGTGACGGACCAACCGGAGCAGCATTCAGACCAGACGATTTCGCGGGCCGAGGGGCGGCGCATCGCCGAGTATCAGGACGCCTACATCGCCGATCAGGACATGCTGGTGATCGACGGCTGGATCGGCAGCGATCCGCAGTTTCGCGTCGCGGCGCGACTTGTCATCGAAAAGGCCAACGCCAATATCGCCGGCATGCAGCAGTACCTCTATTACAGCAACGATCTGCCTTCCGAACCGAAGCTCACCATTATCTACACGCCGAATCTGCAGGCGCCCGGCTATCCCAATGACCGCCTGATCGCCGTTGACCTCGATGCGGGCGTGACGCGCGTGCTCAACTCCGACTACTTCGGTGAGTCGAAGAAGGGCGGCCTGCGCATGTGGAACAAGATCGTGCAGGACCGCGGCGGCCTGGCGCTGCACGCCGGCTGCAAGGTGATCCCCGTGGGCGACCGCGAGAAGGTGATGCTGATCGTCGGCCTCTCCGGCACGGGCAAGACGACCACGACCTTCACCCGCCAGAACGGCTCGCGGCCGGTGCAGGACGATTTCGTCGCGCTGATGCCCGGCGGCCGCGTCTACACCACCGAGGACGGCTGCTTCGCCAAGACCTTCGCCCTCGACCCGCAGTTCGAGCCCGCCATCCACGGCGCGGTGGTGCGCGACAACGCCTATCTGGAAAACGTCTCCGTGAACGCGGCGGGCAAGGTCGACTTCTTCGATACGTCGTACACCCAGAACGGCCGCGCCGTCTTCCCGATGTCCAGCATCGACGCCTATGACCCTGCGAAGCTCGGCCCGGTGGACTTCTTCCTGATTCTCAACCGCAACGACAACATTATCCCAGCCGTGGCCAAGCTTTCGCAGGCGCAGGCCGCGGCGTACTTCATGCTCGGTGAGACGCAAGGCACGAGCGCCGGCGGCAAGGACGAGATGGGCAAGGCGCTCCGCGTGCCCGGCACCAATCCGTTCTTCCCCTTGCTGCACGCCATGCAAGGCAACCGCTTCCTGGAGCTGCTGCAGTCGCACCCGATCGAGGTCTTCCTGCTGAACACCGGCTGGGTCGGCGGCGGCGACGGCGACCCACACGCCAAGAAGGTCAAGATTCCGCACTCCTCCGCCGTGGTGAAGGCGATCGCCGAGGGCACGATTCGCTGGCAGCAGGATCCCGACTTCGGCTACCAGATCGCCGCTACGCTGCCGAGCATTGCGCCCGACGACAGCGATCTGCTGCAGCCGCGCCTGAAGTACGAGCGCGAAGGCCGGCTCGAAGAATACAACCAGATCGTGGCGAAGCTGAAGCGCGAGCGGGCGGCGGCCTTCGCCGAATATCCCGGCCTCGGCGCCGAGATCGTGGCGGCCATCAGCTAGCCCGCCGGTTCTCGACTGCCTTGCGAGCGCCCCTGCTGGCCCAAACCAAGCGGGGGCGCTTTGCCGTGCCTGGCGTTCATTTTCACGGCCATCTAGCGGCAAGCGTGCAGCGCCATGCGGCGTAACCGCTGCTCGGTTATGGCTCGCCCGAGTCGAACGCTACGTAATGCGTCGGAATTTCTTGACACGTCGGATGATTCCGACGTAATCTAAGTCATGGCACAAGACGTGTATAGCGCGTTGGCTAATCCGGTGCGCCGGCAGATTCTGGAGTTGTTGCGGGGCGGTCCTCGGGCCGTCAACGATCTGGCGGGCCAGTTCGCGCTGGGTCGCCCCGCGATCTCCGAGCACCTGCAGGTACTCAGGCGTGTGCACCTCGTGCGGGAAGAGCCACGTGGTCAGCAGCGCTACTACCACCTGGAGGCCCTTCCCCTGGCCGAGGTGGACGAGTGGCTGCATCCGTTCGAGCGCTACTGGCGGGGCCGGATGCGGGCGCTTCGCCAACTGCTGGACGAGGAGCAGAGATGAGCGAGGGTCGGGGCAGGATCGAATGCGACGAGTTCCTCGCCCATCCGCCGTCGGTGGTGTGGCGCGCGATCACCGATCCTGGCTTGCAGGCGCGGTGGTGGGCGCCGGGCGATGTGCGACCGGTGGTCGGCCACTGCTTCACTCTCGACCTGGGCGGACTGGGCGAGATGGCGTGCGAGGTGCTGGCCGTGGAGCCGGAACGGATGATTCGCTACCGCCTGGGTGGCGGTTCGATCGACACGATCCTGACCTGGCGCCTGGTGCCGGAGGGCCGTGGGACCAGGCTGCTGCTCATGCAGGAGGGCTTCGACTTTGACTCGCCGCTGGCCAGGGACGTCTACGAACGCATGAACCAGGGGTGGCCGATCGTGTTGCACCGCATGGAGCCCGTGCTGCGGGAGTTCGCCATCTACTAACACTATCGCCATGACGGCCGCTCATACGGCCGCCCCCATCGATGAATGTCGTCGCTTCAGGACACCCGCCGAACAGCGGCCACAACGAGCCTCTACTGGCGAGCTGGTCACGCCGGCGGGAGCCGGGCTGCAGCCGGCACGATGAGACTCCGGGGATTCAGAGCGAAACACGAGCGGAACCTAAGGAGGAATTGGGACGATGGCTCACAAGGTTCTTTCACACAATGAATGGGTCGAGGCTCGCAAGAAGCACCTGGCGAAAGAGAAGGAGTTCACGCGCATGCGCGACCAGTTGAGTCGCGAGCGCCGCGAGCTTCCGTGGGAGCTGGTAGAAAAGGACTACACCTTCCAGGGCGAGCATGGGCAGGTGTCGTTGAGCGACATGTTCGCGGGCCGCAGCCAGCTCGTCGTCTACCACGCCATGTTCAATCCGGATACCGCTGGGCCAAACACGCCCTATACCACGGACGCGGCGTGCTTCACGTGTTCCTGGTGGATGGACAACTTCAACGGCATCACGGTCCACCTGAACCATCGCGACATCACGATGGCGGCGATATCGTACGCGCCGTACGAGAAACTGGCCGCGTACAAGCAGCGCATGGGCTGGTCTTTCCCGTGGTTCTCATCGGTGGGCAGCGATTTCAACTTCGACTATCACGTGTCGTTCGGGCCGGACGAACTGAAGGCGGGCAAGGTCGAATACAACTACCTGCCCAGTCAGTGGGGGATGACGGAGGCGCCGGGGATCAGCGTGTTTCTGAAGGACGCCGACGCGATCTATCACACTTACTCAACGTACGCGCGCGGCCTCGATATGCTGAACGTCGCGTACCACTACATGGACCTGGTTCCCAGGGGGCGCGACGAGGGCGAGGGTGGGGCAGGTAGCTGGCTGCGACGCCACGACGAGTATGCCGACTGATGTCGTACGCTCGGATGCTATCCACGGTTGGGCTGATCAGAACATCGCGGCGGGGCGGGTTCTGCCCGGCATGCCGCCTCTTCCAAGGCGGTGGTGCGCCACAGGAGATCGCCGCGCCGGCCGTGATCGCACTCGCTTTTCTCGTCGTCGCGGTCCTTGCCTGGGGCCTGACCGTCGCGCGGATGCGTTCGATGGACGCCATGACGACGGGGTTTGGCGCCTTTGGCCCGTTCGTCGTGACCTGGACGGTGATGATGGCCGCGATGATGCTTCCCTCGGCGACACCGCTGGTGTTCGAGTTCGCGCGAACTGCCGAGGGCCGGCGCGGCTGGCGGGCTGCAACCGCCTTGCTCGGCGCGACATACCTTGGGATATGGTCAGCGTTCGGCGTCGCCTGCTATGCGCTCTACAACGTTCTGGGAATGCCTTGGCCGCACCAGGCGCTCATCGGAGGAGGCGTCCTCGTCCTCGCCGGCCTCTACGCATTGACGCCGATCAAGCGCGCGAGTGAAGCGTGGTGCCGCGAGCTGTGCGCGCTCCATGGCCCGCTGCCGTTCAACCTGATGCGCAGCGCACTCGTGGCCGGAGGCCGCTATGGGCTGAGCTGCCTCGGCTGCTCCGCGGGTCTGATGCTGGCGATGCTGCTGATCGGACTTTCGAGTCTCGCCTGGATGATCGTGCTCACCGCGGTCATCCTGGTGTATAAGCTTGCCCCCGCCCCGACGCCACGCTGGACAATCGCGTTGTCGGTTGCGCTGGTCGCGCTCGGCATCGTCTACTGGATCGGCGCGTAACACCTCGCCCGTTAGTGCCGCAGGCTGGCCCAGAAGAAGTCGGCCCGCAGCCCCTCCTCCGAATGCGGACTTCACCCAGCACGCTGCGACCAGCTATGCGGACCGCTTCGGGCGATGGCAGGACGGTTTCCCGTTGCTGTCCGCAGCAGAAGACATGGACTTCGGGTCGCGCCGGCATCGCCTTGCACACCTCGGCGGTACGCCAATGATCGCTGACGTAGCCGCGCCATTACACTCTGAAGACGGCGGCCCGCGGATCGTGGCCGTCGCCCGCTCTACACTGAGATGGGAAGATCCCGGCTCGGGAGCGGCCATCGATGCGTGAGGACACCATTGCCGCGATCGCCACCGCGCCGGGCGAAGGTGCAATCGGTGTCGTGCGGATCAGCGGTCCAGGCGCCACCGGCATTGCCAAGCGCATCGGCCTCGGCAGCCTGCGCGATCGGCGGGCGCGCTTCGCCCACTTCCGCGATCCCGCCAGCGGTGCGGCGCTGGACGAAGGCATCGCCCTGCTGATGCGCGGGCCGCGCTCCTACACCGGCGAGGACGTGGTCGAGCTGCAGGGCCACGGCGGAAGCCGGGTCCTGCGGCGGCTGTTCGAAGCGACGCTGTGCGCCGGCGCCCGAGCCGCCGAGCCCGGCGAGTTCACGCTGCGCGCCTTCCTCAACGGCAGGCTCGACCTGGCACAGGCGGAGGCCGTGCTGGCGCTGGTGCAGGCCCGCACCGACGTGGCCGCCGACCTGGCCCTCGCCGGACTACAGGGAAAGCTCACCGGACCGCTGCGGGCCGCCCGCACGGCCGCCCTGGAGCTGCTCGCCTATCTCAGCGCCCGCGCCGACTTTCCCGACGAGGACGTGCCGCTTCGCGATATCGGCCCGGAACTCGCTGCCTTAGGCGATCGCCTCGAACGCCTTGCGGCGGAGGCGGAATATGGCCTTCTCCAGCGCGAGGGAGCGAGCATCGCGATCGTCGGCCGGCCGAATGCCGGCAAATCGAGCCTGCTCAACCGCCTGCTGCGCCAGGACCGCGCCATCGTCACACCCGTTCCAGGCACCACGCGGGATACGTTGGAAGAAACCGCCAACCTCGGCGGCCTGCGTGTGGTGCTGACCGACACGGCCGGCATCCGCGAGACCACGGATGCGGTCGAACGGCTTGGTGTGGAGCGCTCCCGCGCCGCCGCCGCCGCGAGTGACCTGCTCCTGCTCGTGATCGACGCCAGCACGCCGCTGAACGACGACGATCGCTCGCTGCTGGCGCTGGCGGCCTCCGCGCCGAGCATCGCGGCGCTGAACAAGCTCGACCTCGGCGCGCTGGTCGCGCCCGGCGCGCCGGAACTGGACGGCATTTGCGCGCTACCGGTCTCGGCGCTCACTGGCGAAGGGCTGGACGCGCTGGAACGCGAGCTACACCGCGCAATCATCGGCGAGCGGCGACCACCCGCGAGTGGCGCTGCCCTCTCGACCTTGCGTCAGCGGGACGCTGCCCGGCGTGCGCTGACCAGCGTGCGGGCCGCGTGCGAGGGCTTTGCCGCCGGCGCTCCCGAGGATCTCCTGAGCGTGGACCTGGCGGCGGCAGTACGCGCCCTGGGCGAGCTGACGGGCGAGGACGCCACCGAAGACCTGCTCGACACGATCTTTACCCGCTTCTGCATCGGCAAGTGAGGCCGCCGGCCGTCCCGCTCGCGCTCGCTTGACCCTCCCGATCGCGTGGGCGATCATGGCCGCATCGGCGCAGGGTCCGGCGCAGCGCTCGGCCCGGCGCGGGCAGCGCGATTACGGTGACGATCGCGAGGAGCTGAGCCGGTGGCACTCCGCACCCCCCAGCAGTATCGAGACAGCCTCAAGGACGGCCGCACGGTCTACTTTCGCGGCGCCCGCGTGGACGACGTCACCACCCATCCAGTGATCAGAGTAGCCGTCGATCACGCGGCGATCGACTACGAGATGGCCGAGAACCCCGGATACCACGAGCTGGCGGTGGTCAGCGACGGCCCCGGAGCGCCATACAGCCGCTACTACAAACTGCCCGAGAACGTGGACGACCTGCTCAAGCGCAGCGCCCTGATCGAGCAGGCGACGGCGCTGGGCAACACGCTGGTGGTGTTGATCAAGGAGATCGGCACCGATGCCCTCTTCGGCTTGCACCTGGTCGCGGCGCAGCTGGACGCGAAGCTGGGCACGCAGTACCTGCCGCGCGTCAAGGCGTTCTACGAGCACTGCCGCGACAGCGACCTGGCACTGGCCGTGGCACAGACCGACGTCAAGGGCGACCGCGCCAAGGGGCCGGCCGACCAGGAGCACCCGGATTACTACGTGCGCATCGTCGAGCGGCGGGACGACGGCATCGTCGTGCGCGGCGCCAAGTGCCACACCTCGGTCTCCACCAACGCTAACGAGTTGATCGTGCTGCCGACGCGGGCCATGGGTGAGGCCGACGCCCAGTACGCGGTCTCCTTTGCCCTTCCCCTGAACACGCCCGGCTTGAAGCTGCTCGCAAGCCCGTACGGCTCCTCCGGCCAGGAGGAGCGCACCGAGTTCGAGTTCCCGATCAGCGCGCGCCACAAGATGATGGAGACGACGACCGTCTTCGACGACGTCTTCGTGCCCTGGGAGCGCGTGTTTCTGGCCGGCGAGTGGCAGTACGCGGGCCCGCTTGCCCTCGGATTCGTCGAGTTTCACCGCTTCACCGCGATCTCGTACAAGCTGCCGCTGGTGGACGCGCTGGTCGGCTCGGCGCAGCTGATGGCCGACTACAACGGCATCAGCCGCGCGGCGCACGTGCGCGACAAGCTGATTCAGCTGATCAGCTATGCGGAGACATTGCGCGGCCTCACGCACCATGCCGCCCTGCGCTGCCGCGTGGGCGAACTCGGCATCGCGGCGCCCGACGCGCTGACTGTCAACATGGCCAAATATCATTTCGCGCACCACTACCACGAGGCCGTGGCGATGGTGCAGGACATCACCGGCGGGCTGCTGGTGACCGGTCCGGGTGTGGAGGATGTGGAGAGCGAGGAGATCGGGCCGTATCTGCGCCACTACTTCGGCGGTCGGGCCGGCGTGGACGGCCGCGAGCGCCTGCGGGCGATCAACTTCGTGAAGGATCTGACCTCATCGGAATACGGCGGCTATCAAGAGGTGCTGGCGATCCACGCCGAAGGCTCGCTCGAAGCAGAGAAGCTGATGATTGCCCGCGCCTACGACGCGCGGCGCACCCTGGACCTGGTGCGCTCGATGGCGGGCATCGCCTGATCCCTGGCCCGACCAGGCGCGACGCTCTCGCAGAAAGGACGCTGCGACCGTGAGCGACGGCGGGTCGCTGCTGCCGATTTTTCCCCTGGGCACGGTGCTCTTTCCGGGGGGCGCGCTGCCGCTCCAGATCTTCGAAGAGCGGTATAAACTGATGATCAACCGCTGCATCGACGAGCGGCGCGCCTTCGGCGTTGTGCTGATCAAGGCCGGCGTCGAAGTGGGCGGCGACGCGGTTCCACACGGCGTCGGCACGACGGCCCGCATCGCCCGCGTGGAGCGGCTGCCACAGGGCCGCTTCAACCTGCTTACCGTGGGCGTGGACCGGTTTCGCATCCTCGATGCGGACCGCTCACAGCCGTACCTGCAGGCGACGGTGGAGTTCTTGGAGCGGCCCGACGCGAGCGAGGAGACGACGGCGGCCGCGGCGGCGCGCGTGTCGGCGCTGTTCTCCGACCACTACCGCTGGACGCTGCAGCTCGGCGATCAGTGGACGCGCCACGTCTCGCTGCCGTCGCGGCCGGAGATGCTGGCGGACTTCATCGCCAGCCGCCTTGAGGTCGAGGTGAGCGTGAAGCAGGAATTGCTCGAAACCAGGACGGTGCGTGGCTGCCTCGAGCGCGAGGAACGCATCCTCGATCAGACCAACCGGCTGCTGCTCGCGCGGGTGCAGGCGCAGCAGCAGCAAAAGTACGGCGGCTTCGGAGCGACAAATTGAGCGGCCAGCACGATCGCCGTGGTGAGCGCCTGGTGCGCCTCGCGGTGGCGGAAGACCCCGTGAGCGCCGAGGTCTGGCGCGATGCGCTGGCGCAGGCCGGCATCCGCTCGTTGGTGCGCAACGTCGATACGCTGGCGGCGTGGTCGGGCGGCGCGGCGCTCACCCTGGAACTGCTTGTGCTTGAAGGCGATCTCGAAGCCGCGCGGGCGATCGTCAACGCAGAGCCGGCGGAGCCGATTTTAGAGCCGCGGCACCACCGCCCACGCCGCTGGCGTCGAGTCTTGCGGCGCGGGGATCACCGCGCATCCGAGCCGCCCCAATGAGTAAGAAACGCAGGCGCCAACGCGCCGAGGAACGTGCGAGTCGGGAGCGATTCGATCGTGAGCTGGCCGAAGACGGGTGGAGTGCCGGCGAGCAGCGCCACGCAAATCGCCGCGATCTCCGCGATCGGCGCAGGGGTCGCGCCGCCACGGCCGCGGCGGCGCCACGTGGCCCAACAGCCTTGTCCGCGCCGGCCCAGCCGCGCCGTTCGCGCGACGACGACTCGCTCACGCCGTGGGCCGAGCGCGCCTGGGACGCACTGCTCGCGCCCGCGGCGATCACGCTGACCTGCGGTGGCTGCCGCAACTGGCTGCCGAACAACGAACCGGGCGGGCGCGGCAGTTGCGACCACCCGGCAAGCGGATTCTCGTATCCCTATGAAGATACCGCCGCCTGCCCGTTCTTCGAGGCGCGGCGGCGTTAGGACAACGTAAGAGCCAGGAATCCCGGCACGTCCGCCAGGTCGGACAGCACGGCGTTCGCACCGGCCGCGGTGAGCGTCGCCGCCGAGCAATGGCCCGTGGCCACGCCGATCACCGGAATCCCGTTCGCTCGCCCGGCGCTCACGTCGTGTTCGCTGTCGCCGACGATCCAGACGCGGTCGGCCGCGGTTCGGCCGAGGCGCCGGGCCCCTTCCGCAATCACCTCCGCCCGGTCCTCGGAGTCATCCGCGAATCCGCCATCAAGAAACGGGTCCCAGATGCCGGCGTGCCGCAGCTTGATTTCGGCCGCGCTGCGATAGTTGCCGGTGCCCAGTCCCAGCCGCACGTCGGGCCGCGCCGCCAGTGTTTCGAGCAGCATCGCCACCCCGGGCAATACGTCGGTCGCGGGGCCGGCCACCAGTTCTTCCTTGAGCAAATCGAAGTAGATCGCGCGGAAGCGCCCAAACTCCATCGCCAGGTCGCGCTCGTGCAGTTCGTGACGGCCGTAGCAGTCACGCAGGATGGCGCCATCGGTCCGGCCGGCGAATTCCATGCCGGCGAAGGCTTCGTCGACGCCGTACAACTCGCGGAAGGTGCGCGTCATCGCCCGCCGCCCGGCGCCGTTTGTGCGGATCAGCGTCATGTCGATGTCGAAGAGGAAGATCGTCATCATCGCGTGTGGCCGGCCCTCATCCCCCGTCCCCTTCTCCCAGGATTGGGAGAAGGGGCGATCCTGGGTAGAGTGCGCTGCGGAGTCGGTACGGTTAACCCGGCACAGCTTCGAGCCAGCACCCAGGCGAACTCCCCTCGCCCAGGATTGAGAGCAGAGGATGAACCGGGTGTGAGGGCCGCGCGGCCGGGAAGACTGCTTAGCCCATCGGCAGGCCGGAGTCGCGCCAGGTATCGGTGCCGCCCTCGACGTTGAACAGGCGTGTCTTGCCTCCCGCTGCGGCGTATTCGCAGGCGAGGGCGCTGCGCTGGCCCATCTTGCAGATGAAGAGTAGATCCTTGTCGTCGGGCAGCTCGTCGCGGCGGTTGTAGACGCTGTTGAGCGGAATCAGCGTCGTGCCGGCGGCATGGTATTCGGCGAACTCGCCCGGCTCGCGCACGTCGATGAAGGCGGTGTCGCCCTTGTCGAGCATCGCCTTCGCCTCCTGCACCGAGACGCGGGTAAACGGTTCCTGCGGGTTCTTCACCGCCACGGCGGACCTCCTGGCTGACTTCGATGATTGTTGACTCAGTAACTCAATTATAGCAGGCGCGGCGCCTGCAGGCACACCGCATGCGCACCATCCTGGCGCAAGCAACGGGCCGGCGGCAAGCACCGGCCCGTTACGGCAGCCGTCACCGCGGCGGTTTAGTAGTCGTCCATCTCCGGCATCGGCATCGGCGTCTCGGGCTGCGGGATCTCCGTGATCAGGGCCTCGGTCGTCAGCAGCAGCGCCGCGACGCTGGCGCCGTTCTGCAGCGCCGCCCGTGTCACCTTCAGCGGATCGATGATGCCCGCGTCGAGCAGATCGACGTACTCGCCGCTGATCACCTCGAAGCCGATGTTCTGGTCGCCGCGCGACTCCTGCTCGCGGCGGACGCCGTTCACCACGACGCCACCCTCGCGCCCCGCGTTCTCCGCGATCTGCATCAGCGGCGCTTCCAGCGCCTTTTTCACGATCGCCGCGCCGGTCTTCTCATCGCCCGAGAGGCCGAGCCCGTCCAGCTTCGCGGCTGCACGCACCAGCGAAACGCCCCCGCCGGGAATGATCCCCTCTTCGGAGGCGGCGCGAGCGGCGTGCAGCGCGTCCTCGACGCGCGCCTTGCGCTCCTTCATCTCCGTCTCGGTCGTGCCGCCGACGTGGATCACGGCGGCGCCGCCCGCGAGCTTGGCGATGCGCTCCTGCAGCTTCTCGCGGTCGTAGTCGGAGCCGGCGTCCTCAGCCTGCATCTTGAGCGACTTCACGCGGCCGGCTACGGCGTCATGCGAGCCGCGGCCTTCGATGATCGTCGTCTCCTCTTTGGTGATCACGGCCCGCCGGCAGGCGCCGAGGTCAGCCAGGGTTACGCTCTCCATCTTGCGGCCGGTCTTCTCCGAGATCACCTGGCCGCCGGTGAGGAGGGCGAGGTCTTCGAGCATATCCATCTGACGGTCGCCGAAGCCGGGCGCCTTCACCGCCACCGCCGTGAGGTTGCCGCGCTGCTTGTTGACGATCAGCGTGGCGAGCGCATCGCCGTCGAAATCGTCGGCGACGATCAGGAACTCCTTCTTGCCGGAACGCAGCACCTGCTCCAACACCGGCACGACATCGGCCACGGCCGAAATGCGCTTGTCGGTGATCAGGATGTAGGGCTCGTCCAGCGTGGCCGTCTGCCGCTCGGTCTCCGTCGCAAGGTACGGCGAAACGTAGCCGCGGTCGAAGCTCATGCCTTCGACGTACTCGATTTCGGAGCGCATGCCCTGGCCCTCGTCGACGGTGATTACACCGTTGGCCGTGAGCCGGTGCATCGCCTCGCCCACCAGCTCGCCGATCTCCGTGTCGGCGCTGGCGAGCGTGGCGATCTGCGTCAGCCCTTCTTGTCCGGAGACGGGAATCGCCATCGCCTGCAGCGCCTCGACGGCGGCCTCGGTCGCGGCTTCGATACCGCGCTTCAACGCCATGGGGTTGGCGCCGGCGGCGATGTTCCTCAGTCCTTCGTGCACCATCGCCTGCGCGAGCACGGTGGACGTCGTGGTGCCGTCGCCGGCGACGTCGCCGGTCTTGCTCGCGGCTTCTTTGGTGATCTGCACGCCGAGATTGACGAAGCGGTCCTTGATCTCGATCTCATTGGCAACGGTGACACCGTCGTGCGTGATCGTCGGCGCGCCGAACCGCTTGCCGAGGGCGACGTTGCGGCCCTTCGGCCCCAGCGTGACCCTGACCGTGTTGGCGACGATATCCACGCCGGTTTTCAACGACTCACGCGCGTATTCGTCAAATAAAACCTGTTTTGCGGGCATTGCCTGCTCGTCCCTCCGTGGCTGTTGCGCTGCGCTATTGCGCCATTACGTCTCGGCCGGCTCGTCGGTGCGGCCGATCCACTCGATCTGCTGCGGGTCGGGCACGAGCTTCCGCTCCTTCGCCAGCTCGCGGACCGTGACCATGCCGATCATCGAGTCTTCACTGATCAGCACCCACTCCGGCTCTGCCGGCGCGGCGTGCACCGTGCTCGCGCGGAACGCCTTGAGGCGCTTCGGGTTAAGGTAAATGCCGATCTTGCCCGCCATCGCTCTAATCGTGCCTCCGCAGTCCTCGCCGGACGGCGCCGAGACACCGCCCGCTCTGCGGATTTTATCGTGCGGCCATGGCTATTAGCAACCGGGCAGTGAGAGTGCTAAACTTCTGACACGAACCACTTTGGTCTGCACCTGCGTCTGCTATCCTGGGCGCGAGCACGCGGAGGAGGCGGCGATGCGCGCCGTGTTTGTGTTGGTCAAGGTCGAACCGGGACAGGTTGAGGCCGTCGCCCAGCGCATCGGCAACCTCGAAGCCTTCTCCGAGGGCTACTCGATCTCGGGCGCCTACGACCTGCTGCTGAAGTTCTACATCGAGGACATCGACCACCTCGGCAGGCTGGTGACGCACGAAATCCAGGCCATACCACACGTGCGCGAGACGTTTACCCTGCTCACCTTCAACGCCTTTCCAGCGCCCGGCGCCGGCGGCTGAGCGGCGGCGGGAGCGAGTCAGGCGGAGCCGCCATTTGACCGCGCACGTCGGAACCAGCGGTTGCGCGGCGCGGAACCAGCCACCGGCGGCAGCGAGGACGGCGCCGACGGCTGCAGCTCGAGCTCGCGCAGGTAAGCGTCGATCGCGGCTGCGGCGCGGCGGCCGGCGGTCATCGCGGTAACCACGAGTCCCTCTCCGTGCACGACATCGCCGCCGGCGAAAACACCGCGGCGGCTCGTGTGGCCGTCCGCGCTTTCGGTATGCAGGTAGCCGTTGCCGTTCGTGTTCAATCCTTCGGTGGCCTCGCGCAGCAGCGGGTCGGGCTCGTAGCCGATCGCAATCACGGCAAGGCGGGCAGGGATCTCGAAGTCCGAGCCAGGCACCGCGAAACGGCGCAGGCGGCCGCCGTCATCCACCTCCCCGCGCTCAAGCCGCCGCAGACGCACGCCCGTCAGCCGGCCCTCGGCGTCGCCGGTGAAGGCCACCGGCTCGGTTTCGAAGCGGAAGAGCACGCCCTCGGCGCGCGCGTCGGTCTCTTCTTCGGCGCGGGCTGCCAGTTCTTCGCGTGTGCCGCTGCAGGCCAGCGTCACCGACGAGGCGCCCATGCGCAACGCCGTGCGCACACTGTCCATGGCGGCATCGGTACCGCCGATCACCACCACAGCCGGCGCCTCCTCCTGGCGCACCAGGGCCATGGGCGCCGCGCCGTTGCCGGAGGCGAGCAACCGACCACTGGCGGCGTTGGCCCGCAGCAGGAATTCCGTGGCCGTCGAGACTCCTTCGTACTCCGCGGCGCCGGGGATGCGCAGCTCGCGGTCCACCCCGGCTCCCGTCGCCAGGTAGACGGCGTCGAAGCCCTCGTCGAGCAGCTCGTCCACGCTCACGTCTCGCCCCACGCGCACACCGCTGACGAAGTCGGCGCCGAGCATGGTGAGGAAGCGCAGCTTCTCGCTGAGAATGCGCTTCGCCAGCTTGAAGTTGGGAATGCCGTGCGCCAGCGCCCCGCCCGGCGACGGCCACTGGTCGAAGACGGTGACCTCGTGGCCGCGCTTCACCAGCTCCTCGGCCACGGTGAGACCGGACGGCCCCGAGCCGACCACGGCCACGCGCCGGCCGCTCGGCTCAGGCAGATCGGCCGGCAGGGGAAAGCCGCCGAGCTGCGCCCGCTGCGTGTCCGCGACGAACGCCTCGAGCACGCCGATCCCCACCGGCGGTTCCTTGCGACCATCGGGGCGAATGGCGAAACCAACCGGGCAATCGCCCTCGCACAGGCGCTCGTGCGGGCAGAGCCGGCCGCACATCTCCGGCAGGTTTGACGTCTCGCGGAACCTGTTGGCCGCGCCGATCGGGTCGCCGCCTTCTAGCAGCAGCAGTGCCCCGGGGATATCGTTGTGCGCGGGGCAGGCTTCGATGCAGGGCGTGGTCGGGCAGTGGATGCAGCGGGCCGCCTCCAGCCGCGCCCGCTGGAGGTCGAGTCCCCGGTAGACCTCTTCCCAGTTGTTGACGCGCTCTTCGGGAGACTGCTTGTCGCTCGGCTGGGCCGAGATGCTCAGCCGTGCCCAGATGCTGTTTGCCATGCCGCTCCCCGGCGGCGGTGCCACCCCGCCCAACGCCTCCATTGTCACCGGTTGAGCACAGCCTGCGCCAGCACCGGAGGCGGTGCACTTCGCGCGGTTTGTGACCTGTCACACAATCGAAAGCGGGCCGGCCCCACGGCCAGCCCGCTATTCCATCCGGGTTTGGACCCATCTTAGACCGCCACGGCCTGGGCCGGCCGTGCGAGCGGATCGGGAAACGGAGGTGTCATCAACGCCGTGTTCGGCGTGGCGGCGCCCTCGGGCGCGTAGCGCGCGATCTCGGGCGCCAGCTTCTCCAGGCGGTTGTAGACGCCGGCCGCGTAGAGCCGGTGCAGATAGGCCGCGACAAAGCGCTGGCGCAGCTGCGTGAGCCGCTGCCGGCCCTCCTCCACGGAGTCGCCCAGCAGCAGAATCAGCGCCTCGTTGAACGGCGTGTCGCGCTGCACTTCGGCGACCAGCAGCAGCTCCGCCCGGCCGAGCCAGACGTGGAGCTGGTCGTGCTTCTCCGGCTGCGACTTCAGGTAGTAATCGACGTGGCCGACCGCGAAGTCGATCTGCCGCCAGAGGTCGCGGATCACGAGAGAATAGAGCGTGCGGTCGGCGTCGTTGTTGGCCGCCTCGCGCAGCGCCTCCAGCACCACGACGTGGTACAGCCCGCGCACCAGGTTCTGCGCGATGACTAACTCGGTCAGCCGCATGGCCGAAGTGATCGCGCGGTGGTACATGCCCGGAGACTGCAGGCCCAGGCCGCCGCCGTTGGCCAGCGCCCGCTTGCGCAGCGCCTCGTGGTGACGGCCGAGGTCGTAGATCTCCGTCGCCAGGTAGCTCTTGACCTCGTAAAAGCCGTAGCTGATCCGCTCCAGCCAGGCGGAGAAGATCTGCATACCGACCAGCGATGCTTCTGAGATCTCGGTGAGGATCTGGCAGATGGCGCGCTCGGCGATCTCGTCGTAGGGCTTGAGCGCCTCCCAGGGCACATCGGTCGCCGAGGCCCAGCGGTCGCGGATCGCGTCCTCATAGAGGTCGGCGGCGTTTTCCGACCAGACGTCGCACTTGTCGTAGAGCGAGTAGCTCGCTTCGAGGAACGTCTGCGTGGCGGGGAAGGCGCCGCGCGGCAGGTCGGTCTTGTAGGGCCAGCGGTCCGGCACGAAGGCGTAACTGCCCTGGTCGATGTCGCGGATGCGCAGGCCCTGCGGGCCGATCACCGGCTTCATGCCGCGCTGCGTCGGCACGCGCATCCAGGCGAAGTCGCGCTCCGGCTGCTGCTCTGCGGCCGCCTGCTCATTGGTGGACTGAGTGGTCACGCCTTTGCCTCCCTGGGCCCTTGAACCGATTGACGTGCAAATGCCGGTCAACCCGAAGCGGCGCGCGATGTCAAGACGGGCTATGCGCCGCGGCCGGCTCCAGCCAGACCGCGAACGGCGCCGAGCTAGTTGCGCGGCGGATCGAGGAACTTCTGCATGTCCGGGTTCATGCGCTCGCGCCGGTCGCCCAGGCCGACGACTTCAAGCCGGTGCATGTACTCGTTGATTTGCCGCCGGCGGATCGCCATCAGCTTCTGATAGCCGAGGTCGGTCTGGTGCTTGCCGCCGCCGAGCAAGATTGCAAGCGCCTCTGCCGACTGCCCGCCGCTGGTGAGGCCGGCCTGCGTCGTGCCGAGCAGGCCCTCCTGGCGGTCGAGGTAGTGGTGGATCTCCTCGCGCCGCTCCGGCTCCGTCTCGATCAGGTACTTCATGTGCGTCACGCCGAAGGCAACGTGGCGGCTCTCGTCCTGCGCCGCGAGGCGGAACATGCGCTTCTCCGCCTCGTTGCTGCTGATCAGCTCGCCCATGCGGAAGAGGCTCTGGACGAAACCCTCGGCTACCAGATGGAGAATGGTGGTCATCTCGGTGAAGTCCGTGACCTGCAGCAGGCCAACGGCGCCGGGGCCGGCCTGCAGGAGGCCGCAGCCGTTCGCCAGCGCCCGCTTGCGGAAGACGTCCTCGTGCCGCGCCTCGTCCATGATCTGCGTGCCGACGAACAGTGCGACCTCGTAGTGGTCGGCGCTGATCTGCGGCAGGTAGCGGCCGGGCAGGTCGGCGGCGATGAACTCGACCTGGGTGAGAAACGTGCAGAGCTGGCACATCGCCAGTTCCATGTCGTCCGGCAACTGGGACAGCTCGTGCCAGGGCACGTCCACGGCGCTGGACCACTGCCGCGCCTGCGCCTCTTCGTAAAGCATCTGCACGGACGCCGACCACGATTCCGACTTGTTGGTCCAGCGCGGGCCGAGCCGCGGCGCCTCGGGCCGGACGCCGGCGCCGCGCGGGCGGCCGGTGTAGTTGGCGGTGAGGTCGGGAACCTGGCCGTAGCTGCCTTGCTCAGCCTGCTCGATCGTGAAGCCCTTGCGGCCGAAGTTCGCGCGGGAGCCCCAGGGCGTGCCCGGCTTCAGCCAGCTCAGATCCAGGCCCGGCGCGTTGGGTTCGGTGCGAAGTTGCTCCAACATGGCGGCGCTGACCGGCATTGCTCTCCCTCCGGCGTTTTCCCGCGGGTTTTTACCGATGGTATAGTTTGGTCATACCCCCTCGGGGCGTCGCCTGTCAAGGATCTTGAGACGGGGCATGTTGAAGGCGCGGTTCGCGCGGCAGCGGAGGGCGGTGCTAGCATGCGGGACAGGCGGGGCAGGCCAAGGAGGCGGGAGTGACGAGCACGGCGGCAGCAAGCGCACCGACGACCAGAACCAGGCCGCCGGGCGTCAAGGAGCGCATCCTCGGAGCGGCGGCAGAGGAGTTTCAACAGTTCGGCTATCACGGCAGCTCCCTGCGGCGGATCAGCGAGCGCTCGCACGCGACGAAGCCGATGGTTTACTACCACTTCCAGGGCAAGGACGGCCTCTTCGCCGCCGTGGTGGGGGAGCAGCTCGGCCGCCTGGAGGAGCGCTTGAACGAGCGGATTGCGGAGCAGGGCGACGCCGTCGGCCGCCTCGGCACCTTTGCCCGTCTTTATCTCACCTGCTTTCTCAAGGATTTCCCGGGCCTCGCCGTCGGCCTGCGCGAGCTGCCCACGTTGCCCGCACCGGTCTTCACCGAGATCGCCGCGGCGCACGGCCGCATGGTCGTCGCTATCCTCAAGCGCATCCTGCGCGACGGCGAGCGCAGCGGCGAGTTGCGATCGCTCGATGTGGACAACTGCGCCCGGGCGATCATCGGCATCATGCACTACTACATTCGCGGCTCAGGACTCGACAACACCGCCGCGATCGTCGCCGGCACCGACCAGATCGTGAGCTACTACGCCGCCGGCCTACTGGCGCGCTAAGCGCACGTTAGCCTCTCGACCGATTCGAACGAACAGCGTCAACCACCGCTCTCGTCGCCGACCCGCGCCGGCTGTTGCAGTGTGCTATCATGTCAAGTGAATACACGGATAGACCCGTGCACAGGAGGCTTTCACGATTACCACCGACACCAGGCCCGCGCGGCGCCGTACGCGGCCCGCCGTCGCGGAAGAGAAATCAGCAGTCAACGCGCCAATCGCCGCAGCCCCGCCACCGGACTCACCGCCCCGCCGCCGCGCCCTCAGCAGAACCTCCGGCTTCCGCAAGCTCGGCCTCGGCAAAGATTCGCTCGCGGCGGTCGCCGAGATGCAGTTCCAGGAGCCCACCCCAATCCAGGCCCAGGCGATTCCGCCGATGCTCGCCGGGCGTGACCTCGTCGGCAAGGCCCAGACCGGCACCGGCAAAACGCTCGCCTTCGCCCTCCCCATCGCCGAGCGCATCGATCCCGCGTCGCGCAGCACGCAAGCCATCGTGCTCACGCCGACGCGCGAGCTGGCGACGCAGGTCGCGGAAGAGACCGTGCGTGCCTGCGCGGGCCGTGATCTGTGCGTCGTGCCGATCGTCGGCGGGCGCCGCATCAAAGACGATCTGACGCGGCTGGCCGCCGGCGCCCAGATCGTGGTCGGCACGCCCGGCCGCGTGATCGATCACCTGCGCCGCGGCACGCTGAAGCTCGACGCCGTGCGCATCGTCATCCTCGACGAGGCGGACGAGATGCTGGACATCGGCTTCGCGGATGCGATCGAGACAATTCTGCGTCGCACGCCGCGCACACGGCAAACCGCCCTCTTTTCGGCCACGATGCCGCCCTTCATCCGCAAGATGGTGCAGCGCTATCTCGGCAACCCAGTGCGGGTGAGCATCGACCCCGAAGAGGTCACCGTCGCCACAATCGACCAGGTCTACTACGAGGTTTCGGAGCGCGACAAGCTGCCCGGTCTGCTGGAACTGCTCGACGGGCCGCAGACGCAGCGCGTGCTCTGCTTCCGCCGCACGCAGATCGGCGTGGACCGTCTGGCGGCGGACCTGCACCGGCGCGGTATCCCTGCCTGCGGCATTCACGGCGGCATGAACCAGGGCGAACGCGACCGCGTGATGCGGGCGTTTAAGGCCGGCGAGATCCGCGTGCTGATCGCGACCAACGTCGCGGCCCGCGGTCTCGACATCCAGGACGTGACACACGTCGTCAACTACGACCTGCCGCAAACCACCGAAGAGTACGTGCACCGCATCGGGCGCACGGGCCGCGCCGGCAACGCCGGCACGGCGGTCACGTTTATCAGCGAGTGGGATCTCGAAGGCCTTGAGGTCCTGAAGCGCTACCTTAACGGCGATCTGCGCCGCGGCCTGCTGCGCCTCTACGGCGGCCCAGGCCGCGCCAGCGCGTAGCCGCACTGCCAAGGCCGCAACGAACAGCCCCCTCCGCTCCGCCGCGAGCCGACGAGGGGGCTTCGGCGTTTCGGCGAGACTTGCCCGGCGGCGGAGACTAATACACCGTCGCCCGGTCGCCCACGGCCGTGGCGAGGCCGGTTTCGTCGCGCAGATCCCGCAGTTGCTGCTGCGCCGCCCGCACCAGGCAGTTGGCGTCCGAGGTCAGCGTCACCATCTGGAAGCCCATCTTCAGCCACTTGGCGCTGAAGGCGACGCCACCCGTGTGGATGCCCGCCGCCACGTGATGCCGGCGGCAGGCCGCCAGGATCTTGCCCACGGTCTCCTGGTGCGTTGGGTCTTCGTTGTCCATGCGCGGCGGCATGCCCAGCGCATAGCTCAGGTCCGAAGGGCCGATGTAGATGCCGTCCACCCCGTCCACGCTCAGGATCGCATCCAGGTTGGCGATGCCGTCGGCCGTCTCGATCATCAGGATGCAGGCGATGTTCTGGTGAGCGCCCTCCTGGTAGCCTGAGCCGCCGTAGATCGCCGCGCGGATCGGGCCGGAGCTGCGGAAGCCGCGCGGCGGATAGCGCACGGCGCCCACGGCGCGCTCGGCCTCCTCGCGGGTGTTGACAAGCGGGATCACCACGCCGTAGGCGCCCGCATCGAGTACCTTCATGATCGTCGCCGGGTCGTTCCAGGGCACGCGCACGAAGGGCGTGACTTCGGTCGTGCTGATCGCCTGCAGCATGTGCACGGCGTCGCCGTAGTCGATCAGGCCGTGCTGCATGTCGATCGTCAGCCAGTCGAAGCCCTGGTGCGACATCAGCTCGGCCGTGAACGTGTTCGGCAACGACAGCCAGGCGCCGACCGTCGGTTTGCCCTCCCGCCAGGCCCGCAGCACCGGGTTTTCACGCATTGCGCATCGTCCCTTCCGCCGGCTGCCCGCTTCCGGCCACGCTGATTTGCCGGGCTTCAGCCGCATTCTGGCCGCGGGGCTGCGCAGGGTCAAACCGGGCCAATTTTGGCGTGCGAGCGAACCATTCCGTGCCTATGCGGCGAGCCCGCAAAGGGGCTACCATGTTTGTTACAGGCGGCTCGTCGCAGGCGGCCGTACTCGTGCGTGAAGGACAGGAGACGCCATGCTCGATCAGAAATCCCGCGCTGAAGCCTCGTCCCCGGCCGGTGGCTGGCAGGCGGCGTCGATTCTCGACTTCATCACCGACGCGGCACGGTCGATCGGCGTGGGCACCACCACGGACGCGGGCTGGGCGCCACCGCCGCAGGCGGGCACGATGCCGATCATGATGACCGGCGGCATTCCTGATGCGGCGAGCCTGCCGAAGCAGGAGCTGCTGGAGGCGTTGGCGAGGGTGCTGGACGATGTGCCCTCGGAGGCGCTGCGCTACGGCGGTACGCAGGGCTTCGAGGTTTTGCGCGAGGCGCTGGCGCAACGTTCCGCGACAAACGACCGGGTCGAGCAAGGGCCAGAGAACTTCGTGCTCACCAATGGCAGCGCCGGCGGCATCGACCTGCTCAGTTCGGCCTTCATCAATCCGGGCGACATCGTACTGACCGAATCGCCGACCTTCTCCGGCACGCTGCGCACCTTCCGCGGCCACCAGGCGCGCCTGATCTCGGTGCCCATGGACAACGACGGTATGAACACGGACGCGCTGGCCGAGACCCTGGAACGGCAGCAGCGCGCGGGCGAGCCGGTCAAGGCGATCTACACGATCCCCGACTTCCACAATCCCATGGGCGTCTACATGACGCTGGCGCGCCGCCGCCGGCTGGTCGAGCTGTCGAATCAGTACCGCGTGATCGTGATCGAGGACGATGCCTACGCGGACCTCGGCTTTGATGCAGAGCCGATTCCCAGCGTCTACAGCGTCGCCGGCGGGCAGGGTGTGCTGCGCGCCTGCACCTTCAGCAAGACGGTGGCCACGGGGTTGCGCGTCGGTTGGCTGCAGGGCCGCAGCGATTTCATCGAAGCCTGCGTGCGCATGCGCTTCGACATGGGCGCCAGCCCGCTGCTGCACCGGGCGCTGGCGGAGTTCGTGGTCTCCGGCGGCTGGGCGCGGCACATCAAGAAGCTGCACGCCATCTACGCGGAGAAGTGCGACGCGCTGGCCACAACGTTGCTGGAAGAGTGCGAACCGTACGCGCGCTTTGTGCGGCCGAAGGGCGGCTTCTTCATCTGGCTCGAATGCCGCGACGGCATCGATTCGGCCAAGGTCGCGCAGCTCGCGTCCGAAGAGGGCGTGCTCGTCGTGCCCGGCCGCAACTTCTTCCTGGACCAAAAGGACAGCTCGCACCTGCGCCTAGCGCTCAGTACTGAGACGCCGGGCGATTTGCGCGAGGGCGCACGTCGCCTGGCGCGTGCTTTCGCCCGCGCCGCCGGGTAAACCGCGGCGCGCGAAGAGCCCAACGCGCTATTGGGAGGGGCGCACCGTGTTGCGCCCCTTTCGCGTGCCCGTCACGAACGATGCGATCGGGAGTCTCGCCGACCGAGCAGGGAGAGCGACTTTGCCGAGCTCCTGGCCCGGTGCGAGCTCAGCCGCCAACCCAGGACCGTCGCAAGCCACGTTCTTTCCGTCCGCCCTGCCTGTGAGCCGCGCCTGCAACTCGGGCTTACATCCGCGCATCGGATCTTTCGAAGGATGTTGAAGCCCCGCGGGAGCATGGCATGATTCGAACCCTGATGATCGCGTTCGCCTTTCTGCTGCTGGCTGCAGGTTGCAGCTCCGGCAACAACAACAAGAGCAGCGCCACGACGGCGGCCGCCAGCGCTTCACCGGCGCCGACCGCGAGTGCCGCGCCCGCCTCCACGCCCGCGCGTAGCCCCACGCCCACCGCGACGCCGGCGCAAGCCGCAAGCGCGCCATCAACCGGCGCACCAGGGGCACCCGCACCAGCGACGGGCGCGGCCGCCGCGACGCAGACGGGCACGGCGTTCCCCACCGTAAGCGCGTCCGCTCCTGCCAGTTCGAGCCCGCCGGCGCCGAGCACCGCGACGCCGCCCTCGCCGCCGCCACCACCGCCGCCGATCCCCACGGGCACGGCCCGCGGCGGACGCGACAGCACCGGCGCCACGCTGCCTGTGGGCGATCTGTGCCCGTTGGGCTACCCGATCAAGGGCGACGAGAACCAGAAGGCGTACAGGCCGACGGACCTGGAGTACCAGACGGTCCGGCCGGTCGCCTGCTTCCAGACGGCCGAGGATGCCGTGACGGCGGGCTACACGCTCGCCCATCCCTGAGCTGGCGCGGACTACTTCCTCCGTCAGAATCGCTTTGACACCCGATCTGGCCGCGCATACCATCGAAGCACTCTCAGCGGCTGGCGACAGCGACGATGGAGGCGACACCGTGACGACGCAAACGAAGCCCAGCGCATCCAAGCAGGCGCGGGCGCTGGTGCAGCGCCCCCGGCTGGAAGAGATGGGGCTGGACACCGGCAAGCTGGTGCGGCTGAAGCGGATCTACGGCCGCGGCAAGGGCAACGGCACCCTCCTTTTCCTGCCGATCGACCAGGGGCTGGAACACGGCCCGCGCGACTTCTTCCCCAACCCGGCAAGCCTGGATCCGGACTACGAGTGGCGGCTGGCGGTCGAGGGCAACTACTCGGGCATCGCCCTGCAGTACGGCCTCGCCTCCAAGTACATCCGCGACCATGCCGGCAAGGTGCCGGTGGTGCTGAAGCTCAACGGCAAGACTGACATTCCCCCGGACAAAGCGCCGCTCTCGCCGCTGCATACGACGGTAGAAGAGGCCGTGCGGCTGGGCGCGGACGCGGTCGGCTACACGCTCTACGTCGGCTCGACGCTGCAGTCCGAGGATTTTAAGCAGTTCGGCGAAGTCCGCCGCGAGTGCGAGCGCTACGGCATGCCCGTGATCGTCTGGTCGTATCCGCGCGGCGAGGCAATGGACGCCAAGGGCGGCCGCGAGAGCCCCTACGCCGTCGAGTACGCGGCGCGCGTGGCCTGCGAGCTGGGCGCCGACATCGTCAAGGTGAACATGCCGACCGATCCAGGCGAGAAGGCGCAGGCCAGCCCCAAGCCCTACAGCACGATGTCCTACGACATGGTGGAGGGCTTCGAGCGGGTCGTCCGCGCTGCCGGCCGCACGCCGGTGCTGCTCTCCGGCGGCGAGAAGGTCTCGGACGAGGAGCTGTTCAGCAAGGCGGAGTCGGCGCTGCAGGCCGGCGCCACGGGCTTCATTTTCGGCCGCAACGTTTGGCAGCGCCCCTACGCCGAGGCGAACCAGGTGATCAAACACCTGTGGGAGCTGCTCGGCAAGTACTGACTCTCAGGGGGAGGCTATCGGGCGAAGGGCGTAGAAGCGGAATCGCATCTATCGAGGCCGGGCCGGCGCGCTTCTCGCCGGCCCGGCCTACTTGGCCGGCGGCGTAGACGCCCTCCGCCCTATGGCCTGCGTCGTGGTCACAGCTCGCCGGGGCCGATGATGCCGCTGCCCTCGCCGACCTTGCGCATCTGCTCAAAGTCGTGCCGCGCGGTGACCCAGCGCACGGTGCCGGAATGTGAGCGCATCACGATCGAGTTGGTCGTGGCGCCGCCGCCGAAGTAGCGCACGCCCTTCAACATCTCCCCGTCGGTCACGCCGGTCGCGGCGAAAAAGACGTCGCCCGTGCCGACCAGGTCCTCGGTCGAATAGACCTTCGAGATGACGTAGCCGGCGGCCTCGGCCTGCTGTCGCTCGTCGTCGTTGCGCGGCCAGAGCTGGCACTGGATCTCGCCCTTGAGGCAGCGCATCGCCGCCGCCGTCAGCACCGCCTCCGTGGCGCCGCCCACCCCCATCAGCACGTCCACGCCGGTCTCGCCCACGGCCGGTGAGATGCCGCCGGAGACATCGCCATCCGGGATCAGCTTGATGCGCGCCCCGGCCCGGCGGCACTCGGCAATCAGTTCTGCGTGGCGGTCGCGGTCGAGGATACACACCGTGAGATCGGAGACGAGGCAGCGCTTCGCCTTGGCGATCCAGCGCAGATTCTGGCTGGGCGAGGCGAGGATGTCGATCGAACCGGCCGCCTCCGGCCCAACCGCGATCTTGTTCATGTAGACGATCTCGCGGATGCCGAACATCGCCCCGCGTTCGGCCAACGCGATTACCGAAAGCGCGTTCGGCAGGCCCAGCGAGGTCAGGCGCGTGCCTTCCAGCGGATCGACGGCGATGTCGACGGCGGGCTGATTGCCGTTGCCCACCTTCTCGCCGAAGTACAGCATCGGCGCCTCGTCCTTCTCGCCCTCTCCGATCACGACGATGCCGTCCATGTCGATCGATTGCACGGCGGCGCGCATGCCGCGCACGGCCGCGTCGTCCGCGGCGTTCTTGTCGCCGCGGCCCATCCAGCGCGCCGCGTTCATCGCGGCGATCTCCGTGACTCGTACCAGCTCCATCGCCAGGTTGCGTTCGATCGGCGCCTTCACGGTAGTCATGCCTCGCCCTCCGTTACGATTGCTGAAAGCTGAGCCTGCCTGCCGCCCGTGCTTAGCGCCGGCAGCCGCCGTGCCGCCTCGGCCAGCGTGTCCTCGCCCTTGCTGAAGGTGAAGCGGATCGTGGAACGACCCAGCGCCTCGTCCTTGCAGAAGCTGCTGCCAGGCACCGGCGCCACGCCGATCTCCCGAATCAAGAAGCGCGTGAACTGGACGTCGTCGAGATCGGTCAGCGGCCGAATGTCGGCCATGATGTAGTAGGCGCCCTCAGGGGCGGCGCAGGAGAAGCCCGCGGTTTGCAGCGCTTCCAGCAGCATGGCGCGCCGGCGTGTGTAGCTGGCGCGCAACTCGTCGTAGAAGCTGGGCGGAAAGCCCAGCGCCACCGCTCCCGCCTCCTGCAGCGGCGCGGGCGCGCCCACGGTAAGAAAATCGTGGCACTTGCGAATCGCGTCGCTCCAGGGCGGGCGGGCGATCACGTAGCCGAGCCGCCAGCCCGTGACGCTGAAGGTCTTCGAGAAGCCGCTGATCGTGATCGTGCGCTCGGCCATCTCCGGCAGCGTCGCCAGGCTGATGTGCTGACGGCCGTCATAGATGATGTGCTCGTAGATCTCGTCGGTGATCGCCAGCACATTGAACTCGCGGCAGAGGCCCGCGATCGTCTCCAACTCCGCGCGGCTGAGCACACGCCCGGTCGGATTGTGCGGCGTGTTGACGACGATCGCCTTCGTGCGCGGTCCGAACGCCGCCCGTAGCTCTGCTGATTCGAAGCGGTATTCCGGCGGCCGCAGCGGCACAAACACGAGCTTCGCGCCGGCCAACGCGGCGTCGGGGTTGTAGTTCTCGTAGAACGGCTCGAAGACGATCACCTCGTCGCCCGGCTCGATCAAGGCGAGCATCGTCGCCATCATCGCCTCGGTCGCTCCGCAGGTGACGGTGATGTCGCGCTCCGGCTCGGCCGTGATGCCGTTGAAGGCGAGCGCCTTCTTCGCGATCGCGTCGCGCAGCGGCTTCGCTCCCCAGGTGATGGCGTACTGGTTGTGGTCGGCCTCGATCGCCGCGATGGCGGCGTCCTTGATCGCGCGCGGGGCGGGAAAGTCGGGGTAACCCTGCGCCAGGTTGACGGCGCCGTGCAGCGCCGCCAGCCGCGACATCTCGCGGATGACGGATTCGGTGAAGACACTGGTACGCGCCGCGACCATGAGCGCTCCCTGCAGATGGCTTCAAAACCTGCCCGCGGGTTCGATGCCGCCCGCGTTGTACGGGCGTAGCGCCGGTTATGAAACCATTTCGGAGAAGCCGGCGCGCCCGCGGCCGGCGTGTACGCGCAACCGCGCTCACACATCGGCAACAAGCCGCCGGACCGACAAACGGCTGCCCGGACCGGAGACCGGTCGGGGCAGCCGCTATCATACAGGATCGCCGCGCTCGCTGAATGCCAGCAGAGTTACGCCGCCGGCAGGGTCGCTGCGTCGAATTCGAGGAAGGCGCGTCCGCCGCAGCGCTTGCAGCGCAGCCCGCGGCCCGCCTGGCGCTCAACGCCGATCTCCTGGCCGGAGCGGAAGGGCCGAATCGTGATCTTGCCGTCGCCCACGTTGCGCGTGGCCCGGCCAAGTGTACGGCCGCAGTTCAGGCACTGCACCTCGCCGCGCACCACTGCCTCGCCCGATCGCGCCGCGCTCATCGTCGTCATCGTGGTTCCTCCCCTCGCGCCGTCTCGCGGCGCCCGCTCATCAAAGCTCGTTGAAGGGAGTCTACGGTCCCGACGGCCGGGGCAAGCATGAGCGCCGGCACGCTCCAATCGTGAAGCTGACGACACAGTCGAGCGAGCGGCAGCGTTCAGCGCTGGTGAGCCGGATCTTTGAAGCGCGGATCGATCACGGTCACGTCCGGCCGAACATGACCGGCGCGCTGGGCGTACCAGAGGGCGAAGGTGTGCCCGTCCTGGTCGGAGGTCACCGTTCCATGCGGCGGCGCGGCATTGAGCGTGGTCGTCGCGAAGTTCCACGCCTTCCAGTCGCCGCGCAGGTTGAAGTCGTGCAGGCCGACGATCGCCCAGGGAGCAACCGTGACGATCGCCACAACCACGGCGGCGGCCGGCAGCCAGCGCCGCCAGCGCGCCCGCGCCGTATTCCAGGCCCAGGTGAGCACTGCAAGCATGCCCACGCCGGCAAAGACGGCGATCAGCACGTCCGCCTGGATCAGGTAATTCTCGCGGCCGTCCGCCTTATATTCGGTGTAGAAGATTGTGGAAAGCGCAATGACGGTAAGACCATGCACGGCGAACGGCCGATCGTGATCCCACAGCACGGCCGCGCCGCCCACCGCGAACGGCAGGATCCACCAGGCGAACTGCGTGAAAAGCAAGCGGATCGCGACTGGCAGCCCTTGCACGAAGACGGTGAGGCTGTGGTCGAGGTAGTGGTGATACGGCGCGCCGGTGACCACGTCGATGAAGCGGTCAAAAGTCGTCGGGTCGCCCCAGTTGGAGGCGGGATGCTGCGCCGCGCGCAGCGGCAGCAGCAGATACAGGCTGAGCGGCGCCAGCAGCAACACCACGGCCCCGGCCATCAGCTTCGGCTGCAGCAGGCGGTTGCGGTAGCTCAGGCCGAGTGCGAGGGCCGCCCCGATCAGGGAGAATCCGAGCGTGGTGTGATGCGCCAGCGCGAAGCCGCCGGTCAGCGCCGCGCCCCAAACCTGCCGCCGCGCATCGCGCGGCCCGGCGACGATCCAGGCGATCAGGCCGGCGAACAGCGCGACCTGGGCATAGGTCTCCGCCTGCACGGACTGCGACCAGAGCGTGCGGGAGGTGGCAAGGGCCAGCGCCGCTGTGAGCGCCGCGCCATAGCGCATGGCGGCGCTGCTGCGCGGCAACGCCCCCGCAAGGCGCAGCACGGTCAAAAAGACAAGCACCGACGCGCCTGCCGCGCACAAGCCGGAGAAGAGACCAAGCCGGTAGGCGATCTGCCCGACGGGCACGAGGTGCGCGAACACGCCGCCGACGAGCACGTAGAGCGGGTAGCCGGTCGGATGTGGAATGCCCCAGGTGGCCACGGCGGCCGCCAGGTCGCCGCTGTCGCCGTGCGGCGGGAAGCGCCAGTTGACCGAGGGCGCCATCGTCGCCAGGTACAGCGCGAAGGCGAGGAGGCCCGTACCGCCGCCCAGAAGTACGGTGACACATCGCGGCAGCGCGATGGCAGCGGCGTGCTCGCCGGCGCCTACGGCAGGGGCCGCTCTGGCAGTGGAGGTCTTTACGCTGGCACCTCCGCCGCGCGGTGCTCCGGCAGCAGGGATTCTCTGTTTCGCCATGCTCCCGTCTCGCGAGGCCGCGCCCAACGCCCAACGCCCTACGCCCTACGCCCTCCAAAGATAAGGGGCGGCACGAAACCCGGCGCATGCGCCGTTGCTCGCGAGCGACTCGCCTAGTACTCCAGCAGCGCCTCGACCCGGTAGCCGTCGAGCTTGCTGCGCCCGGCCAAAAAGCTGAGCTCGATCAGAAACTGCAGGGCGTGCACCTGGCCGCCGATCAGCTCCACCAGTTTGGCGGCCGCGTTGGCCGTGCCGCCCGTGGCCAGCACGTCGTCCACGATCACCGCGCGCTGACCCGCCGCCAGCGCATCGCGGGCGATGTCCAACTGGCTGCTGCCGTACTCCAGCGTGTACTCGATGCTCATGCGCGGCGCCGGCAGCTTTCCCGGCTTGCGTACCGGCACGAAGGGCACGCTCAGCCGGTCCGCCAGCGGCGCCCCGAAGAGGAAGCCGCGCGACTCAATGCCCACCACCGCCTCAACCGGCTCGCTGCGGTATCGCTCGGTGAACCGATCGAGTACTTCTTTGAAGGCCGCCGGATCGCGCAGCAGCGGCGTGATGTCGCGGAAGAGCACGCCCGGCTGGGGGAAGTCTGGGATGTCGCGGATGTACTGCTTCAGGTCCACGCCACCGCTCCGCGACCCCCTGTTGGCGGCCGCGCCAGCGTAGCATAGGAGCGCCACGGCGAAGCGGTCAATCGCGATTGCTGGGCGCACGAGCGGGTAGAATGTGGCTGGCGGGCGCGCGTCGCGGTTGCGGCAGGTCGCGGGGTGGGGCGGGGATGGCGATCGGTGGGCGATGCGTATGGCTGTTGCTGGCCGCGAGCGTACTGTTCGCGACCGGTTGCGGCGGCGGGACTAATTCGAACAAGCCAAGCGTTTCTGTGACCGCGACGCCTACGGCCGCCGGCCAATCGCTCGTCACCGCGACAGCGGCAGACAGCGTCGCCTCGGTTGCGCCGGACGGCCGAACCTACGTCATCACCAACGCACGCTTCGACGCGCTGCCCGGCGCCCGGGCGCTCTACGGTGTGATCGCGGGCGCGGCCTACGAGATCGAAGTGCCCCAGAACTGGAACGACGAGCTAGTGCTCTACGCCCACGGCTTCACCGGCGACGATCCAATCGTCTTCGTGCAGATGCCGCCGCTGCGCAACTATTTCATTGCGCACGGCTTCGCCTGGGCCGCCAGCAGCTACGCCACCAGCGGCTACAATCCCGAGCAGGGGCTGCGCGACACGCTGGCGCTGCGCGACGCCTTCATCCAGCAGGTCGGCGCGCCGCAACGAACGTATATCGACGGCACGTCGATGGGCGGGCACGTCGTCGTCTCGGCCATGGAGCAAAGACCCGAGCTGTTCGCGGGCGGCTTCTCCGAGTGCGGCGTCGTCGCGGGCGTCGAGGAGCTGGACTATCTGGTGAGCTACAGCGCCCTCGCGGCCTACGTCACCAACACGCCGCTGCCGATCACGGATCGCGCGGCGTTTCTGAGGACCGTGCGCTCTCGGCTGCTGCCGGCGCTCGGTCCGGCGGCGCGGCCGACGCAGGCAGGGCAGCAGTTCGAGGCGCTGGTCGAGAGCCTCACCGGCGGCCCGCGCCCCTGGCGGCATGAGGGCTTCCTCGACCGCCGCGCCGGCAACTTCGAGGTCACGGCCAGCGAAGACCCGCAGCACCTCAGCCTCGCCGCGCGGGCCGCGACCAACGTCGGCGTCCAGTACACCGCCGATTCCGCATCCGGCATCGACGTCGCCCGGCTCAATGCGCTGATCCCGCGCCTGCCCGCCGATCCGAGTGTGCGCAACGCCGCCGCCCACCCGGACTTCGCCCCGCGCACCGGCAAGCTCAAGGCGCCGCTGCTGACGCTGCACACCACCGGCGACCACTTTGTGCCGATCAGCCTGGAGCAGGACTACCGCCGCATCGTCGATACGGCCGGCGCCGGCAACCTGCTCGTGCAGCGCGCGGTACGCCGCCCAGACCACTGCCAGTTCAGCAGCAACGAGCTGGAACGCGGCTTCGGCGACCTGGTGAACTGGGTGGAGCACGGCGTCAAGCCCGCGGGCGACGACCTGAGCAATCCCGATCTGCGCAACGCGGGCCTGAACTTCACCGATCCGCTGCTTCCCGGCGATCCGGGCGGGGAATGATGCCGACAGGCGACCGCGACCGTCCGGCACCGAGGCGGGACGAGCATCCCGACCCGTACCGCGCGATTGCGCCGTTCTACGACCGTACGCTCGCCGGCTTCGAAGAGGACGTTCCCCTCTATGAAGCGTTCGCGCGGCGGCTGGACGCGCCGGTGCTCGATCTCGGCGTAGGCACCGGCCGCGTGGCGATGGCCCTTGCCCACGGCCAACGGCGGATAGTCGGCATCGACCGTTCCGCCGCGATGCTGGCGCTGGCCGTCCGGGCGCTGCGCCGGCGACAGGCAGACCGTGTCGATCTCGTGCGTGGCGATCTGCGGGCGCTGCCCTTACGCGGCGGCTTCGGGTTGATCCTCTGCGCCTGCGACAGCTTCCTGCATCTGCCGAACGCCGAGGCCCAGCTCGAGACCCTGCGTGCCTGCCGCCGACTGCTGCATCCCGCCGGCCGGCTCGTGCTGGATCTGCCCGGGCCCGCCGGCGATTGGGGCGACTGGGCGCCGGGCGCACGGCCGCTGGTGCTGGATTGGAGCGAGGCGGGGCCGGGCGGCCGCGTGAGCCGCTTCACCACCTTCCGCGCCGACGCCGCCGCCCAGACTCGCGATGTGACCGACATCTACGAGGAGATCGCGGCCGATGGCAGCGTGAAGCGCGTGGTGGCGGAGTACCGCCTGCGCTTCGTCTTTCCCGCCGAACTGCGCCTGCTGATTGTCGCCGCCGCTCTGCGCCTGGATGCGCTGTACGGCAGCTACGAGCTGGACGGGTTCGACCAGTACAGCGGGCGGATGATCGCCGTTGCGGCGTGTGACGGCGTGTGACAATAAAGCATGGTGAACTGCCGTGCCGGCCGCGGCTGAGTCGCGCGTTTCCGGCTCGTGATCACGCCGCGGCCGGCGGTATAGACTTAGCAGCATGAACCAACGCCGCGTCGCGGTCGATGCCATGGGTGGCGATCATGCGCCCGCGGCCGTGATCGAGGGCAGCGTCGCGGCGGCGCGGGAACTCGGCATCGCCGTCACGCTGGTGGGCGACGAGGCGGTGATCCGCCGCGAGCTGGGCCGGCACGGCGCCGCGCCGCCGGCCCTGAAGATCGAGCACGCGCCCGCCGCGGTGGCGATGGACGAGCATGCGACCGCCGGCCTGCGCCACCGTCGCGACACCTCGCTGGCGGTCGGCGTCGGCCTCGTCAAAGACGGCCGCGCCGGCGCCTTCGTTTCCGCCGGCAACTCCGGTGCGACGATGGCCGTCGCCACGATGCTGCTGGGGCGGCAGCCCGGCATCGAGCGGCCTGCGCTCGGCACCGTCTTCCCCAGCGAACGCGGCCGCTTCCTGCTGCTCGACGTGGGCGCCAACGCCGACGCCAGGCCGTCGTACCTGGTGCAGTTCGCGGAGCTGGGCCGCGGCTACGCGGAACGGGTGCTGCGCGTCGGCCGGCCTCGGGTTGGCCTGCTCAACATCGGCGAAGAGCCGGGCAAGGGCAGCGAGTTCGCGCGAGAGGTGCACGAGCGTCTCGCGGCCTGCCCCGGCCTCAACTTCATCGGCAACATTGAGGGCAAAGACCTCACGCGCGGGTTGGCCGATGTCGTCGTCACCGACGGCTTCACGGGGAATGTAGCCATCAAGACCGCCGAGGGCGTGGCCGAGTTCATCATGCGCGAGCTGCGCGGCGCCCTCACCTCGCGCCTGCGCTACAAGCTCGCGGCGCTGGCGCTGCGTCCCGCCTTGCTCGCACTGCGCGGACGCATCGACTACGCCGAGTACGGCGGCGCACCGCTGCTGGGGTTGAACGGCGCCGTCCTGATCAGCCACGGTCGCAGCAACGCGCGGGCGATACGTTCGGCGGTGCGCGCCGCGCAGGAGGCAGCGGCGCTGGACTGGCCGGCGCCGGCTCAGGCCTCATCGCGCGCGGCGGGCAGCGGTGAGGCGTCGTAGCGGGCGATCAGGCGCATGGCGCGCTGGATCTGCTTCAGCCGCTCCGGCTCGGCGGCGTCGCCGCTGAGCACGCAGTACTCGACGTGGCGATCGAGCAACGCCAGGGTCGCCTGGTCCAGTCCGGCGCGCACGGCGGTGAGCTGCGTCAGCACGTCTTCGCACTCGCGGCCCTCGTCCAGCATGCGCAGAATGCCGCGCACCTGGCCCTCCACGCGCCGCAGCCGTGTCTGAATCGCCGTAAGGGTTTCGGCATGCTGCGCGGTCATCGATGCGGCACTCCATAATCTGGTGCGACGGGTCTTGACATACCCCCTGGGGGTATCCTATCATCATGCTGAAGCGGGGGCAAGATGCCCCGTGATCCGGTCTTCGCCGGAGAGAGGAATCAGTGGAATGGCAACCAATGAAGTGAAGGACGTGGAGGAAGTGACCGACGGCAGCTTCCAGGCGGACGTCCTTCAGTCCGGCAAGCCGGTGCTCGTGGACTTCTGGGCGCCGTGGTGCGGGCCCTGCCGCATGGTGGCGCCGATCGTGAAGGAACTGGCCGGCGAGTACGAGGGCCAGGTCGAGTTTCGCAAGCTGAACACGGACGAGAATCCGCAGGTGGCCACGACCTACGGCATCCGCAGCATTCCGACGCTGATGCTGTTCAAGGGCGGCCAGCGCGTCGATCAGATCGTAGGCTTCCGCCCGAAGGCGCAGATCAAGGAGCGCATCGAGGCCGCGCTGGCCTAGGCGGCTCCTTCACCGGCAAACGAGCCGCAGCGCCGATCGGCGCTGCGGCTCGTTTCTATACCTGCTTTAGAGGATGTCAATGAAATGGCCGGTGCTCGCCGGCCAACCGAAGGCACCGCCATGGGCACGAGGGCGATCAACGCGCGGGTAGATCGCTCGGATGTCATGCTCGATGACCCCGAGCTCGACCGCTTTCTCCCTGGCCCGCCCGGCCGCAGGGCCGCCCTGATGAGCAGTTCGCGCCGGGGCAGCGAACCGCTGCGCCCCAACTCCGCGCCGAGGTCGGTCCGCTGACGCGGCAGCTACCCGATATGCCGCGCCGGCGCCCGATCACTGCCGCCATCCGCCACAGATTCGTTGCATTCCGCCGCCGCGAGCGCTGTGCTACGCTCAGGCGGGTCATGATGCCCATCTCTGGGAGTGGGGGCGCTCCGGTGAGCGTCGCGGTCTTCAAAACCGTTGCGGGGCGGTTGCGCCGTCCTGGGTGGGTTCGACTCCCATGCACTCCCGCCACCCCATCCGCGGCGGTCGCGACGCCCCAGTGGACGGCTGGTCCTCGCGTGTGTCGGCGGCGCCCCTCACGGAGCGGTCGAACCACCGAGTTGCCTGCGCCCAATCACCCCATCCGCGGCGGTCGCTCCGCTGCCGAACGGCTGGCAACGACGCCTGAGTCAGCGTCTCGTCGAGCGTGACGGCTGGTGAGCGTGAATGACACGACGGTTGCGCGTTCTTTATGACGTGTCGCACCAGGGGTATGCCGCGCGCGTGCGAGGCGGCCGTCGCGGCATCTACCGCGCCACCGAGGAGTTTCTCCACCACGCCGTGGACGAGCCGCGGCTCGATTTCCGCCTGCTGGCCGGCGAGTCCCGCACGGCCGAGCTGAACCTCCGCTTTTACGCTCAGGCCGCCGATGCGGCGGTAGCCGATCGCATTGTGCCGATCGGCCAGCCGCCCGGCGAGTTCAGTGCCGTGCTGGAGCGGGCGCTGTTCGGCGCCGGCCGGCAGCTGCGGCCGCTGTTCGGCGACCAATCTCGTGCCTGGCATGCCATCGCCGCCGGACCGAAGCGGCTGGTAAACCGCCGAGGACGGCCGGCGCCGGCGATGGCCGAGGTCGACATCTTCCACTCGCTGTTCTCGCCGTTGCCCGAAACGCGCGGCGGCGGGGCTGCCGCGCAGGTTCTGACCATCTGGGACCTGCTGCCGCTCACGATGCCTGAGCATTTTCCAGATGCGGTCGGGCGGCGGGCCGTCGCTAGGGCCGCCCGCTCGCTTGTGCCGGCGCGGGGCCACGCGATCTGCACGAGCGCGGCGGCGAAGGCTGACCTGGTGAGTGCGGTCGGCATCGATCCGGCCCGCGTGCATGTGGTCCCGCTCGCCGCCTCAGCGGCACTCTTTCAGCCGGTAGCAGATCCAGCGCGGATCGCCGACGTTCGCCGGACCTACGGCATTCCTGCCGGCCACTACCTGCTCAGCCTCGGCGCGATCGATTCGCGCAAAAACCTGCCGCACCTGGTTCGCTGCTTCCGCAGGCTGCAGGCGGAACGGGACGCGCCGCCAGCCACGCTCGTCATTGCCGGCGAATACACGGAGCGCCACCGAGGACCCCTGGCCGAGGTGCAGGCCAGCAGCGCAGGCGAGGCCCGGATCGTCTTCACCGGCCGGGTAGCCGACGCAGACCTGGCCGCTCTGTACAGCGGAGCGCGGGCTTTCGTCTTTCCCTCGCTCGGCGAAGGCTTCGGCTTGCCCCCGTTGGAGGCAATGCAGTGCGGCACGCCGGTCATTTGCTCCACTGCGCCGGCGTTACCCGAGGTGACCGGCGACGCGGCCCTGGGCGTCGCCCCGCGCGACGAGGCCGCGCTCGTCGCCGCACTGCGGGCCGTGCTCGAAAACGATGCCCTCGCCAGCGATCTCAGCCAGCGCAGCAGGCAACGCGCCGCGCAGTTTAGTTGGCGTCGAACGGTGGCTGAGACGGTAGGGGTCTACGAACGATTGCTCACCGGCTCAACCTGATCTGCCACCATCGGTGCGAACCCGGGCCAGTAGACCAAGCACTGACCGCTGACGGCCGCGGCGCCCGTGCTACGTCGGTCCCGCCGCCAGGCCCGCCGATTCGGCAGACTGCGCCGCCGCGGGCGACCGCTCGTGCCGGCGATCGGCCGCAGCTGTGTCGACGCGCATGGCTACCAGCGCGCCGAGTCCGACGACGTAATACGTGCCGATGGGCAGCGTGGTGAGATAGGGCACGAAGAGCGAGCCGACGAAGATGGCGGCACTCAGTGTCAACGCAGCATCGCGCTGCCTCGTGCGCGCAGCGCCGCGCAACATAAGGTAGAGCCACCAGGCAAGGAGCAGCGCGCCCACCAGCCCGACTGAATCGATCCACCAGACGACCGCGGCCTCGTTTTGCCGCGGATGCGCCCGACCCACGAGCCAGGAGAGGGGGTCGCGCGGCAGATCGGCCAGGTAGACGCCGTGTGTGAGGGCGCTCTGCCGGCTGCCGACGCTGCCTTCGACCTTCTGCTGGAGCACGTTGCCGATTACCGGCACGCGGCCGTAGTCACGGGCCACGAATGGCGCCAGCGCGATCAGCGACAGCGCCACGCAGGCGGAAATGAGCAGGAAGCGCACGCGCCTGGTCGACTGCAAGAGGCCGAGCACGAACAGACCGGTGACCAGCATGAGCGCGCCCGAGAAGGACCACGAGACCGCCAGCACGAAGAGCCCGCTGCCCGCGAGCAGAAGCGGGTAACTCCGGGGGAGATCCCGCTCGCGGCCGGCCAGGACGATCAGACAGAGGGCCGCATAGGCGCCGGCCGAGTTGGGATCGTCCCAGATGCCGCCGAAACGCACCAGCGCCCCCGAGTAGCCGAGAGCCGGCAGCCGCCCGGTCGCAAACCAGAGCGCGATCTCCACCACGTCCGCGACCGCGTGCAGGAGCAGCAGGCCAAATGCCAGCATCACGACCGCGCGCTTGTAGTCCGCCCACAGGCGATGGCTAGCGGCGAACGCGGCCGGCAGTAGCCAGAGCAGCGGCGCCACGCCGAGGATCGCGCCCAGCGGGCGCAGAACCTCCGTGGACTGTGCAACGAGGGCGTGTCCGGCGCCGGCCAGCGTGCACCACACGGCCAACGCCAGCCAGACACGCTGCTCGGTGCAGCGCAGCAGCCGGCCCCGCACTTGCGAGCGGACAGTATAGGCGAGGGCGCCGGTCAGCAGGAGGATCGCCGCATACTTGCCGAGCGACACCCAGAGTGGGGTGTTGGCGTAGGTCGGCGAAGTGGCGGCGGCGTTGATCCTGGCCGGGTAGCGGTAGACGTCGTATAGCGAGACCACGGCGAGCACGGCGAACAGCCAGAGCAACGGACTGGCCAGGACGCCCCGGCGCCTCAGCTCCGGCCAACCGTCAAACACCTTCACCATCGCTGGAACGCCGTGCCCAGCGCGGAGATGAGCTGCGCGCCAAGGTCGTTCTCGAAGCGGGCAGCGACGTGCGGCGGCGGCGGGCCGCCCGGCGTCGGACCCGCGTCCGCCGCATCGATAGCTTCGGCGAGCGCCGCCACGGAGCGCACGGGGACCGGCTGCGCCGCGGCGCCGACGATCTCCGGCAGGGCGCCGCCGTCGCTCACCACTACCGGCAACCCGCACGCCAGCGCTTCCCAGACGGGGAGACCGAAGCCTTCCTCCAGCGACGGCTGCACCAGCAGCCGCGCCCGCGCGTAGGCCCGCTCCAGCTCGGCCTGAGAAACCGCACCGTCGAAGGAGACACCATCCGCGAGACCGCGCGCAGCCGCCCAGCTCGCCAATGCCGCCGCCTCTTGCGCACCGCCGCCCAGCAGGCGCAGCCGGCCGCCGCGCCGGCAGAACGCGCAGCGCGCGAAGGCGTGCAGCAACCGCGGCAGGTTCTTGTGCGGGCTGAAGCGACCGACGAACAGCGCCTCCGGCCGGATGCCCGACACCGCGCGCCGCGCCCGCACGCGCTCAGCCTGCGCCGCGTCGACCGGCAGTCGCAGGACGTGCACCTTCTCGGCCGGGACGTGCAGGTCGGCACAAAGCCGGCGGTGTGAGTAGTCGGAGACGGTCAACACTGCGGTCGAAAGCCGGGCAGCGGCCATGAGAAACAGCCGCTTGAACGCCCGCGCCGCGCTGCTGCCGTTGTAGCGAATCTGGATCGTGTCGTAGATCAGCGTGAGGCTGGGGCCGGGCCGAAGCGGCCGGATCTGGTGCAGGTAGACCGCGATGTCGTGCGGCGGCAGCGCCAGGACGTCGCGCTGGCCCTTGAGGGCGAGCAACGGATGGGCGTTCGCGATCCACTCGGCGCCGTCCCAGGCGTAGCCTCGAACCGCGGCCGGCCCCCAGAGCAGCCAGCGCCCCGGCGGCGGGTCGGCTGCGAGGGAGCGCAGCAGTAATTCCGTGGTGCGGCCTGCGCCGCTCGGTCCGAGCAACCGGCAGTCGAGCAGCAGACGCGTGCCATGCGGAAAGGCATGCCGTTGCGCGATGCCGAGGCGCTGCGCCCGCGCCGTCGTTGCCATAGCTCGTCATGCCCTCGCGCGGCGCTCAGCGCGCCTGGTCCGTCGGTCCGGCGGCGCCGGGTCTGTCACGATCCCGCGGACAGACCAAGCCTACACCACCGCCGGCGGCGCGCCCGAGACGACGCACGTTCAAGCGCGCGGCCGGCGGCGGTGGAACGGCTTCTTTCCGACGACGACGGCGTTTGCGAGCGCGGAGATCACCACGGCACTCTCGCTCACCAGCCTGAAGGCAGTCTCCGCCTCCGCGGCGCGGATCGGCGTGCCCGTCCCGGCTGTCGCCGCCGTCACCCGCGCGTGCAGCGCCCACCAGTCCTGCGCAAACGAGGTTTCCGCCACGCGCGACAGCTCCTGCCGCAGGGGGCGCCGCGTGATCGTCGCGAACGCGTGCTCCAGGGAAGAAAGGTCGCTCACCGCGGACAGCCGGAGCGTGGCCTGCTCCCGGCTCATGCCGCCCCCGAGCAGCCGGGCGCTCAGCACCTCGCGCACCATCCCTTGCAGCACCGCGTCGGCGAGCAGCACGACGAGAATGCCGGTTGGCGAGGTGTCGCTGAACAACAGGAGCTGTCCATACGCCGCCCGCACCTCGCCTTCGTCTGCCAGTCCGAGGCAGTGCCGAACCTCGTCGAGCAGTTCGGCCTGCGACGGCGCACCCTCGCCGCCGGCGGCAGACGCCTGGACGCGGCCGGCCAGTGTCAACAACTCGGCATCGCTCAGCGAGCACCGGAAGCGCCGGCGGAAGGCGCGCGCGAAGCCGCGGCCATGATCGCCCTGCCGCGCCGCTGAGGCGTAGACGGCGCGAAGCAGATCGCACAGCGCCAGCAACGCCGGCGGCGGAAAGAGGCGGCGCTCGCCGGGCTGCTTGCAGTGCGGGCAGCGGCGCCGGCAGTCAATCAGCGACTCTTCCGGCGTCAGGTAGAGGCAGCGCGGGCATTGAAACTGCACCAGGCGCGGCAGCAACGCCTGGCTCTCCGGGCCAGCCTGCGCAGACTGGCGGGTTCCGGCCACGGCAGAGGCCGCGAGCAGGGCATCGGCGTACGCGTCCATGCTTGTCGATCCTATGGGGTACAGAACACTCTCGTTGCACAGGTGGCAGACGGCCTTGAGATCCTCGGATACACCGCGCTCCGGCAGCTTCTTCCAGTGTCGATCAGCGCGCCCGTCCCTCCCCGGCGAGCGGCCGAGGCCGCTGATCTCTTCGGGTCGGGCCGGTGACTACGGCGCCGCCCTCACTGGCATCAACGTCGCGAAGATGGCGAATGGTATGCGCGCTCGAGATCGTGGCGAGTGCAACGCGCCGCCGCACGGATGTCTCCTCCCGTGACGAAACAGACCGTGCCGGCAGTAGGCTCTTTCGACGCGAGCCTGCTGCGCCTTCGCCCGTCTGCCGGGCCGGGCGCCGCCACGACGGCTCCCGCACCTGCAGTGTGACGAAACCGGCGCCGCGGCGCTGTCAGCGGACCCATGCAACGGCTGTTACATAGCTCACAGGGCGCGCCGGGCTGCTGGCGGCGTAAGCCGCCGGCGGTCTCGCGCACTGCCGGAGCGTCCACGCGATTAGGCGCCGATGCCCCACGCGATGGCGTTGCGCAGCAGCGTTTGATAGGCCGCATGCTCCCACGGGTCGCGGAAGGTGAGGGGCGTGACGTTGTTCGGATCCACGCTGCGATCCACCGAGCCCTGCACGTTGTTCGTCGGGTTGTGGCAATGGCCCAGCGCGATGTAGGTCACGCCGCCGTCGCCGATCGGCCGCGTGTAGCCGAGCACACGCGTCTTGCCGTCGGCCTGCAACGAGGTGTCCTCGTCGTAGATCGTGCCGATCGCCGGCGAAACCGCCTCCGGACCGTACTCGGCGCTCAGCAGCACCCGCGTCGAGCTGGGATCCTGCACCTCGATGAAGTACGGTTCGTCGGCCACCTCGAAGGATTCGGGCAGTCCCTTCGTCAGTTGGTCGGGGGCGTCGCCGACGTCCACGCGAAAGCGGCGGATCGGCGGGTGGGTGAGGAAGTAGCCGCCCAACACCGCGTGATGTTCGAGCTTGAGCATGCGCCGCTGACGTGAGCCCTCCACCCGCACGGCCTTGCCGCCGGCCGTGCCGTGCAACCCCAGCCAGCGCCCGCCGGACTCCAACCAGCGCCTGATTGCCAGCGACTGCTCGGCGTTCGGATATGGTCCGGCGACGTAGGTAATCAGCAGGCGGCTGATCGGCAGCCACCGCTCGACGTCGACGAAGTCGCTGGCGGCCGAAGCAGGGATCGCTTGCTCGGCCAGCAGTTCGAGCAAGCGCAGCCGGGCGTAGTCGTGGTCGTGGCCGGCATCCTTGCCGGGGGGAAAGCCGCCGGCGATCAGGTGCGCGCGGCCCGGAGTTGCAGCCGACATTTCAGATTCTCCTCCCACGCACGCCGGCAACGCGCGCCGGCAGCGGTGTGCCGGCCGACGCGCGGGCAGCGCCCGCGGGTGCAAAGTAGCACTCCAAGCAGCCCTGCGGCCAGTGGGCGGCTCGCGAAGCTCAGTTGCCGCGCCGCGAGGTCGCCGCGGCGTACGCCGGACCCTCGTGCACGCGGCCGTCGCGCTCGATCACGAGGTTGCGCGCGGCGGCGAAGCCGGCCGGGCCGATCGCCAGCGTAAAGCCGAGCAAGGTCAGCAGCGACAGCGTCCAGCTTCCGGTCGCCGTGTGCAGCAGTCCCATCACCAGGGGCCCCAGAGCCGCGATCAGGTAGCCGCCCGCCTGCGCCATGCTGGAGAGCCGCGCCGAGACATCGCTGTCCGCGGCGCGCAGCACGATCAGCAGCAGCGAAAGACTGAGCGATCCGCCCTGCCCCACGCCCAGCAAGGCGACCCAGAAGAAGGCGCTGGCGGTGGGCGCCCAGAGAACGCCGAGCACGCCGATCGCCGAGACAGCGACGATCGCTGCCACGACTCGACGCTGCGTCGCGAGGCGCACCGCCAGCAGCGGCGCGGCGACGTTGCCGACGATGCCCACCAGGCTGAGTACGGAGAGCAGCAGGCCGGCCTGGGCGTCGCTCAGGCCGCGATCGCGGTAGATGGCGGGCAGCCAGGAGAGCTCGCCGTAGAAGACCAGCGAGCCGAGTCCCATCGTGAAGGTGAGCTGCCAGGCGAGCGGCACGCGCCAGAGGGGCGAGCTGCTCCGCGGCGCGTGGCTGCCCCGTTCGCGGCCGTGGACGCGCAGTTGCGGCAACCAGCCGGCGAGCGCAAGCAGCACCGGCAAGGCCCAGATTCCCAGCGCCCCATGCAGGCGCAGGGGCGTCGCGTCCACCACGGGTACGGTGGCGGCGGCCGCCAGCGCCGAACCCAGCGTCATCACCGTGGGATAGGCCGCCATCAGCGCTCCCGCTCGCTGCGGAAAGCGCCGCTTGACCAGGCTCGGCAGCAGCACATTCAACAGCGCCACGGCAAGGCCGGCGAGCACCGTGCCAGGGAAGAGCGCCGGATCGGGCCAGATCGCCCGCAGCACAATGCCTGCCAGCAGCGCCAGCAGCAGACCGAAGATCGCGCGCTCCTCGCCGAAGCGTCCGCGCAGACGCGGGCCAGCGAGGGCGCCGGCGCCGAAGCAGAGCACCGGGATCGTGGTCAGCAGCGACTGTCCGGCGCCGCTCAGGCCCAGGCGATTGAGGATCGGCGGCACGCCGGAAACCGCCGTGCGCATGCTGAAGGCCACCAGCGCCACGCCGGCGACGCCCAGCAGCGACGCGCTCCCGGCCAGCGCCAGCCGCCGTCCGGCGGCCGGCGCCGCCACCGCGCCAACTATCACGCGCGACGGATCTCCGGCCTCCAGCGGCACACGGGACTCTTCCGGAACGGTCATCGGCGATGCGCCGGCACGGCGGCATCGTCCGGCCGCGCCGGCGCTGGCCAGCGGGCACGCGTTGCCGATCGAGCGAGTGATGATCTGCTCACCAGCCCCCGAGCTCCCGGCGCCGCCGCGCCACGAGACGCATAACAACCCGAGCCTTCTACCAGAGCGCGTCGCTGGCGATGCGGGCGCCCTCAGCAAGCGACCGCAGCTTCGCCCAGGTGATGCGCGGATCGACCGTGCTGGAGGTGGCGAACGTGCCGAAACCGCAGTCGCTGCCGGCGATCACGTTCTCCCGGCCCACCAGCTCGGCGTAGCGGTAGATGCGCTCGGCCACCAGCTCGGGGTGCTCGATGAAGTTGGTCGTCGAGTCGATCACCCCGGGAATGATCAGCTTGCCGGGCGGCAACTTCGTGTCCTTCCACACCTTCCACTCGTGCTCGTGGCGCGGGTTGGCGCCTTCGAAGGAGATTGCGGCCGGGCGCGCCGTCAGCACGATGTCGATGATCTCGGCGAGGGGTACGTCCAGGTGGTGCGGCCCTTCGTAGTTGCCCCAGCACAGGTGCAGGCGCATGCGATCGGGGGGAATATCCTTCGTCGCCTCGTTCAGGACCGCAACGTGCTGGGCCACGATCGTGCAGAACTCCGCGATGTTCAGGTCGCCGAAACGCAGATGGCGGCTCATCGCCAGGTCCGGGCAGTCGAGCTGGAGGAGGAAGCCCGCCTGGTGGATCGCGTTGTATTCGTCGCGCATCACGCTCGCCAGCGCGGCAAGGTACGCTTCCTGGCTCGGGTAATACTCGTTGCCCAGGAAGATCGCGATCACGCCCGGCGAAGCAGAGCTCATGAAGACCTCTTCGACCGACGCTCCGGCCGTCGCCGCCTTGAGGTTGTCGATGTCGCGCTGCACCGCGGCGAAGTCCTTCCAGGCGATCGGCCCGTTGCACGAAGGCCGCAGGATCGCCGCCCCGCCGCCGACCACGCGCCGCTCGGTGAACTCGGGGAAGTCGCGGGCTTCGGCCTGGACGGTGGTAACGCGGTGCGGCCCGCCGAAACCGGTGGCGCGGTCCTTGATGTAGGTCGCGTAGCCGGGCTTGCCCATCTCGCCGTCGTTGACGACGTCGATGCCGGCGTCGGCCTGGCGGCGCACCGCTTCGTTCACCGCCTCGCGCACACGGCCCTCGAAGGCGCCGCGGTCGGCGAGGGTGCCGGACTCGGACTCGCGGATGAGCTGCACCAGGTCGGGCGGCCGCGGCAGGCTGCCGGTGTGCGTGGTCAGGATGTGCTGGCTGCTGCGCTTCATCGATCGCCGCCTCCTGCTGCAAGCCGGGCACTGCACCGCGCCGCTCGCGACCTCGCAGGCAAGCATACCCTTTCGACGGGCGTTGCAGATCGCGCCGCGCGGCACTGATCGGCGCGCGATGGCAGGCTATGCTGGCGGTGCATGGCGAGGCGTGGGCCGGCATAGCGATGCACAGCCGGCGGGAGGGCACGATGGCGATCGTCGAGACGGAACAGAGCGACGGTATTATGGTGATCCGCATGAACCGGCCGGAGCGCCTGAACGCGCTCGGGACCGAGCTGCGCGGGGCTCTGACCGAGGCATGGCGAAGCTTTCGCGACAGCCGTGGCGTCGAAGTCGCGATCTTTACCGGCACGGGCCGCGCCTTCTGCGCCGGCGAAGACATGAAGGAGTCCGTGGCGCGCGGCAGCGCCCCGGCCGGCGGACCTGGGGCGCGCAGCGATGCGGATAATCCGTACGAGGTGGGCACGCTGGACAAGCCCGTGATCGCGGCGATCAACGGCTTCGCTATGGGCGGCGGCTTCTTGCAGGCCGAGCGGGCCGACCTGCGCCTGGCCGTGCGTGGTGCGGTGTTCGAGATGTCGGAGGCGAAGCGCTGGCTGCTCGGCGGCTATCAGCACGGCATGATCGGCGGCCTCTCGCACGCCGTCGCCACGGAGATGGCCTTCGCCTACCGCTTCAGCGCCGATCGACTCTATGAGCTGGGCTGGCTGAACCGCTTGACCGATGCCGAGGAGCTGCTGCCCGCCGCGCGCGAGATGGCCGCGCACCTGCTGACGTTGCCGCCCGCGTCCCGCGTCAACACGCTGGCGATGATGCGGGCGCTGCGGCCGCGCGTTCCCGACGATCTGGAGCGCCTGGCCGGCCGCCTGCGCGATCACGGCGCCAAAGACGACCTCATGGAGTCTCGCCGCGCCTTCGCCGAGAAGCGCCCGCCGCGCTTCAAGGGCTGGGACGACCCGGCGGACCGCGAGCGCACGCCGAAGCTGGCCGCCGTGCAAGTCGAACATGCGACCCGCCCGTGAAAGGACCGGCCGCGCTCTGTTGACAGCGCGCTCGTTCGGACTGAGGATGATGCCGTTCCGCGCGAGCGGCGAGGCGCCGGCGGCAGCGGGACTCGGTGGCTCGGCGGATAGAGTCCCAGGAGGTGGGGCCATGACTCGGACGTCGGTCAGGTACAACCCGGCGGCGCAGGTCCAGTTCATGGTGGAGGATGTGGAGTACCGCCGTGACGGCGACCGCGCCTGGCTGGCACGGCTCTACCGCCCGCAGGCCACCGGTCCGCTGCCGGCGCTGCTGGAGATCCACGGCGGCGCCTGGAACAGCGGCGACCGCACGGCTAACCCCGCCCTGGCCGAGGGCCTCGCGGCGAGCGGCGTGTTCGTCGCCTCGATCGACTTCCGCATGGGCGGCGCCGATCCCTATCCCTCGTCGCTCGCGGATATCAACTACGCGACCCGCTGGCTGAAGCTGCACGCGGCCGGATTCAATGCCGAGGCCGCGAGCGTCGGTGGACTGGGCATCTCCAGCGGCGGCCACCTGATCATGCTCAGCGCCATGCGGCCGGGAGACGCACGCTATGCGGCGTTGCCAATCGACGGCGCCGACGCGGACGCGACGCTCGCCTACTTCATCTCCTGCTGGGGGGTGCTCGACCCGTACGGTCGCTACCGCATGGCCCAGGAGCGCGGCAACGGCGATCTGGTGGCGAACCACGACCGCTACTTCCTCAGCGTCGACGCGATGCATGAAGCGAATCCGCTGGAGATCCTCCAGCGGGGCGAGCGAGCCTCCTTGCCGCCTGCGCTGCTGATCCAGGGCACGGCGGATACGGGTGTGCCGTACGGCATGATCGAAGAGGTCGCTTCACGCTACAACGCCGCCGGCGGTGAGGCCGAGCTGGCCCTGTTCGAAGGGATGCCGCACGGCATCGCCGGCTGGCCCGCCGCGGACGTTGCCGCCATGGTCGACCGCATGAAGGGGTTCATCGCCCGGCGGCTCGGCCTCATCCTCGCGTCAGCGTAGCCAGGCGCCGTGGGGGCGCCTGGCGCCAACCCGTTGTGCAACCGGAAACGAACCGCGCGACAGATGCTCAGCCGAAAGCCCCGCGGATCGCTCCGTACCTGATCGCTTCTTGCCGGCGTCCGCGGGGCACGGGAATGGGGCCACGCGCCTAGGGCGTGTCTGGTGAATCACTTGGGGAGCCACAGCAGTAATGCGGCAATCACCACCATGGCGCGGTAGTTCCAGCCTCGCTTGTCGTAGCGGGTGGCCAGGGCGCGGAACTGCT
>Ga0070730_10000328_pt1 | contig 58584 bp, 53 predicted proteins | sample Coa_R1_3_FD_66447 | JGI IMG/M metagenome (GOLD analysis project Ga0070730, IMG submission 66447) | Surface soil microbial communities from Centralia Pennsylvania, which are recovering from an underground coalmine fire - Coalmine... | ecosystem: Environmental > Terrestrial > Soil > Unclassified ... | reverse complement strand
CCACGCGCCGCCGCCTGCGCATCCCTTCCAATTCCAACAATGTCAAACAACAGCCCGCCTTCTTCACCAACACTCTGCTTCGTCAGCAGCGCCGGCACCGTCAGCGGAGGCAGGCTTTTATTCCCGCCGATCCATCATGTCAACACACTTTCTTCGGCTCTTTTGCCGCCTTCCTTCCCGACCTTTCGGAGACGAAAAGAAGAGGACCGGGGATCACTCCCAGGTCCTGGGCAACCGCGTCAGCGCGTCGTTGATGAAAAGAATATGACGCCTCCCATCCCAAACGTCCACCCCATTCCATCACATCATCGTGCAGACCAACAATGCATGAGCGGCGCCGCGAGTCATCTTGACGCAAATATCCACGTCGACGCATGCGCGTTAATAACCCCGAGTCGCGCGCTCGCAGATCATACTGGCCAGCCACCGGCCCGCGCCGGCAGCAGGGCGTGGAAATGGGCGCGTTCGTGCGGCTGATCGATCATCTCGGTACAGAACGCCACCAGATCGCGCCGGGTCGCGGCACGGCGGCGCGCCTGGGTCACCAGGCGCGGCGCGATCGGCCCCATGATCTGCCTCAGGGCATTCGTGACGCTCGCGAGGAATTCGTCCGTGATGCAGTCCGGTTCCGGCGGGCGCGCGTCGATGGCGGCGGCTGGAGCCTTGCCGACCTCGACCGGCGGCACGTCGCGGAGGGTCACGAGTTGCAAGGCATCATGGATCAGCCGTCTTTGCGCACTGTCCTTGGGCACGAGGTCGCTGACCAGCCGGTGGAATTCCTCGGTCGACTGGGCATCGCGCAAGGCGCGGCGCAGGTGATAGCCGGCCATCGGCCCCAGGTGGCTCGCCAACTGCCGCTCCAGCGTGCCGAGCGAGCCGGCATCGACGGATTTCAGCATGCTGCCGGTGACCGTCCCCCAGCGAGTTCCGGAAGGTGGGCGGGTTCCGCCCGGCAGGATGACAGTCGCCGGCTCGTCCTCGAGCAACTGGGCCCGTTCGGACGGTGCCGGGTTCGCTCCGCCCAGCCGGCGGAGCGCCGCCGCCATTTCGGCCGCGCTCTCGAACCGTTCGCCGGGCTCTTTCGCCAGGGCACGGTCGATGATGTCCGCCAGCGGTCGGGAGACGGCGGGGTTCCGGGTCCGCAGCGGCACATGGGGCTCGTGGATCAGCTTATAGAGCGTCTCGGCATAGCTTCCGCCCGCGAAGGCACGCTGCCCGCTGGAGAGTTCGTAGAGCACGCAGCCGAGCGAGAACAGGTCGCAGCGATGGTCGACCGCGACGCCGCGGCACTGCTCGGGCGACATATAGCTGGGCGTGCCGACCATCGCGGCACTCTGGGACGAATCGAACGCGAAGCGCGAAATCCCGAAATCCGTCACCTTCAGCCGGCCGTCGGCGGCGCGCAGGATATTGGCCGGCTTGATGTCGCGATGCAGGATGCCGAAGTCGTGCGCATATTCCAGCGCCCCCAGCACCTGCAGCGCGATCTCGATGACGATCCCGTCCGCCGTCGCGCGACCGCGTGGAAAGGCCCGGCCCAGGTCGACGCCGTCGACATATTCCATCACCAGGTACGGGTTGCCCTCGTGCAGCGCGAAGTCGTAGAGCCCGATGATGTTCGGATGGACGCATCGCCCCGCCACCCGCGCCTCGTTGCGGAAGCGCGCGAGATAGCGCTCGCGGCTCTCGCCATCGAGAAGATCCGCACGGATCAGCTTGAGCGCCACCGTCCGTTCGATATGCGGGTCGTGCGCCTTGTACACGACGCCCATGGCGCCTTTGCCGAGCAGCGCTTCGATCCGGAAACGTCCGAGCGTGGTCGGGAGTTGCTCGCCCATGGCGCCCGTCTTCACTCCTCCAGGAGGCGCAGCGCGGCCGTCAGGCTGCGGCGCATGCGGTTGAACGAACGGGCGAGCGAGCCGATCTCGTCCTTGCCGGTGGCGTCGAACTCCGGAACCTCCATGTTGCCGAGGCTCACCTCGTCCGCCAGCGCCGAGACGCGGCGGACCGGCCGGATGATGAACAAGTGTAGCATCAGATTGAGCAGCACGAGCATCAGGGCGAACACCAGGCCCAAGGACGCCATGATGACGTAGAGGCTGTGTCGCGCCTGATCGAGCGAGATCCGCTCCGGGACCGAGACGATTTCGGCGCCGACGATGCTGCCGAGCTTCCAGCCGAAGCCGTTGTTCCGTCCGTAGACGTCGATCATCGACGGCGGCGCCGTCTCGGGCCGGGAATGGCAGGCGAGGCACTGTTCGCTATCGACCTTGATCGGGCGCGCGATGGACAGGATCTTGCCCGCCTCCGTCGTCCGTTCGGTGACGAGCGAGGTGAGCGACGGTTGTGCGACCAGCGCCTCGATGATGTCGCTTTCCCAGGCGAGCGGCCGGTCGGACGGGTTGGTCGGGTTGAGCGTCGGCTGGCGGAAGGTGTAGTCCGGAAACGCCTTGACCAGGCGGTCGAACGTCTGCTGGGCCGCATAGAACGGGATGGCCTGCGGCAGGAACTGCACGGCCATCGGCTTTGCCAACAGGGGCGAGATCTGCGCGTCGGTATAATGGATAGTGGCATCGACCTGCCCCATCATCAGCCCGGCTTCCGAGAGCACGGCCTTGCGCGCCGCCCGCTGGCTGAAGTCGTTGACGAAGACCGCGGCGAGCACGAGCCCCGCCAGGAACGCGGCCAGCATGACGATGTTGAATTTGATCCGGAGGCTCATGGCGGCGCTACCAGTTGTTCAGCAGTCGGTGGGCTTCGGTCGAGGTCAGCCTGCCGCTGGCCGGGTCGCCGACCGAAATCTGGAAGGACAGGATCGCCTGAGCCGTGCGGGCGCCGACGATGCCGTCGAGCGGTCCGCCGTAGAAGCCGCGCTGGGTCAAGGCTAGCTGCAGGCGACGGACGCGATCCTCGCCGGTCGGCCGTGTCCCGCCCGATCGGGCATCGGCCGTGCGTTTCGCGGCTTGCGGCGGAGCGGCCGCCGGCGCCGTATCGTCCGCGGCCGCACCGGCGTCGGACGCCGCGGCCTCCTGCCGGGCGGCAGGCGACGGCGCTGCAGCGACCATGGCCGGGACCGGTGACGGCGGCGGCTCATAGAGCGAAATCGCTGTCGGGGCGCCCTCGGGCGTCCCCTGCAACGCCGCCGCCAGCCGATCCCATCCCTGATCGAGCGGGGTACCATCGCTGGCCAGGCGCTGGCCGAGCATGCCCGCCGGGCGGCCGTCGCCCACCGCCACCGCAAGATGAAGCCCGTCGGGCAGCGCCTCCTGCAGCGCCGCGGCGACCGGCGCCGGATCCGCACCCGGCACCATGGCGAGCTCGGCGACCAGGGTGCCCTTCGTACCCGTCATGGCATTGAGCAGCGCGCGCAGCACGACCCCTTGCGTCTCCGGCCGCAGTTCCTGCCGCAGATCCACGTCCGACGGCAGGAGGAACAGCCGGCGGTCGATGGCGGTCGCCTCGGCGCAGACATAGACCAGCGGCGGCTCCTGGACCGTCGCTACGCGGCCGGCGAAGTCGGTGAGCGCGTCGCGCAGGCTCACCGCCGGCCCGTCGATCGCTTCATCGACCGCGAAGCCCTGCTGCCGCAGGCGCGCCGAGACGGCATGGGCGGCCTCGCTGCAGGCGGGCAAGGCGGATTGGCCGGCATATTGTCCGGCGCCAACCACCAGGGCGACCCCGCCGGGCGCAGCCATGCTGCCGGCCCCGTCGAGCATCAGCACCGTCGCCACCAGGACGCCGGCGGCCCAATGAAGCCGGCGTGCCCGCACGAGCCGTCGATGTCTGGTCATTCTCGGTCCCTCCCTTGCCCATGACGACTGGAGCCATGCCGGCCGACCCCGGCGGCGGCGTCGGCCGGCCCAACGCCGTCCGCCTCGAATACGGGTTCCGTCCCATTGCGCCGGCGGCGGCCGCTGGTCGGCAGCCAGGCGTTCCAGCCGAGACGGACGCGCGATCCGGCGTGGAGCGCTGGCGACGGGATCGCCTCGGCGGCCAGGACGGGATTGATCGCAAAGCAGGTCTCGCCACCCAGGTAGGCCCGGATCAGCGCCGCGAGCCGATGGAACAGCGGCCGGTCGGGCATCAGCGCGTCGAACTGCGCCAGGCTGAGCGGACCGATGCGCAGCCGGATGCGCGCCTGCAGATCCCAGCTGCGGCTGCCGATCGCGGCGTCGACGCCCAGGATGTTGAACCGGCCGGGCCGGTTGCCGATCGGCAAGCTCGTGCGCTCGCTCGGGGCCAGGCTCAGCCAGATGCCGTCGAACTGCTCAACCTCGACCGGCCGGCCCAGCCAGTCGGAAACGATGGCGGCTAGCCGATCCGCGGACCGGGGATAGGCGGCGAATATGCCGGCATAGAACAGCAGCGGATCGGTGCCGGTCGGCAGGCGCTGGGCAAGCTGCGGCGTGCCGTAGCCCGTGAGCGCCAGCGCCATGTGGCTGAGGCCGTCCGCTGATCCAGTCGCCGCCCGAGCGGCACGGTGCGCCCGGTACTTGATGCCGGCGCTGGCGAAGTGCGCGAGCGGACGCTGGGCCAGGAGATCGAGGAACCCGGCGAGCGCCGGCGAGCGGCGCCGTCGCTCGGCGTTGATCAGGTCCGTGAAGGGGCGCGGCAGGACGCCGGACGGGCCGGTCAGCCCGAGCAATCCGGTCGTCATGCGGAAGCGGGTGCCGATACGCTCGACCGCCGCAACGTCGGCGGCGACGAATCCCAGCCCCGTCGCGGCATGGAAGCGGATCGCATCGCCCGGCTGCCCCTTACCGGCCGCCCGCATCGCGACCGCGACGGCGGCATCGAAATCGAACCGGTCCGGCTCGTCCTGCAGCGTCTGCAGCAGGCCGCGGCGGGCATCGACCATGGGCGCCGGCCTCGTCATAACAGCACGCGCGCGCCGGCGCGCGGCGGAGCACGGAAGACGACGCCCTTGCGGCCCTGCTGCACCGCCGTCGTGCGAACGAAGGAATTGACCGTGGCATGCAGCGCCAGGAAATGCTCGAGGACGGCGGACAGCAGAAACAAGCCGGCGGACTCCCAGACCCGCCCATCGAACTCCAGCGTCACCTCGAGCCCACGGCAGAAGCTGCCGCGCCGGGCGCCCGGCACCCGTGCCGTCGCCGGCTCGGAGCGGACTGCGAGCAGGCCCGCGATGGCCGCGCGGCTTTCCGGCGTGTCGCGCAGATCGTAGAGCCTGAGCAGCTCGCGCAGGCTGTCCGCGGCCGCGGCACCGCCGACGATCGAGAGATGGCCGAGCGAGAGATGCGAGATCAGGCGCCAGGCGCGACGGTCACGCAGTGGCGGACGAAGTGTCGGGGTCGGCGCCGTCAGGCAGGTGACGCCCGTCACCGCGCTCAGCCCCTGCGACAGGCGCAGCCGCGGCTGGCCGTTGCCCCACGGCAGTTCGGCCGGCAGGTCGCGGTTGGTGCAGAGCGCGTCGACCGACAGTACGGTATCGGCCGGCAGGTCGACATCGAGTGCCGGATCGAACGGCGCCAGCATGAGCTCGCTGCCGGTGAGCGCGCCCATGCTGTCCCGGCGGACCGTGGTGTAGAAGCCCGCGGCATCTTCGACGGCCGGCGCGTCCGACGGCTGGCGGTAGAACGGGCGCCACGGCCGGGTCGTGCCGTCCGCCCGCAACTCGCGCACCTGCTCCACGCTCCAAACCTCCAGCGCGCCGGGGCGGCGGGCGTCCGGCAGGATCGGATATTCGGTCTTCTCGTGGTTGAGCGCGATCGGCTCGCACTGGCGCTGGAACAGGTTGACCATGGGCGTGCAGTTGAGCGCCAGCGCGTCGGGCTGCAGCCGGGCTTCCAGCTCGGGCATCGACTGGTCGAAGTAAATGAACATTTCCAGCCGATTGCTCGTCTGCAGCAGCGTGCGCGCGTCGAGGCCGCAAAGATCGATGAACAGGAATTTTTCCGGCAGGGCGAAATATTCGGTCAGCAGCCGGAAGCCGGAGAAGGATCGCGCCGACCAGGGATAGAGCGCGTGCTCCGGCGCGAACCCGACGGGCTCGACCGGGCTGCCACGCACCAGGGTCGGCCGATCGTCGTTGGGACCGTCGGCGAGTGCCATGCCCAGCACATGGCCGCTGAGGAGCTCGTAGAGCGGCAGGGTCTGCTCGAGCGGGCCGCGCAGGAAGCAGCGCAGCCGATCGACGCCCAGGTCGGCGAAGCTCATCTCCGGGTCGGCGGTGGCAAGCGTGATGCGCAGGCTGCTGCGGGCGCCGACCAGGCTGGGGCAAGCCGGAGCCGCAAGCGGCAATCCGGTCAGCTTCACGCCTTCGATCACGACCGGCCAGAGCGTGGTGTCGTAGCTGGTGCGGAAACGGCAGGGCTCGCCGCGCACCGGATCGGTCTCGATCGCGGCGCCCGAGGGCACGGTGACCGGCACCCGCAATCCCGGCTGGCAGGCGAGTTGCGCGATGGCCCCCGACGGGACGGGAGCAAGCGCGTGCGGATAGAGCACGCTCAACAGCGCGTCGCTGATCTCCGGGAACTCATCGTCCAGCCGCCGCTGCGCGCGCGCGGACAGAAAGGCGACGCCCTCCAACAGCCGCTCGACCAGCGGATCGTCGATCTTGTCCGGTGTCAGGCGCAGCCGTCCGGCCACCTTGGGATTGGCGTCGGCGAAATCGCCCGCCAGCCGGCGCAGCGCATCGAGCTCGCGGTTATAATAAGGCAGGAAGGCGTCCGACATGATCAGTAGCCGTAGACGGGGTTGAGCACGACATCGGCGGTCGTCGTATCGACCGTGGTGTCGAAGACGATGGGTTCGGGCGCCGGGTGCGTGAGCAGCAGCGCGTCGATGGACAGGCGCAGGGTCGAGCGCAGCAGGTTGCCGTCGTCGCTCAGGCGGACCCGTACCCGGGCGAGGCGCGGCTCGAACCGGCGGATCGTCTCCTCGATCTCGCTGCGCAGCACCTCCCGCTGCTGCCGGTCGTTGTAGGCGCCCGCCGTGAAATCCGGCATGCCGTAGGCGAGCGGCGACAGGCGCAGTGCCGCGAGCTTCTCCGGCACGGAACGCCAGGGACGCCGTGCATTCAGCAGCGCTTCCAGATCGCGATGGACGGCGCGGCGCAGCTGGACCAGGGCCTCGGGCCCGGTCAAGGCCCGATCGACGGCCCGGTCCGGCTCCTCATCCATGAGCCGGTCGAGCAGCGGCGCCTGGATCGAGACGGGCGCGCGCCGGCCGGCGGCAGGCAGCGGCGCACTCATGCGAACACCATCGACGTCAGTTGCTGGACCGCCAGTCCCTCGTCGCCGATCAAGTACATCCGCTGCCCGGATCCCCGCACGGGGGTGGTCTCCGTCCATTCCGTCCGTCGCCCGAGGCGCAGGCCGTCGTCCTCAGCATTGCCATGGTCATAGAGCGCCGGCACATAGACGTCGCCATCCGGCCCGTCGCGCACGACCATGGTGCAGCGGCGCCAGAGCAGATCGCGCGGACGCTTCGGCGGATGGAATTCGACGCTCACGACCCGCGCCATCGGGATCCAGAAATATTTCCCGTTCGTGGTCAGCACCTCGAACGTGCCGGCCCACAGATCGTCGGCATCGCGGCAATCGCTGAATTCCATGTCCGGTGTGCGGCCGCCGGCGGCCGGGCGGACCGCCTCCGCCGCCTCGGCCGCGATGACGGCAGCCTCGGTGTCGCCCGCCCGCAGCGCCGTCAGGGCGCCGAGCGCCAGCCGCTGGGTCGCGGTCGGCTCGCCCAGGAACTCGGGCACCCTGCCCCCCTGCAGCACCTGGCAGCGCGCGGTGGCGGCCCGCAGTAGCTGCCGGAACTCGGCAACGACGAGCCCGGTACCGGGATCGACGGCGGCCGTCGCATCCAGCACCGCGTCGGCCCGCTCGAAATTGCCGGCATAGAGCAGCATTTCGGCGAGCAGGATCCGCGGGCCTGCCGCCCCGGGCGTCGCCCGCACCGCCTCGCCGGCGGCCTCGACCGCTTCGGCCAGGCGGCCTTCTTGAAACAAATGTCCGGCGGTCGGCGTGGTCATGGGGATCTCCTCGGGGCTGATGGACATGGGTCAGGCCTGGCCGCTCGCGGCGGCGAAACCGGTGATCAGGCGGAAGCTCGCTGCGATATCGTCGAGCTGGTAATAGGGCTGCAGATGGATGACGCAGCCGAACGATCCGGGCTTGTCCGGCAGCTCATGGACGTTGACCCGGCTTGACACCAGCGGGTGGCGCGCCCGGGAATCCGGATCGGCGCTCTGGCTGGCGTTGGTATAGCCGGCGAGCCAGGTCTGAAGCCGTCGCTCGATCTCGCCGGCGGTCAGGAACGCACCGGTCAGTTCGCGCCCGATGATCTTGACGTAATGGGCGAAGCGCGAGACGCACAGCATCGCGCTGATCTGGGCCGACAGGCGCATGTTCGCCGTGGCCGGCGTCGGCGCGCGGCCCGCCGCCTCGGCCTGGCGCGCCTGCAGGCTATGGACGGAGGCGAAGGCAGCGTCGCCGTAGGGCAGCGTGTTGAGCGGCATCAGCCCGGCGAAGACCAGGTCCTGTTCCTGCCGGTCGGTCAGCGCCAGATCGAGCGGCGGACGGTCCCATGCCGTCTCGGGGCCGAGCACGAAGGGCTCGGCCGGCAGGTCGGTGACCAGGCCGCCGCCGATCCGGTCCGGGCTCACGCCACGCACGTCGCCCGGCCAGCCGAACGCCGCCTGCGCCCGCCCGACCGCGGCGGCGAAGGCATAGCCGGCGACGCACCAGGTCCGGTCCGCCGGCCTCGGCGCCCGCTCCTCGTAGCGCAGGCCGGCGAGCTCCTGGGAACCGGCCCGCCAGCGCGGACGCGCCAGCACGCGCGGCATGGTCACACAGAGGAAGCGGGCATCCTCCCGCGTTGTCAGGGCGCACCAGCGGGCATGCGCATCGTCGCGGAAGGCCGCGGCGATGTCGTTCGCCAGGGCCAGTTCGGTGAACTGATCGACCCCGAGCAGCGCCGGGGCGGCCGCCAGCACCATGGGCACGAACGCCGCCGCCGCGATCGAGCCGAGCTCCGCCAGCACGGAAATGTCGTCGACCGGCGCGTGCGCGGCCAGGCCGCGGGGCTGCGGCACATGGCGGAGCTCATGGTCGACCACAATCAGGCCGAACGGCTCGCCGCCGGCCGTGCCGAATTCATTCTCGTAGATGAGGCGAAACAGCGCCGACTGGTCGAACTGGCTGACGCGCGCCAGATCGCGGTCGATCTCTGCCCAGGCGACGGACAGCAGGCGGATCTTGAGCCGGGCGGCCGGGTCGAACCCGGCCACCAGCCAGGAGAGACCACGCCAGGATCCTTCCAGGCGTTGGAAGCGCGGTTGATGCAGCACGGCATCGAGCTGGTTGCCGATCATGGCGTCGATCGCCGCGATGTCCCGGTCGATCAGGCCGCGCAGGCGATCCGCGTCCTGGCGCAAGGCCGATGCCAGGTCGGCTCCGAACCAGGTCGCAAGCGCGCCCCGGTCCTGCCCCAGGAACGATGCCAGGCTCTCGGCCGCAGCGTCGGATCCTGCCCGGGCGAAACGCCCGGACAGGATCTCATGCCGCAATGCCAGGGTCGCGGGAGCGGACATGTCAGGTTCTTTCGGGAATGCGCGCGACCATGCGCATGCTCGTGGTCAGTTCCTCCATCTGGAGCCAGGGCCGCAGATAGGCGATGGCGCTATAGGCACCCGGCCGGCCGGGAACGGGCTGCACTTCGACCCGGGCCTCGCGCAGGGGGAACTTGGCCTTGCTCTCGGCGCCGGCCTGTTCGTTCGTGTTGACGTAGTTCTTGATCCAGCGGTTCAGCCAAAGCTCGCAGCCCTCGGCCTCCATGAAGCTGCCGATCTTGTCCCGCGCCATCACCTTCAGGTAATGGGCGAACCGGCTGGTCGCCATGATGTAGGGCAGCCGGGCCGAGATGCGGGCATTGGCGCTCGCGTCGGCACGGTCGTATTCCTTCGCCTTCTGCGCCGTCTGCGCGCCGAAGAACACGGCGAAGTCTTGGTTCTTGTAGTGGCAGAGCGGCAGGAACCCGAGGTTGGACAGCTCGTACTCGCGCCGATCGGTGATGCCGATTTCGGTCGGGCACTTCGCATCGAGATCGCCGTCGTCCGACAGGAAGACGTGCTGCGGCAGGTTCTCGACGCGCCCGCCGTTCTCGGCACCGCGGATCGCCGTGCAGAAGCCGTGGCGCGAAAACGCATCCGTCAGCCGGGTGCCCATCACGAAGGCCGCGTTCATCCAGCAGTAGTGCTCGTGCTGCATCGACAGCGGCGCGCCGTCGGTGTCCACCGGCGACTCCTCATACTCGAACGCGTCGATCGGCTTGGTCCGGCTGCCATAGGGCAGGCGCGCCACGACGCGCGGCATGACCAGCGACACGAACCGGCTGTCCTCGCTGTCCCGGAAGCCGCGCCACTTCGCGTATTCGATCGTGTCGAAGATCTTGGCGAGATCGCGCGGGCGGGACAGTTCCGTCCAGCGCTCGAACCCCATCATCCCGGCGCCGGCGGCGGAGATGAACGGCGCGAAGGCGGCGGCGCTGACGTTCGAGACGAGGCGCAGCGTCTCGATGTCGTCCGGATGGTTCGTCCATTCATAATCGCCGATCAGCGCCCCATAGGGCTCGCCACCGGGCGTGCCGAACTCATTCTCGTAGACCTTGCGGAACAGGAGGCTCTGGTCGAACTCGACCGCGCGGGTGAGATCGCGGTTCAGCTCGCGCTTGGTCGCGTTCAACAGGCGGATCTTGAGGTTCGTCCCGGTCTCGCTGTTCATGACCAGGTAATGCAGGCCGCGCCAGCTGCCTTCGAGCTTCAGGAAGGCGGGGTCGTGCATCACCTCGTTGAGCTGGCTGGACAGCAATTGGTCGAGCAGGGCGATCGCCCGCTCGATGGTGCGCGGCAGATTGCGATCGAAGCTGACCGTGCCGCGGTTGACCTGTTCGACCAGGGTGCGGACGAGTTCCTGGGCACGATCCGGCTCGGTCTGCCTGGTCGCTGAGACGACCATGTCGAGCAGGCTGGCGCTCTCGTCGATCGTGGTCGCCGGAGTGGCGGCGAATTGCGTTTCGGCCATGGGTCAGTCCTCCTTGCCGAGGCCGAGCTCTGCGGCCAACCTGTTGACGTGGTCGGGGTTCTTGAGGACGGTCTCGAGCAGCGTTTCCAGCTCCTCCGACCGGTCCGCCTTGCTGGCGAGGTCGCGCAGGCGGTTGCGGGTCTCGAGCAGCGCCTTCAGCACCGGGATCTGGTCGAGCACGCGCGCCGGCTCGAAATCCTCGATGCCGTCGAACCGCAGCTCCACGGGGAGCACGCCGCCGTCGCCGCTCAGCTTGTTTTCGACCCGCAGCTTGAGGCCGGGAGCCAGGCGCTTCATCACGTCGTCGAAGCTGTCGCGGTCGATCTGGACGAACTTGCGCTCGGCGAGCGGCCGCAGCGGCTGCGTCGGGTCGCCGGAGAAATCGCCCATGACGCCAACGACGAACGGCAGCTCGCGCACGATCTGCGCGCCTTCCGTCTCGACCTCGTAGGTGATGTGCACGCGCGGCCGGCGCACGCGGCTCAGCTTCTCGTGGATACTGTTGCTCATTCTCGTCACTCCTTGATGATGGGGGTCATTCGGCGGTCGATCTGATGCCGAGGCCGACGAGCAGTGCCGTGCGCTGGGCCGCCTCGGGCATCATTTCCTTGAGCAGATCCGGCAAGCCGAGACGGGCGCGGCGAACGGCCTCGTCGAGCGTGTAGCCGATCGGCGCATTCGGCTCGGTCTTGCGGAACAGCGCGGCAATGCGGCTGACCTCGGCCAGCAGCGCCTCGCGATCGGGCCGAGCATCGGCCGCCACCGGGGCGGCAACGGTCTGAGGTGCCGCGACACCAGGCACCGGCGCGGCCGCGTCTTCCGCGGGGGACACGGCCGGGACGCCGGCATAGCGGGCGGCGACCCGCTGCAACTTGGACAGCAGGTCCTGCACCCGGCCGAGTGACGGCGCCTCGCGCCCGGCGACCGTTTCCAAAGCCGCGGACAGCGCCCGCCAGGCCGCAAGTGCGCGGGCCGCATCCGCGGCCATGGCCCCGAGCATCGGACGCCCGATCCCCTGCGCCTCCGCCTCGAGTTCGGGGAATGGCATGACGCCGCCGGCCAGCCGCTGGCTCTTGCGGGTTGCGTCGCCCAGGGTCGAGACGTCCTCGGCCTGCTCGAATTGCCAGAAGCTGACGGGCGTGCCGTCGTTGCGTTCGAACATGACGAGCTTGCGCAGCGGCTGCAGGAGCGCGCCGTTGCCGCCCTCGCCATCCAGCCCGGCGATCGCCGCAAGCCGTCCGTCGACGCCGTCATCCTCGGGCTGGGGCAGCAGGTTCCGGTCCCAGAACCGCTCGATCAGCCCGCGCATCAGCTCGGCGCCGGTGGCGAGGCCGGCCAGGCCATCACTCCGCACCAGGCTCTCGGTCAGCCAGGCCGCTATCTCGAGGTCCTTCGTCTCCTGCGACAGCGCCGCGATCGCCAGTTCGCGCATCGTCGCCCAGTGGCGCAGGCCGGTATCGGTTGCAGTCGGGTCGGCATCAGCCGTCCGTTCCTGGGCGCGGGCCTCCGATCGGGCATCGCGCAGACGGAAATAGATCGATTGCGGCGAAGCATCCAACCGCAGATCACAGCCCGCCGGCGCGACATCACTCAAATCACGCAAGAAATCTTCGATAACAAGAGATGCATTTGAACTGATCATCGTAATCACGCGCCAAATTGTGACATTCGTCGCCACACATTGGCGATGAGTATTTATATGGCGCCGACATAGCTACAAAATCATTTCAGAATTACAGAGATTCACTACGACCGTAACCGAGCTTTTGTAGACGACGCGAAGTCTCGTCGATACCGTTCGGCATCATCGAATTTCGCCCTGGGCGTTGATGCCGGGGCCGGAGGAGCGCGGATGCCCAGCGTCGATCTGAAACTTCTCGTCGAGCGGCTCGACGACACCTGCCGCAAGGCGCTCGAAGCGTCGGCGGGGCTCACCCTGTCGCGGACCCACTACAATGTGGAAATCGAGCACTGGCTGCTGCTGCTACTCGACCAGCCGCAGGCCGACATGCTGCGGATCCTCGCGCATTTCGGCGTGGAGCCCGGCCGGCTGCAGGGGGAGCTGAACGCGGCGGCGGACCGCATGGCGACCGGCAATGGCCGCGCCCCCGGCCTGGCGCCGGAGCTCGTTGGTGTCGTCAAGGAGGCCTGGCTTTTCGCCTCGATCGAATTCAAGGCGCCGAAAGTTCGCTCCGGTCACCTGCTCTGGGCCATGCTGGCCGACCCCGCGGCAGGCGAGCGGCTGCGTGGCGTGGCGCCCCAATTGCGCCGGATCGTGCCGGATACGCTGCGCGGCGATTTCGCCGCGCTGGTGGCGGGCAGTGTGGAAGAGCCGACCGGTCACGCCGGCGAACCATCCCAGCTGCCGGCAGCGACGGCCGCCGGCGGGGCGCTCGAGCGCTATACGATCGACCTCACCGCCGAGGCCCGGGCCGGCAAGATCGACCCCATTCTCGGCCGCGACGACGAGATCCGGCAGGCCATCGATATCCTGATCCGCCGGCGCCAGAACAATCCGATCCTTACCGGCGAGGCTGGTGTCGGCAAGACCGCGGTCGTCGAGGGCCTCGCCCTGCGGATCGCATCGGGAGACGTGCCGGCGCCGCTCGCCAAGGTTTCGCTGCGCACCCTCGACCTCGGCCTGCTGCAGGCCGGCGCCGGCATCAAGGGCGAATTCGAGAACCGCCTGCGCTCGGTCATCGACGAGACCCAGGCGAGCCCGCACCCGGTCATCCTGTTCGTCGACGAGGCGCACATGCTGATCGGCGCCGGCAACGGCGCGGGCCAGGGCGATGCCGCCAATCTGCTGAAGCCGGCCCTGGCCCGCGGGGCGCTGCGCATGATCGCGGCCACGACCTGGGCCGAATACAAGAAATATTTCGAGAAGGACGCGGCGCTGACCCGCCGCTTCCAGGTCGTCAAGATCGAGGAACCGTCCGAGCCGGTCGCCGCCGACATGCTCCGCGGCCTGCTACCGACCCTGGAACGCCACCATGGTGTCCGTATCCTGGACGAGGCGGTCGAGGCGAGCGTGCGCCTATCGTCCCGCTACATCGCCAGCCGGCAGTTGCCCGACAAGGCCGTCAGCCTGATCGATACCGCCTGCGCCCGGGTCGCGATGAGCCAAGCGACCACGCCGGCGGCGATCGAGGAGCGGCGCCGGCGCATCGGCCTGATCGAGGTCGCCGTTCGCCTGCTCGAACGCGAAGGACTGTCCGGCTCGGACCATTCCATACGCCTCGCCACCCTGGGCTTGGAGCGTGCGCAGCTCGAGACCGACCTCGCAGCACTCGAAGCGCGCTGGGTGGACGAGAGCCGGCTGGTCGCCGCGGTTCGAGCCCTGCGCGGGCGGGTGGAGGCCGCGGACGATCCGGCGCCGTTGCAGGCCAAGCTTGCCGAGGCGACTGCCGCGCTCAAGGAGGTCCAAGGCGCGCGGCCCCTGATCTTCCCGGTCGTCGACGCGCAGGCCGTGGCCGAGATCGTCGAAGGCTGGACCGGCATTCCCGCCGGACGGATCCAGGCGGACGAAATCCGCACGGTGCTGACACTTCAGGACACGCTGTCGCGCCGGATCGTCGGCCAGGACCATGCGCTGTCGGCGGTGGCAGAGGCGATCCGCACGTCGCGGGCGGGACTGACCGACCCGCGCAAGCCGATCGGCGTCTTCCTGATGGTCGGGACCTCCGGTGTCGGCAAGACCGAAACGGCGCTGGCGCTGGCCGAGCTGCTGTACGGCGGCGAGGCGAACGTCACGACCATCAACATGAGCGAGTTCAAGGAGGAGCACAAAGTCAGCCTGCTGATGGGCAGCCCGCCCGGCTATGTCGGATATGGCGAGGGCGGGGTGCTGACCGAGGCGGTGCGCCGGCGGCCCTATTCCGTGATCCTGCTCGACGAGATCGAGAAGGCGCATCCGGGCGTGCAGGACGTGTTCTTCCAGGTGTTCGACAAGGGCACGATGAAGGACGGCGAAGGGCGGGACATCGATTTCCGCAACACCGTCATCATCATGACCTCCAACGCCGGCACCGACCTGATCGCCTCGCTGTGCGCCGATCGCGACACCGCGCCGCCGCCGGAGGTGCTCGCCCAATCCCTGCGGCCGGAACTGGTGAAATTCTTCAAGCCGGCCTTTCTCGGACGCGTGACCGTCGTGCCGTACCTGCCGCTCGCCGCCGACACGCTGCGTCGGATCGCGGGCCTGCAGGTCGAGCGCATCGCCCGCCGGGTGCAACAGAATTTCGGGGCCACGGTCGAATACGGCCCCGACGTGGTCGACCTCGTCAGCGCGCAGGCAACCGACAGCAGCGCCGGCGCCCGGGGCATCGAAGCCATGCTGACGCGCACGCTCCTTCCCGACCTATCGGCACAAGTCCTGTCCCGCATGGCGGACGGGGCTGCGGTGCAACGCGTCGTCATCGAAGCCGCCGGCGAAAGCGGCCTCCGGTGCAGTCTTCAATAAGCAGAACGGAGAGTATCAATGGCTATCTACATGAAGTTCGACGGTGTCGAAGGTGACGTCACCGAGACGGGCCACACGAAATGGATCGAGCTCAACGGGTGCAACTTTGGCGTCGGGCGCGGCATCTCCAGCCCCGTCGGCTCGTCCTCGGAGCGTGAGTCGACGGCCCCCTCGATCAGCGAGATCACCGTCGGCAAGCAGAACGATGTCGCCAGCGGCAAGCTCATGCAGCAGGCGCTCGCCGGCAACGGCAAGACCGTCCAGATCGATTTCACGCGCACCTACCAGGACAAGCAGCAAACCTATCTGACGGTCACGCTGACCAACACGATCATCAGCGGCTATTCCCATTCGTCGAGCGGGGACCGTCCTTCCGAGACCATTTCGCTCAATTTCACCAAGATCCAGTACAGCACCATCCAGATGAAGCCGGACGGCACGCAGGGCGACCCGGATCACGTGATCTACGACCTATCGACCGCCCAGACGTCCTGACCTCGACCGGCGCCGGAACAGCCGCTCACCGCCCACCCTGCCGGCGAGGCTTGTCCCGGCGCTCCGGTCTCGGGGCCGGCCGCCCAGCCGCCGGCCTTGGATCGGGCATCAGGAAATTCATCCGAAGAGCGAGGCCTGATCATGGCTACTTGTCTAGATTATGCGAAAATTGCTTATGCCGCCTATTTCACCCCTCCCAATCAATATTACGCCGACCCGCCGGGGCATGGGGTCGATGATTGGGTCGTGCAGCGGTGGGACGAGGGTGGGTTTTTCGGCGACGGCTTCCAAGGGGGCATCTGGCAGAGCCCGAGCGATATCGTTGTCGGTTTCTGCGGTACCAACCCGAATCAGAAAGGTAAGTTCGCCAGCGATCTGATGGCCGATGCGCGCATCGGGCTGAAGATCATGCCCAACCAGGCGAGCTCGGCGCGGAAGCTCACCGAATTCGCCAAGTCTCTGGCCAATGGCCGGCGCGTTTCCGTCACCGGCCATTCGTTGGGCGGCGGTCTCGCCCAGGTCGTCGGGGTCTGGGAAGAGGTGCCGTTCGTCACCTTCAACGCCCCGGCGATGGCGCACACGCTGAAGGCGGCGAAGTACAATTTCCTCAAGCCCCAGGTCATGATGCGGACCCGGAACGCGGATCTCGACGCCCCCGGCATCAATTTTCGCATCCGCGGCATGAGCCTCGACGGAACCATAAGAAACGATCCCGTCAGCATGCATGGCGTCGCGGGAGGGCATGTCGGGATGGTCGTCGACCTGAACGCGGCCAGCTCGACCGGATCGCACGGCAAGAACACCTGCTGGCAGGCGGTGCTGTCGACCGACTGGTCCGACATCGACCCGTTTTGAGCGGGTCCGGACACCAAAAATTTCGCGACTTGATAGGCGCGGTCACGATGGGTCGAGAGGGCCGGCGTGATTCCGCGCCTTTCTTGCTTCAGACGCCCCGCACCGAGGCGACGGCCCCGCGCTTCGCCTGTGATCTCCGTCATACCCGTCGCCGCTCACCGCCCGTCATGATCGGATCGAATGCGGCTCTGCCCCGACGCAGAGATGCAGCCTGACGGCTGCCCTGCCCCGCACCGGCCCTACGCAGCAACTTGTGTCAAAAAAGGTACCAAGCTCGACCCGTCCGCGGGTGCGGCGGTATCGTCTTTGGAGAAAACAGGTTGTTAGATGCTCTTCTCCGACTCCCCATCCACCACCGTGCGGCGAAGCCAGGCGCAACGGGCATGATGCCCGATGACGGCTACATCAGTGCCGAATCCGGCCAGACCGCGCGGATCCTGGTGGTCGACGACGACCCGGCCATGCGCCAGATGGTCGTAAGCTACCTCGAGGAACAGGATATGCGGGCCATACCCGCCGCCGGACGGCAGGAGATGGTCCGCCAGCTTGCCGGCCACGAGCCGAACCTGGTCATCCTCGATCTGCGGCTAGGCAAGGACGACGGGCTGGATCTTCTGCGCGAGCTCAGGTCCCACTCCGACGTGCCCGTCATCATCACCACCGGTTACCGGCGCGACGAGGTCGACCGCGTTGTCGGGCTGGAACTGGGCGCCGACGACTACATGCTGAAGCCCTTCGGGCTGCGCGAGCTTCTGGCGCGGGTCCGCGCCGTCCTGCGTCGGCGGGAGGCAGGGGCCGCCGCCCCGCGCGGGCCCGAGCGCGGCCGCTGCCGCTTCGCCGGCTGGCAGATCGACCGGCGTCAGCGCCGGCTGACGGCGCCCGACGGCTCGCCCGTGCCTCTGACCAAGGGCGAGTATGCGCTGTTGACCGCATTCCTCGACGCGCCGCAACGGCCGCTGTCGCGAGAACATCTTCTGCAGGCGACCCGCATCCACGAGGATGTCTTCGACCGCAGCATCGACGTGCAGATCCTGCGGCTGCGGCGCAAACTGGAAATCGACCCGAGCGAGCCCCGCATCATCCAGACCGAGCGCGGCGTCGGCTATGTCTTCGCCCTGCCGGTCGAGGTGCTGTGACGGTGGGCACCGCCGGCTCTGTTACAACGGTAACACAATAGTCCGTCCCTGTGACGCGACGGTAATCTCGTGATGAGCAAGGTCTTCCGGTTCGAAATGCCGGACTGAGCGAGGCCCAATGCAACTCGAAGACCATTCGCCGATCGACGGCGCTCAAGAGCCGCGGCGGCGAATGGTGGGCAGCCTCACCGCCGGGCTGCTGTGCCTGCTGCTGTGCCTGCTGCTGTCGTGCGGTGCTGCGGCACAGGTTCCGGGTGCTCCGGGCACCGCGCCGAGCGAGCCGATCACGCCAATACCGCCGCCGCCTGCGGCCAGCCCGCTGAAGGTGGCGCTGGGCGAGCGCCTGTTCGAGGATCCCCGGCTGTCGCATGACGGCTCGCGGTCCTGCGCGTCCTGTCACGACGTCCATACCAACGGCGCCGACGGCGAGCGGTTCGACCGGGCCCCGAGCGGGAGCTTTCTGCCGCGCAACACCAGCACCGTATTCAACACCGCGCTCAGCTTTCGGCTCGGCTGGGAGGGCCAGTTCAAAAACCTGGAGCAGCAGGCCGAGGGGTCGCTGACCGATCCCATCTTCATGGCGACTACGATCGACGAGGTGCTGGGCAAGCTGAAGGCCGATCCGCAGGTGACCCGCCTGTTTGGCGAGGCCTATGGCCATGGTCCCGATCGCGCCGCCCTGCTCGATGCCGTCGCCACCTACGAGCGCTCGCTCGTCACCCCGGCGAGCCGGTTCGATCGATGGCTCGAAGGCGATGCCGCGGCGCTGTCACCCGAAGCGCAGAACGGCTATCGCCTGTTCAAGTCGCTCGGCTGCATCTCGTGCCACCAGGGGGTCAATGTCGGCGGCAACCTGTTCGAGCGACATGGCATTTTCCACCCGCTGGCATCGCCCAAGCCGGAGATCCTGCGCGTGCCGAGCCTCCGCAACGTCGCGACCTCGCCACCTTATTTCCACGACGGCAGCGCGCCCACGCTGGATGATGCGGTCCGCAAGATGGGCTTCGCCCAGTTGAACCAGACGCTTTCCGAGGGAGAGGTCCAAGATGTCGTGGCATTCCTTCAGTCGCTGACCGGCAACTACCGCGACGCGCCCGTCACCGCGCCGGCCCCGGCACCGGCGCAATGAGGATCGTTCAGGCCGCAACGGCGGCATTCTTCCTGCTGCTGATCCTGGCCTGGATTCCCTTGCGCACGCTCGACACCGATACGGCCTCGTTCGGTCGCACGCTCGCGACCCTCGACCGGTTTGCGGCCGTGGAAACCGCGCTCAACCTCGACGCGCTCTCGGCACGGGTCGGGACGCTGCGCAACTACGATCCCCTGGGGCGCGAGGAGGACAGCCTCAACGATCTCGTCGGCCGCCTCAAGGAAACGGCGCCGGCGGCACCGGACCAGGCCGCGACGATCGATCGGCTGGCGCAATTGGTCGACCAGCAGACGATGCTTGCCGAGCAGTTCAAGAGCAACAACGCGCTGCTCCAGAATTCGCTCGCCTATTTCCAGCTGTTCACCGGCCGCTTGGGCGTCTCGGACGATCCGGCGATGGCATCCGCCGTCAGGGCGCTCAGTTCCGCCATGCTGCAGCTCACGCTCGATACGTCCCCTGCGGCGGCGAAGCTGGTCGCCGACCGCCTGGAGCAGCTGGAGACATTGCCCGCGCCGCCCGGGCAAGCCGATTCGCGCGCCGGGCTCCTGGCCTACGGCCGCATGCTCCACGACCTTCTGCCGCGGACCGATGACCTGGTGAAGGCGCTCCAGGCGGTGCCAGCCAAGACGGAGCAGGAAAAGTTGCGGGCGACGGTCCTGTCGCAACAGGCGGCCTCGCAGATGTGGGCGGGACGGCTCCGGCTGCTGCTGTACGCGACGTCGATCATCCTGTTCGCCTGCCTCGTCCATCTTGCCCGCCGCCTGCGGGCGCGGGCGCGGGCGCTGCGCGAACGGGCGGCGTTCGAGCATGTGATTGCCCGTGTCTCCATCGGCTTCCTGAATGCGCCGCCCCGACAGATCGACGCGCAGATCGAGCGGGCGCTGGCTGAGTTCTCGGCAATGTTCGGGGCCGATCGCGCCTATTTCCTGCAGGTGGGAAACGGCGCCCAGAATCATGTCTGGTGCCGCGAGGGTGCCGCCTTTCCAGCCGGATGGCCGGACGCCGCCCCCGAACTGTCGGTAGCCGCCGACGCGGCAGGTATGGGCTTCATCCATGTGCCGCGCCCGAACCGGCTGCCCCGAGGGCCGGTGCGGGATGGGCTCGCGGCCGCCGGCCTGCAGGGCTGGATTTCGATGGCGAGCACGGATAGCGGCGGGATTCGCCGCATCCTGGGCTTCGATGCCTTGCGCCCGTGCCGGATTACCGATCCGGCCGATGTCGGGTTCGCGCGCATGGCCCTCGACGTGCTGGCCAATGCCGTGGGGCGGCAGGTCCTGGAGCAGGAGAAGGCCCGCCTGGCGACCCGATTGCAGCAGGCTCGCCGGATGGAGACCGTCGGCGCGCTGGCCAGCGGCATCGCGCATAATTTCAACAACCTGATCGGGGCCATGCTCGGCTATGCGGAAATGGCCGAAGCCGGCGTGACCGCCGACAGTCGGATCGCGCGCAATCTCTCCGAGATCAGAAGTGCCGGAAACCGGGCGCGCGACCTGGTCGAGCAGATCCTGGACTTCGGCCGCCCCCGTCACAGGCAGCACGCCACCATCGACGTCGTGGCGCTGGTCGCCGAAGCCGCATCGCTGCTTCGCGTCTCCTTGCCGCGACAGATCGAGCTGGTCGTGCTGGACACAGCGGAACCAGCCTTGGTTTGGGGCGAGATTGCCCAGTTGCAGCAGGTCATCCTCAATCTCTGCAACAATGCGGCGCAGGCCATGGCCGAGGACGGGCGCATCGAGATCGCGACGACGGTGACGGACGTTGCCGACACGCTGTCCCTCGATAACAGCGAGCTTCCGGCTGGCCGCTACGTCAGCATCGCGGTCAGCGACACCGGCCGCGGCATGACCGAGGAGATCGTCCGGCGGATCTTCGAGCCGTTCTACACGACGCGCCCGGCCGGCAACGGCCTCGGCCTCGCGACCGTGAAGGAAATCGTGATCGAGCATAGCGGCGCCATCCAGGTGCGCAGCACGCCCGGGGTCGGCAGCCGCTTCGAGGTCTGGCTGCCGGGCACATCCGAGGCGGCCTTGCCCATGGCGGAGATTGCGCCGACCCGCGCGCCCGATCGGATGGAGACGGTGCTGCTGCTCGACGACGATCGCGAGCGCTTGCAGCGGGACGAGGAGATCCTGGCGGCGATCGGCTACGAACCGGTCGGGTTCACCCAGCTGGCGGATGCCGTCGCCGCGTGCCGGAACCTGCCGGACCGCTTCGATGCGCTGGTCGTCGGCCAGTCGGCACCCGTCGCCACCGTGCTCGAAGTTGCAGCAGCACTGCATCACGAGGTGCCCGATCTGCCGATCCTGCTCGCGACGGCCACCGCCAGCGAGATCGACCTGCCGGCCCTGACCGCGTCCGGCGTTCGGGAGGTCGTCAGCCGGCCGCTCGATCCGGCCGAGATCGCCTCGGCCCTCGGCCGGTGCATCGCTTCGGCCGACACCAAGGTCCAGCCGGGCTGACGCTGCCGGTTTACCGCCATGCTACAGCCGTAACGCGATCGCCGGAAATCGGCATCGTCCAGTAACGCCGTCCGACCACTCTCCCCCCATCGCAACGGAACGAAGCAGCACGGCCTTGCCGCAGCCTGACCTTCGAAACCGCGAGGGCAGATCATGGTTCGTCGCAACATCCTCCTGACGCTTTTGGCGCTGGCCGTCGCCCCCTCGGCTCTGGCCGACGAGACCACAGGGGTCATCCGCTGGCACGGCGAAGGAACGCAAATCTACGATTGCCGAATTTCAAGCACCGGCCCGGCCTGGGTCCTACGCCAGCCCGACGCGACCTTGACCGATGCGGACGGGCGCATCCGCGGGCGCCATGGTGCCGGTCCCAGCTGGACCGCCACCGACGGCAGCCGGGCGGTCGGCCGGGCGATCACCTCCATCCCGGCCCCCCGGCCCGGCGCCATCGCCTGGCTGGTCCTGCAGGCGGATGCCCATGACGGTCCCGGCACGCTGGATGGCGTCACCTATGTGCTCAGGACCGACACCGCCGGCGGCGTCGCCCCGGCCGTCGGCTGCGACCGCGACCATGAAGGGGCCGTGGTAGCCGTCCCCTACCAGGCGACCTATTCCTTCTTGCGACCGGAGCACCCGACGTCCGCGCCGATCAACGGCATGGTCGAAGGGGCGGCGAAATGACCGCCGGACGCGCGCAGCCGCTGCTGTTGATGAGCTCCCCGCTCGGCGACGACACGCTGCCGATCCAGCAGGCGACGCTCCACGCCGTGGCACTCGATGCGCGGGAAGAGCTGAGCCAGCCCTTTGCCTTCCACGTCACGGCTGTTTCGACCGAGCGCGCGATCCAGCCGACCGAACTGGTCTATCAGCCCGTCTCAGTGACCCTGCGCAAGGCGCCGCATGCCGATCGTTTCTTCCATGGCATCGTCCGCCGCGTCGAGGCGTCCGGGCTCGCGCGCCGCGGCCGCTGGACCTACCGGCTGGAGCTCGTGCCCCGGCTCTGGTTCCTCGGCCAGGCGGCGGACTGCCGGATCTTTCAGCAGAAGACCGTGGTGGAGATCCTGCAGCAGTTGTTCGCCGAGCACGGGGGCGCCCCCGTCGAATTCCGAATCTTCGGCGCCCAGCCGACCCGGGACTACACCACCCAGTACAACGAAAACGATCTGACGTTCGCCCATCGGCTGATGCAGGAGGCGGGCTACTTCTATTTCTTCGAGCACAGCAAGACGGCGCATACGCTCGTCGTCACCGATCGCAACCAGGCCTTCCGGCCGACGGAGCATCCGGACCATTGGGTGATCCACGAGGGCGGCAACATCGACGTCCTCGATCGCTGGACCGAGGCGCTCGAAACCGCCTTTGGCGCGATCCGGCTGCAGGATTACGACCCGACCAAGCCGTCCACCCCGGTCGAGGGTCAGCAGACCACGACCCAGCCGACCGGCGGGGCGAGCGACCGCGACGTCTTCGTCTGGCCGGCCATGACCATGGACGGCCCCGTCGCCGCCGACCGCGCGCGCTTCCGTATCGAGGCGTCGGAGGCCCGGGCGGTGCTGCGGTCGGGACATGGCTTCGACCCGGAATTCTGCCCCGGCCGGCGCTTCACGCTCGCCAAGGATCCGTTCACCGGGGCCGAGGGCATCGATCACGCCCTGCACGGCGTCACGCACACGGCAACCGACGACACCTGGATCACGGGCGGTGGCGAACCGCATTATGAAAACAGCTTCACCTGCCTGCTTCAGGCAACGCCCTGGCGCGATGCGCCGACCATCGCCCGCCCGGCCATGGCCGGCATCTTCTCGGCGATCGTGCTGGGCAATGCCGGCGAGGAGATCCACGCCGATCCGATCGGCCGGATCAAGGTCCGCCTGCTGTTCGACCACCGGCAGGAGACGGTGGCCGGCATGGCCATCTGGGCGCGGGTGATGCAGCCCTGGTCCGGCAATACCTGGGGCTGGCAGCACCTGCCGCGGGTCGGCACCGAAGTCGCGGTCTCGTTCATGAACGGCGATCCCGATGCGCCGGTCATCGTCGGCAGCTTCTATCACCAGGAAATGCAGCCGGTGTTTCCGATCCCCGAGCAGCAGACCCGCCAGGGCTTCCGCAGCCGGTCGACGCCACGCGGCACGAGCCAGGAATTCTCCGAACTGTCCTTCGATGACCGCAAGGGCCAGGAGCTGATCTTCCTGCACGCTCAGAAGGACTACACGACCGAGGTCGAGCACGATCAGAGCCTCGCCGTCTCCCATGACCGCACCGTGCAGATTGGCCGGGACGAGACGGTCACCATCGGCCACGACCACAGCCTGACCAGCGAGACCGGCGACATCACCGTCACCGCCGAGGCCGGCAAGGTCGAGATCTCGGCCGCCATCAGCCTGACGCTGCGCGTCGAGGCGACCTCGATCACGCTCACGCCCGAGGGCATCTCGATCACCGCGCCCGGCATGGTGACGACGGAGACGAGCGAGGTCAGCATCACCGCCGCCGCCTATACGCTCGAGGCGGCGGACGTGAGCATCCTCGCCGCGGCGTCGGTCGACATCGAAACCGCGGAATTCATCGCGGTTCCGCCGCCGGACGTGCCGCTTTGATCATGCCCGGCACGACCGCCAACAAGCTCCGCCCGCTTGATCCCGGGCTGCTGCACGCCCGGCTGCAACTGCCGCCGGCGCACGCCGCCCTGCTCGATGAACCGGGCGGTCCCGGCCGGCTGCTGGATCGGCTGGTGGAGCGCGCGCTCTTGATCGAGGCGACCAGGCTGCTCGCCTACGCGCTGCCGCCGCGCGAGGCGGTCTGGTGGGGCTGCATGTGCGTCGCCCACGCCGCCCCGGTGGCGCTCGGCGAAACCGAACAGGGCGCACTCGCCGCCGCGGAGGCCTGGGTTCGGCACCCGGACGATCGGACCCGGCGGGAAGCCGCCCTGGCCGCCGCCGCCGCGGGCTACCAGGCCCCGGGGGCGTGGCCGGCGCTCGCCGCCTATTGGAGCCGCCCCGCCGTGTCCAACGACATGCGCGGCGGGCGCGGCGTCGAAACGGCGATCGCCCGTGCTGTTGCCCGGGATCACGGGCCGCGGGAGGCGGCACGCCTGACCAGCTTCATCGCCAGCGGGCGCGACATTGCCGCGGGCGGCGCCGGGCGCCTGGCACCAGCGGCCGGATAAGTAGAGGAGCTGCTCCATGGCCCTGACCCTCAGCATGCTGCGCTGCCCGGACGGTGTCCCGCCCGAGACGCGGCGCCTTTCCGGCGGCACCGTCAGCATCGGCCGCAGCCCCTCGTCGGACTGGGTCCTGCCGGACCCCGAGCGCGTGCTGTCCAAGCGCCATTGCGTCGTGAGTTTCGAGAACGGCGCCTGGCACGTGACCGATACCAGCGCCAACGGCACGTTCGTCAATCGCGACACGGACCGCCTCGCCTTCGACCAGCCTCGCCCGCTGCGCAACGGCGACCGGCTGTTGCTCGGCTCGTATGAAATCGAAGCGACGATCGGGCAGGCGGTGCCGGGGCCTATGACAAGCGCCAATACAGCCGTGTCGTCACCGGCCGGGGAGCGCCTGATCGGCGACCCGTTTCCGCCGCTCGACGCCGATTTTCTCGGCATCGCGCTGCCCCCGGCCGAGCCATCGATCGTCTTCGGCCGCACGACACCGGATCGCGTACCGGCGGTCTCGGCGAATTTCCGCCCGCCGAAGCCGAGTTTCGAGCTGCTGCCGGAGGATTGGGATCTCGATCTGCCGGCCGCGGCGCCCGCAGCCACCGCGCCGACGATACCTCCCGCAGCCCCCGCGCCGATGCCCGAGCCGGTACCGGAAGTGCCCGCCCGCAACCCCTCCGGCGACCAAGCATTCGCCGCCTTCGCCGCCGGGGCCGGGATCGCGACTGCCGCCACGCCCAGCGATCCGCTTGCGGTCCTCGGCGGCCTTGGCGCCGCCTTCCGCGCGTTCGTCGGCGGCCTGCGCCGGGTCATGATGGCGCGTGCTGCCATCAAGGGCGAGTTCCGCATCGACCAGACCATGATCCAGGCGGTCGGCAACAACCCCCTGAAGTTCTCCGCCGACGACCTCGACGCGATGACCGCGCTGCTCGGCGTCGGCCGCCGCATCGACATGAGCCCGGAACGCGCCGTGAGCGAAGCGATGCGCGACATCCGGCTGCATGAACTCGCCATGGCCACCGCCATGCAGCAGGCGGTCCGCGACCTGATCGCCGGCCTCGGGCCTGCGCGGGTCGCCGAGCGAAGTGCTGCAGGCGTGCTCGACTTCCTGCCTTGGCGCCGTGCGGCGCGGCGGTGGCAGGCCTATCAATCCCTCCACCGCGCCACGGCACAAGCCCTGACCGACGACTTCGACAACCTGTTCGGCTCCTCCTTCATGCGCGCTTACGAGCGCGCCATGAGCGAGATCAGCCCCGAACACGCCGAATAGCTGCCACCGGGCGAGTAGATCGCCAAGGAGACCGATATGACCTGGAACAACCGCGTCGCCTGGCAGGAAGGCATGTTTCTGCAGGCCCAGCATTTTCAGCAGCAGGATCGCTGGGTCGAGACCCAGGTCCGCAGCAGCTTCGGCGCTCTGCGTCCGCATCCCTGGGGCCTGACCCGCTTCGCGCTCGCCCGGGACATGCTGGCGATGGGACGCGTCGCCGTCTCCGCCGCCGCCGGGCTGTTCGAGGACGGCACGCCCTTTGCCGTACCGGACGAGGCGGAACTGCCGCCGCCGCTCGAAGTGCCGCCGACGGCGCGCAACGTGCTGCTCTATCTGGCGGCGCGCGTCCGCCGGCCGGGTGCGGTCGAGATCGCCGACGACAAGGACGAAGGCTGCTACTCGCTTCACGACTTCGAGGCCTATGACACCCATTCCGCAGCACCCCAGCCGGCAGAGCTGCTGGTCGGGCGGTTGAGGCTCCGCTACCTGCTGGAGACCGACGACCGCGACGGCTATGTCTGCCTGCCGCTCGCGCGCATCGTCGAGGTGACGCCCGACCGTCGGGTGGTGCTGGATGAGCGCTGGATCCCGCCCGCGCTGACCTGTGCCGCCGTCCCCCAGTTGGCGGCGCTGTCGGTCGAGCTGGCGGGGCTCTTGAACCAGCGCGGCGAGGCGCTCGCCGGCCGCCTGACCGCGGTCGGCACCAAAAGCAACACCGAGGTCGCCGATTTCCTGCTGCTGCAGGCGGTCAACGGCTGGCAGACGCTGCTGGCGCACGTCGCCAATTCGGGCAACATCCATCCGGAAGCGCTCTACAGCCATCTGGTGAAGATGGCCGGCGAGTTCGCCACCTTCACCGACGCCCATCGCCGGCCCGGCACCTATCCGGCCTATCGGCACGACGACCTGCAGCGCAGCCTGGCGCCCGTCATGGCGGACATCCGCCGCTCGCTCTCGGCCGTTCTGGAGCAGACGGCGATCCGCATTCCGCTGCAGGAGCGCCGCCATGGCGTCCGTGTCGGCGCGATCCAGGACCGTTCGCTGCTGAGCGGCTCGAGCTTCGTCCTCGTGGTGGAAGCCGACGTGCCCGCCGATACGCTGCGCCGCAGCTTCCCCAGCACCGTCAAGATCGGCGCGGTCGAGCATATCCGCGAGCTGGTGAACGTGGCGCTGCCCGGCATCGAGGTCAACGCGCTGCCGGTCGCCCCCCGCCAGATGCCGTTCGTCGCCGGGGCCATCTACTTCGAGCTCGATCGCAACAGCCCGCATTGGCAGCAGATGCAGAGCTCAGGCGGCTTCGCCGTCCATGTCTCGCGCGATTTTCCGAACCTGGTGCTCGATCTCTGGGCGATCCGCGGCTGATGGAGACCGGCATGAACGACAATCCCTTCCTCGAACCCGGCGATGACGACAGCACCATCATCCGCACGCTGCCGCCGGCCCCCGCCGCCCCGCCGTCGCCCCAACGCTTCGTCCTGGCGGACGCCGCTGCTGCTGTCGGCTCAGCCGGCTTCGAGGATGTTCGGCGGGCCGGCCTTTCGCCGATCATGGCCGCGGCAGCGCCGCTGCTTTCGCTGCTGGCGCGCCTGCGCAACGTGCTGTCTGTGCCGGACCCGGGCGCGCTGCGCGACCGGACCGTGGACGAGATCCGGCGGTTCGAGCAGGCCCTGCGGGATCAGAACCTGCCGATGGATCTGGTCCGCGCCAGCCACTACGCGCTGTGCGCCAGCCTGGACGACGTGGTGCGCAACACGCCCTGGGGCAGCCAGGGCGTCTGGGCCGACACCTCCCTGGTCGCCGCCTTTCACGGCGAAGTGCGCAGCGGCGAACGCTTCTTCGACGTCCTCGGCCAGCTTTGCCGCCAGCAGGGCCGGTTCCTGCCGGTGATCGAGCTGATGTACGTCTGCATGTCGCTCGGCATGCAGGGCCGCTACCGGCTGTCGCCCCGCGGGCCGGCGGAACTCGACCGGGTGCGCGAGGAGACCTATGCAGTCATCATGCGCCAGCGGCAGGTGGCGGAGCGCGAGCTCTCGCCCCATTGGCGTGGCATCGCCGCGCCCTATCGCCCGTTGCGCGCGTCCCTGCCGGTCTGGGTCGCGGCCGTGGGCGCGCTGGGCGTGCTGGCGCTGGTCTATGGCCTGCTGCTGGTCGGGCTGAACGACGCGTCGGACCGGCTGTTCGAGGCGGGACTGAGCCTGCCGCCCGGGCACATGCCGGCGATCACCCGGGCGACACCGCCGAACCCGGCGCCGATTGCGCCCCAGCCGTCCGCGGAGCGCGGCAAGCTCGCGGGCTTCCTCGCCCCCGAGGTCGCAAGCGGGCAGGTCAGCATCGCCGGAACCGAAGCCGTACCGATCGTGCGGATCCAGGCCACCGGCATGTTCCGCTCCGGCAGCGCCCAGATCGAGCCCGGGTTCCTGCCGCTGCTGAAGCGGATCGGTGCGGCGCTGCAGAGCGAACCGGGGTCGGTGTCGGTGGTCGGCTACACCGACAACCAGCCGATCCACACCGTCGTGTTTCCTTCCAATTTCCAACTGTCGGCTGCCCGGGCCAAGGCCGCCGCCGGGATCATCGGCGCCGCCATCGATCCAACGCGCATCGCGGCGGAAGGGCGCGCCGACGCGGACCCCATCGCCTCCAACGACACCCCCGCCGGACGGGAGCAGAACCGCCGTATCGAAGTGGTCCTGCGCAGAAGCGGTATCGAATGATGCAACAGGTCTCCAATCTCCTCGTCTATCTGCTCAATCGCTGGATGGCGAGCTTCGCCGGCATGGCCGTCGCCTGCATGCTCGTCTGGTATCTGGGGCCGCTGGTGCCTGGGTTCGATCAGCCGCTGGTGCGGGTCCTGCTGATCCTGGCGCTGGTCGTCGCCTGGGCCGCCATCAATGGCATCGTGAGCTGGCACCGCCGCCGTCGCGAACGAGCGCTCGCCTCCGGCGTGACCGAGGGAACGCTGGGCGCGCGGGATGCGAAGGCCGATGCCGCGGAGGAGGTCGCACGGCTTCGCGCCCGCATGCAGGCCGCGTTGCGACGGCTGCGGGGCAACCGGCGGCGCGGCTATCTCTACGAACAGCCCTGGTTCATCCTGATCGGGCCGCCCGGCTCGGGCAAGACGACCGCGCTCATGAACTCCGGGCTGAATTTTCCCGCGGCCGAGGAGGCCGGCGGCGACACGGCGGTCGGCGGCGTCGGCGGCACGCGGCTCTGCGACTGGTGGTTCGCCGACGAAGCCGTGCTGATCGACACCGCCGGGCGCTACACCACCCAGGATTCGGACGCCGCGGTCGACCGGGCGGGCTGGGAAGGCTTCCTCGACATGCTGCGGGCCACCCGGCCGCGCCAGCCGGTCAACGGGGTGCTGGTGACCATCTCCCTGGTCGACATCGCCACGGCGGCACCGGCGGAGCGGGCCGCCCACGCCCGGGCCGTCCGCCGCCGGATCAGCGAAATTTCGGACCGGCTGCGCGTGCGGGTGCCGGTCTATGTCATGTTCAGCAAGGCCGACCGTCTCGCCGGGTTCAACGAATATTTCGCCGACCTCGACGCCGAAGCCCGCGCCCAGGTTTGGGGAACCACCTTCCCGCTTTCGCAGGGTGTCGAAGTGTTCGAAGCCGAATTCCGTCTGCTGCTGACCCGTCTCGATGAACGGCTGATCGAGCGTCTGCAGGGCGAGCGCGCCCCCGACCGGCGCGCGCTGCTCGCCGGATTCCCGATGCAGGTCAGCTCGCTTGCCGAGCCGCTCACCGATTTCCTGACGCGGGCATTCGGTGGCACCAAGCTCGATCCGGCGCCGTTCCTGCGCGGCGTCTACATGAGCTCGGCCACCCAGGAAGGCACGCCGATCGACCAGCTGACCAGTATGCTGGCCCAGGCCTTCGGCGTCGACCAGAAGCGCGCGCCGAGCCTGCAGCCGATCGCCGGCCGCAGCTACTTCCTGAAGCGCATGGTCGGCGAAATCCTGCTCGGCGAAGCCCTGCTGGTCAGCACCCTTTCGGCCTGGCGGCGGCGGTCGTCGTGGCTGCGCGTCGGCGGTTTCGCGGCCGTCGGCCTCGCTTTGGTTCTAGGCGGGCTGTTCCTGTGGCGCGTCCAGGCGGAAAACCGGGCGGCCGTCGCCCAGGCCGACCTGGCGCTCTCCGCCTATCGTACGCAGCTGGCCGGCAAGACCCTCGATCCGGTTGCCGATGACGATCTGACCTCGATCGCTCCGCTGCTGGATGCGGCGGCGGCGCTGCCGCATGGCGAGGGCCTGTGGCTGACCGGCATCCCCGGCCTGTCCCAGCGCGAGAAGCTGGAGCAGAGCACCCGGCAGGTCTACCGCGATGCCCTGCAGCACGACCTGTTGCCGCGCCTGCTGTTCCGCCTGGAAGCGCAGATGCGCGAACGGTTCGGAGATCCGGACTTTCTCTATCAGGCGACCCGGGTCTATCTGATGCTCGGTGGTGCCGGCCCGATCGACCGCGCGCTGGTGCGCAATTGGGAGACGCAGGACTGGAACGGCCGCTTTGCCGGCGCCCTGAACCAGCCGCTGCGCGAGCGTCTCGCCCGCCATCTCGATGCCCTGCTGGCCGAGCCGCTGCCCGCCATCGCGCTCGACGACGAGTTGGTGAGCGCCGCCAGGATCGCGTTCAGCCGTGTGGCCTTGGCGGAGCGCGTCTACAGCCGGGTCAAGTCCGACGCCTCGGGCGATGGCGTGCCGGACTGGACACCCGCCCAGGCGCTGGGCGCCGCCGGCCTGCCGCTATTCACCCGGCCGTCGGGCAAGCCGCTGACCGAGGGCGTCCCGGGCCTCTACACGCCCGACGGCTTCCGCAAGGCCTTGCTGGGCCACCTGGCCCAGAGCACCCGCCGCGTCGCCGACGAGAGCTGGGTGCTCGGCCGCAAGGAGGAAATTCCGTCCGACGGGCCGGCGGTCAGTGCCCTGGAACAAGCCGTCGTGGCGCTCTATGTCACCGAATTCGAAAAGCAATGGGACGGCCTGCTCGACGATATCGCGCTCGCACCTTTGGGCGACCGTGATTCGACCGTGCAGCGGCTCTACGTGCTCTCGTCGCCGCAATCGCCGATGCGCGACCTGCTGGTCGGCATCGCGCACGAGCTGACCCTGGCCGCGCCCGCGCCGCCCGGCAGCGGCGGAACAGCCTCCGCCTCGCCCCTCCCCGGCGTCATCAGTCCAGCAGCCGCGGCCGACGACCCCGCCGGCCTGTCGGCCGGCACCGCGGTCGAACAGCATTATGCAAGCCTGACGACGCTCGTCGGCGACGGCCAAGCCAACGCCCCCCTCGGCGGCGTCCTGCGCCTGATCAACGGGTTCCAGAATGATCTCGCCCAGTCCGGACCTGCGGGGAACGTCGCGACCTCGGTGCAGGGCGGCGCCAATTCGCTGCAATTGCTGCGGGCGGAGGCCCAGCGTCAGCCGCGGCCGGTTTCGCGCTGGCTCCAGCAGATCGTGGACGGCGGCCATGTCGCCCTCGCCGGCAGCGCGCAGGCCGCAGCGGCGACAGCCTTCACCGCGAGCGCCGGGCCCGGCGAATTCTGCAAGTCGGTCGTCACCGGCCGCTATCCGTTCGATCCCGCATCGACGAGCGACGCGCCGTTCGATGATTTCGCGCGCCTGTTCGCGCCAGGCGGGCTGCTGGATGCGTTCTTTCAGACGCAGATCAAGCCCTATGTCGATACGAGCGGCAGCGTCTGGCGGCTGCGACCGGTGGGCGGCGTGGCACCGCGGGTCGATGCCGCGTCGCTCGCCCGGTTCCAGCGCGCCGCCGCCATCCGCGATGCGTTCTTCCCGAACGGGAATGCCGAGCCGCAGGTGCGCTTCATGCTAGCGCCGCTCTCGCTTGGGTCCGGTATCGACCGGGCCGTGGTGACGCTCGGCGCCGCGACCATCGTCGGTACGGGGCACCAAGGGGCTGCGGCATCGCTCACCTGGCCCGGCTCCGACGGCATGGCCTCGGCTGCCATCGCCTTCGAACCGGGCGCAAGCGCGCCTGCCTTCACGGCGAACGGCACCTGGGCCCTGTTCCGCCTGCTCGGACGCGCACAGGTGACGCCTGGCGGCACGCCCGAGTCCTTCCGGCTCGACTTCCGTGACGGCGACAAGCTCGCGAGCTTTTCCTTGCAAGCCGCCTCGTCGCGCAATCCGATCGGCCGCAACCTGCTGGAGGGCTTCCGGTGTCCAGAAATACGATGAGCGCCACCGTCGCGGTCGGCTTCTTCGGCAAGCTGCCCTCGCGCGGCGATTTCTTGCGGGCCGGGCTGTCCCGGGGCTTCACCGACCCGTGGGACGCGTGGCTGCAGAGGGTTCTGCCGGCGTGCCGGCACCTGATCGGCGCCGAGTGGGACGAGGTCTGGTGCGTGGCCCCCGCCTGGCGCTTTGCCCTGGCCGGCGGCCAAGTCGGCAGGGCGCCGGTCGTCGGCCTGTTCCTGCCGAGCACCGATCGCGCCGGGCGCCATTTCCCTCTGACGATCGCGGCCGAGGGCGCCGAGAGCGACGCTGACTTTCTCGACGCGGTCGAACAGGCCGGCAGAGACGCCATCGGCCAGATCATTGCTCCCGACCTGCTGCTCGCCCGCCTGCTGGGCATCGCGCCGCCGGCGCCGGCCTCTGCCGTACCGGATGCGGTCACCCGCTGGTGGCGCAGCGGGAGCGGCGAGCGCGCCGGCGAAGCGCTGGCGTTCGACGTGTTGCCGGACGCAGCCGCGCTCGCAGGGATGCTCGCCCGATGACCGGGAATATCCGCGCCTGGTCGGCGACCCATCCGGGCACCGTCCGCCTGCAGAACCAGGACGCCTGCCTGTGCCGTCCCGAGATCGGCCTGTTTGCCGTCGCCGACGGGGTCGGCGGGCACGCCGGCGGCGAGATCGCCTCGGGCAAAGTGATGGCGATGCTGGCGCTCATTCCGGACGACCTGCCGCCGGCCCTGCGGGTAGCCGCGATCAGGGCGGCTCTGATGGACACGCACCGGGGCTTGCTGCACGCGGCAGCGGCGTCCGGCGCCATGATGTCGCCGGCAACGACGGTCGTGGTCCTGGTGCTGCAGGACGATCATTTCGCCTGCCTGTGGGCCGGCGACTCCCGCGCCTACCTGCTCAGGCAAGGCCAGCTCTACCCACTCACCACCGATCATAGCGTTGTCCAGGACCTGGTGAGCGCCGGCGCACTCACCGAGGACGAAGCCGAGCGCGACCCGCGGCAGCACGTCATCACCCGCGCGATCGGTGCCGGACCGGAAAATCTGCGGCTCGCCAAGGCCGTTGGCCAGGTGCTGCCGGGAGACCGCTTCCTGCTTTGCAGCGATGGCCTCTACAAGGCGCTCACGCTCGAACGGATCACCAGCCTGATGGCGGAGGACATGGCGAGCGGCGACAGGGCGCAGCGCCTCATCAGTGAAGCGCTGGCGCATGCCGCGCGGGACAACGTCACCGCCGTCGTCGCCGTGCTCTAAGATCGGCAGCCCGCCTCGTTACGAGGGGATGATCTTTCGAACCGCCGCTTGCAGCCGCTTCTGGGAGACCGGCTTGAACAGCACGTCGGCCGGATGATCCATCTGAATCCGCGCCATGGTCTCGGGCTCCCTGGAGCCGGTGATGAAGATGACTTTCGATCCGACCGCATCATGGATCGCGAGCGCCGCATCGACGCCATCCTTCTTGCCTTGCAGGCGCACGTCCATGAGGACGAGCGCCGGACGATGTTCCTCGGCGAGGGCGATCGCCTCGTCGGCCGTCGCCGCCGTGCCGCAGACCTCCAGCCCCATGCAATCCACGTGGATGCGCCAGAGTTCGGCAATTATCGCCTCGTCGTCCACGACCAGCACGCAGTCGCGGAGGCCACTCACGCTTGCACCGGCATGGGCGTATGAATCTCGGTCGTCGTTCCGTTCTCATGTCGCACGATCATCGTTCCCCTGAGCTGCGCCACCAGGCTTTTGACGATCCCGTGTCCCAGGCCGGGCGAAGGCTGGGCGGGGGAAAGGGGTTGCGCGGGCCCGACGCCGTCGTCGCTCACCGTCAGGACCAGTTTCGCATCCTCTTCAGTGTGCAAACCCACCGTGATATGTCCGGCGCGGTCCGGAAATGCATGCTTGAGCGAATTCGTCACCAGCTCCGTCACCAGCAATCCGAACGGCACGGCGAAGTCCAGGCCGACCTGGACCGGTGCGGCATCCACCGACAGGATGACACCGCCATCGGCACTTCCTTCCAAGATGTTGCTCGACAATTCGTGGAGGAACGGCCCGATGTCGAAGGTCTTGAGATCCGCCGATCCCATGAGCTGATGGTGGATCAGCCCCAGGGCATGGATTCTGCCATGCAGTGCCAGCAGCATGTCCTTGGACTGCTGGTCCTGCATCTTCATGGCCTGCATGGTCAGCAGCCCATCGACGACCTGAAGGTTGTTCTTGACCCGGTGGTAGACTTCGCGGAGCAGCAGATCGCGCTGCTTCAGCGCGTTGGTGCGGTCCTCGACGACCTGTTCGAGGTCCCGTTTGGCCGCCACGAGATCGGCCTGCGCGCGGTAGCGCACGTCGATATCCTCGACCGACGCCACGGTCAGGATGGGGTGCTCGCTTTCCGGGACCCGGACGAGCGCCGCCGAGACGCGAGCCCAGAATGGCGTGCCGTCCCGGCGGATATATCGCTTCTCCTGGACGTAGGTCTCAGCCTCCCCCGACAGCAGCCGCGAATATGCCGCCGAATCGGTCTTCCAATCTTCAGGCCACGTGAAATCGGCGGCGGTCCGGCCGACGAGTTCTTCGGGCTCATAGCCCAGCATTTCCGACATGACCCGGTTGGCTCGCAGGATCCGCCGGGACTCGGGCTCCAGCAAGAGCTTGCCGACGACCGCCCCCTCGAAGCTGGCGCGGAATTCCGCCTCGCTTCGCGCCAGCGCCTGCTGGGCCACGGACCGCTCCGCCAAGGCGGCCGCCAATTCTTCGTTGATCGCCCGAAGTTCGGACGTCCGCTCCGCTACGCGTTGCTCGAGCTCGAGGTTCGAGGCCTGGACCCGGGCTTCGCTGACGCGCAATTGCTTCAGGGTGCGCTCATGTTCGGCGATGGTGACCGACAGCTCCGCGTTCACCCGGTGCAGTTGTGCGGGCGACGGCAGCGCCACAAGCTTGGGAACCAGCGGCCAGAGCAGGACGGCGGTCATGACCGACAATACGGCGGTAACGGCTTTCACCATTCCCTCGACGCCATAGGCCGGCACCCACAGCGTCAGGATCGAGAACAGATGCGTCGTGCCACAGGCGACGATGAAGCACACGAAAGCATAGATCATCCAGCTGAACTTGAGATCCGACCGCTGGCGCGTCAGCGAGGCCAGCGCAAGCGGAATCGAGAAATATGCGATCCCGATCATCGCATCCGACACTGCGTGCAAGCCGATCAGCCCCGGCTCCCAGCTCAGGCAAAACCCATGGGCCGTGAGGCCGGCGGGCTCGAACAGTGCATCCCAAAAGCGCATGGTCCCACCCCGTCCGGCGTGCCAGTCGCAGTGTACGCGGAAAGTAGTGAAGGACTCTACGGTCCATCATAAGTTTACGAGAACGCACTTCCATTAGTTGAGTCAACGTAATTAGGGTGCCCGAATTCGCGGAAGGAACCCAACCAAGGCGTGCCGCCACGAGAGGTTCGAGGACAGCCATGATGACGTCATGCTCAACGGCCTCGGCGGCCATCGCACGCTGTCGACCGCGTAGGTAAGTAATTCCCCTTACGGACCTAACCGTATTTCCAGCGACGCCGAACAAGGATTCACTCCCGACGATCAGCCCATGATTACTTGGGGGATGAGATGCTCGATATCGGCTCCAACCACCCCTCGCCGCATCGCCCTGCCCCGGTCGCGGCATTCTCAAGCCTCGAGGCACAGGCGCGCCACTCGCTTCTCAAGCGCGATGCGGCCCTGTTCTGGGAGGGCGACAGCGTGGAGGGCTACTACCGCGTCGTCAGCGGCGCGGTGCGCCTGTGCAAGCTGATGCCGGACGGGCGCCGCCAGGTCGCCGATTTCTTCGCCGCGGGCGACCTCATCCTCGTCGAATTCACTGACATCCATCATTTCACTGCGGAAGCCATCGTCGACAGCGTCATCTGCCACTATCCGCGCTCGGCCGTCGACCTGCTGGCCGAGACCGATCCGCGGTTCGCGCGGCAACTTCTCAGCCTGGCATGCGACCGGCTGATGTCGGCCCATAGCCAGATGGTCGTCCTCGGATGCAAGACGGCGGAGGAGCGGCTCGCCACCTTCCTTGTCACCCAGGCCAAGCGCCATCCGTCGCCCAATCGGCTGATGAGTGTGCCGATGTCACGGGCCGACATCGCCGACTATCTGGGGCTGACGGTCGAAACCGTCAGCCGCGTCCTGTCCAAGCTCAAGCGCCGGGGCATCATCGACCTACCCGATATCCATTCGGTGCGCGTCATCGATTGCGACCGCCTCGACCTCTTGAGCGAAGGCGAGGCCTGAACCGCCGCGTTCAGAAGCGATAGCCGATGCCGGCCCCGACCAAGGTCGGGTTCAGATCGACGTTGGCGCGTATTTGGCCGCCGTTGATCTTGGCGGTCGTGTTGAGGAAGAGCTGCTTTACGTCGAAGTTCAGGTACCAGCGGCCGCCGAGGTGATAGTCGACGCCGGCCTGCAGCACCGCGCCGAACCCGTCGGAGTAGGAAACCTTGTTGACGATCGTGTGCGGTACCGAGGTATCGAAGAGCCAAGTGTAGTTCACGCCGGCACCGACGTAAGGATCGAGCGCCGCCTGCGGCAGGAAATGCCATTGGGCCGTCAGGGTCGGCGGCAGCAGGCGCACATTGCCGACATCGACATCGCCGGCGACCGTACCACGCGCCGTGATGCGGTGCCGGGTGGTGGCCGCGATCGCCTCGACCGCAATATTATCGGTGAGGAAATAGCTCGCATCCAGTTCCGGCTCGACCGTGTTGGATGCATCGGCATGACCACCGATCACCGAGATCGAACTCGAGGTTTCGGGCAGGACGCCGATGGCGCGCAGGCGAACCATCAGGCTTCCGGCACTCTTGCCGGCGTCTGCATCGGCCTCTTGCGCCCGCGCCGGAGCGGCCGTGGAGGCAAGCAGGATGGCGCCCGCCATCAGGAGGAAGAGTTTCGACGCGGCACGGATGGACATTGCTTGGCTCTCTCGGCTCGTCGTTCAGCAACACGCCGGCCGATAAGCGCAGTCGCCTCCGGATACCGCATTGATTTATGTCAAAGCGATCAAGGCGATAGCACGCCACCCTCTGGCCATGATCACGGATCCATGCTCAGACCGCCCGGGAGCGTCCCGGCCGCAGGCCGATTGCGCCGCCGCCTTTCTGGCGTCGCTCGCCTCCAGCGCCCTGCGGAGGGCTCCCTTCTCTCACCGGCTGCTTTCGGACGCCGTCCCGAATGATCTGCGCCGTTCGATCTGCGCGCTGGCTATCGCGGCACCCGCGATCGGTGAGACCAAGGGCAAGCGGGAAACCCACAACAGTTCCCGCATCTTCTTCTCGCCGGTGGAGCAGGCCCGATGGGCCGCGTGCCGCGAGCTCGCGCACAGCTTTCAGGAGCCGACCGTCACGGCGGCGATCGCGCGGCGGTTCGACCTGGCCCTCGTCGGCTCTTTCCTGCGGATTGAATATTGCCTGGACCGCGACGGCTTCTGGCTCGAACGCCATACCGACATCGGCGCCAAGCTGTTTACGCTCATCGTCTATCTGTCGGACCAGCCCGAAGGCGTGGACTGGGGCACGGATCTCTATGACCGGTCGGGACACCATGCCGGGAGGGCGCCGGCTCCGCCCGGGGCCGGGCTGGCGTTCGTGCCGGCCTCGGATACCTGGCATGGTTTCGAGCGCCGGCCGATCATCGGGCTGCGTCGTTCCCTGATCATCAACTACGTGGTTCCGGATTGGCGCGCACGCCACGAACTTGCCTTTCCGGACCGGCCCGTACGCTGAGGCGCGTGCCGTTCAGAGGGCGAAGAACCCGACCGTGACGAGCGCCATGACCAGGGTCGCGACCCACCCGCCGATCAGCAGCGGGCGGGGCAGCGTCAGCCGACCCATGACCCGCGGGTTCATGGCGATCAGCATCATGACGATCATGACCGGCGTCGCCAGCACGCCGTTCACCACCGCGCTCCAGTAAAGCGCCTTGATCGGATCGAGATCCGTGAAGTTCAACGCCACGCCGGCCAGGGTCGCGACAGCGATCACGCCATAGAAGGCCTTCGCCTCCCGTGGCCGCCGGTCGAGCCCCTCGGTCCATCGGAAGGTCTCGCTCACGGCATAGGCGGCCGAGCCGGCCAGCACCGGCACCGCCAGCAGGCCGGTCCCGACGATGCCGGCCGCAAACAGCGCAAAGGCGAACGGGCCGGCGATCGGCCTCAGCGCCTCGGCCGCCTGCGACGAGGTCTGGATATCGGTGACACCGTTGCGGTTGAGCATCGCCGCCGTGGCGAGGATGATGAAGAGCGCGATGAGGTTGGAAAAGCCCATCCCGACGATCGTATCCGTGCGGATGCGGCCGAGTTCCAGCCCGGCATCGCGAGGTGCGATGTAGAGCGGCTTCACATGCCGGCGATGCTGCTCCTCGACCTCTTGCCCGGCCTGCCAGAAGAACAGATACGGGCTGATCGTGGTGCCGAGGACGGCGACCATCGCCGTGGCGTGATCACCGTCGAACCGAATATGCGGCACGAACGTGTCGTAGAGCGCCGGCCCCCAGGGGACGCCGGCGACGAAGATAACGGCGACATAGGCGAACAGCGACAGCGTCGCCCATTTCAGCACGCCGCTATAGCGCGCATAGCTCATGAAGACTTCGAGCAGCACGCAGACGGCGCCGAACAGGATCGCGTAAAGCCGCACCGGGCCGCCGATCAGCAGGCCCAGGCCCGCCCCCATGGCACCCAGGTCGGCCGCGAGATTGATGACGTTGGCGATCAGCAGCAACAGCACGACCGAGCGCAGCAGCCAGCGCGGATAATGCCGCCGCGGGTTCTGGGCGAGGCCGAAGCCCGTGACGCAGCCGATCCGGGCGCTGACCGCCTGGATCGCGGCCATCAGCGGGAAGCTGAACAGCATGGTCCAGGCCAGGCCGTAGCCGAACTGCGCGCCGACCTGGCTGTAGGTGGCAATGCCGCTCGGATCATCGTCCGCCGCCCCGGTGACGAGGCCGGGACCGAGCCTCTTCAGAAAGCCAGCCGGCTTCGGCGCCGCCAGAACGGGAATATCGGTCATCGCGGCCTGCCCTGGAGGTTGCCGGAATCTGCGCTTATCGGAGCATCAGCATGACCACGGATCCGGCGATCAGTGGCCAGGCGAAGAGCGGCGTCGCGAGCGCCCGCATGAAGACGAGGCGCGGCACATAGCCCAGCCCATGCACGAAGCCGGCGGAAATGCCGAGCAGCAGCACCGGCAGGATCGCATGGGCCGCCGGCGTCATCTGGCGCGCGACCAGGAACGGCGCCACCGTCAGGACGGCCGTTGCCGCGAGCGACAGCAGCAGCGAGACGGTCCGCGTCACGAGGGTCGGTCCGGCCGATGCTTCGTGTCCGGCGCCGGCCGCAGCTCGAGCCACATGGCGTTCAGCACGGCAAAGGCGCAGGCGAAGCCCAGGCCCAGGACCCAGGTAAAATACCACATGTCCGTCTCCTCAATAGGTCGAGTGGGGGTTCTGCCGGATCGACTCAGCCGTCACCGGGCCACGCAGCACCCGGTAGACCCAGGCGGTATAGGCCAGGATCAGCGGCAGGAAGATGGCCGTCGCCACGGTCATGATGCCGAGCGTCGCCCGACTGGACGATGCGTCCCACACGGTCAGGCTCGAAACCGGATCGATCGACGAGGGCAGCAGGAACGGAAACAGGCTCAAGCCCGCCGTCGCGATCACCCCGGCGATCGCGAGCCCGCTGAAGAGAAAGGCCGGGCCCCGGTATCGGCCACCGATTGCAAGGCCGGCCGAAGCAAGCGCGCTCACGATCGCCAACAGAGGTGCCGTCGCCGTCCAGGGTGACCGGCCATAGTTCGCCATCAGCACGCCCGGCGCATGCTCGACCAGCTTGCGCAGCGGGTTCGAGGGCCCATTCGGCGCCCCGCCGCGCACGATCTGCAGACCGTCGAGCGAGGCGGCCCAGAAGCCGCCGAGGATGAAGAGGACGATCAGCAGCCCGGCGGCGGCCGGGACCATCAGCCGGGCGCGCGCCTGTATCGGCGCCTCGGTCTTGCAGGCGAGCCACGCCGCGCCGTGCATGGTCATCATCACCACGCTGACCAGGCCGGTCAGCAGGGCGAACGGATTGAATAATTGCCAGAGCGTGCCCTCGTAGGTCATCCGCAGGCTCTCGTCGAACCGGAACGGCACGCCTTGCAGCACGTTGCCGAACGCGACGCCAAAGACCAGCGCCGGCACCAGCCCGCCGACGAACAGGGCCCAGTCCCAGAACGAGCGCCAGCGCGGGTCGGCGATCTTGCTGCGAAACTTGAAGCCGACCGGCCGCAGGATCAGCGCCGCCAGCAGGAGCAGCATGGCGAGGTAGAAGCCCGAGAACGCGACGGCATAGAGCGGCGGCCAGGCGGCGAAGATCGCGCCTGCCCCCAGGATCAGCCAGACCTGGTTGCCTTCCCAGACCGGGCCGATCGTGTTGATGACGATCCGCCGCTCCATATCGGTGCGCCCGATGAAGGGCAGCAGGATTGCCGTGCCCAGGTCGAAGCCGTCCATCACGGCGATGCCGATCAGCAGGATGCCGAGCAGCGCCCACCACACGAGGCGCAGGAGTTCATAGTCGAGCATGTCGGTCACTCCGCCGGGGTGAGATGGCGCAGGAAGGTTGCAGGAATCTCGTCCGGCTCGGGATTGTCGGCCGGCCCATGGCGTACCGCCCGGACCATCAGGAAGAGATCGACGACGGCGAGCGCCGAATAGAACAGGACGAAGCCGCCGATCGACAGCCAGACATTCGTCGCCGAGATGCTGGAGACCGACAGGAAGGTCGGCAGCACGCCGTCGATGGTCCAGGGCTGCCGGCCGCCCTCGGCGACGTACCAGCCCAGTTCGGCGGCGATCCAGGGCGCCGGCAGGCCCAGAAGGCAGACCCAGAGGAATGGCCGGTAGCGGTCGAGCCGGGCGGTCGCGGCGAACCAGAACGCCGTGGCGAACAACGCGATGAAGAAGAAGCCCAGCGCCACCATGACCCGGAAACTCCAGAACAGCGGCAGCACTGGCGGCACGGTGTCGAGTGCGGCGGCCTTGATCTCCTGGTCGGTCGCGGTGGCCGGCTCCGGCGTATGGCGCTTCAGCAGCAGGGCATAGCCGAGATCGTCGACATGGGCCTCGAACCGCTGGAGCTGCGCCGGATCGCCCGGCGCCTCGTGCAGCAACTGCATCGCGCCATAGGCGATCATGCCGCTGCGGATGCGGTCCTCCGCGTGGGCGACCAGATCGTCGATGCCGGCGATCGGCTGATCGACCGAGCGGGTCGCGATCAGGCCCAGCATCCAAGGCAGGCGGATTTCATAACGCGTGCGCCGTTCGGCTTGGTCGGGCATGCCGAAGAGCGTGAAGCTGGCCGGCGCCGGTTCGGTCTGCCACATCGCCTCGATCGCGGCGATCTTCATCTTCTGGTTCTCGCCGACCGTATAGCCGCTCTCATCGCCCAGCACGACGACCGAAAGCGCAGAAGCCAGGCCGAAGCTGGCCGCCACCGTCATGGAGCGCAGCGCCAGCGCCCGATGCCGGCCGCGGAGCAGATACCAGGCGCTGATCGCCATGACGAACATGGCGCCGGTGACGTAGCCGGCGCTCACGGTATGGACGAACTTGGACTGCGCCACCGGATTGAAGATGACGGCGGCAAAGTCGGTCACCTCCATGCGCATGGTATCGAGATTGAAGCGCGCGCCGACCGGATGCTGCATCCAGCCGTTTGCGATCAGGATCCATAGCGCCGAAAGATTGGTGCCGAGCGCCAGCAGGCAGGTCACGACCAGATGCTGCAGCCGGCTCAACCGATCCCAGCCGAAGAAGAACAGGCCGACGAAGGTCGCCTCGAGGAAGAACGCCATCAGGCCTTCGATCGCCAGCGGGGCGCCGAAGATGTCGCCGACATAATGGGCGTAATAGGCCCAGTTGGTGCCGAACTGGAATTCCATGGTGATGCCGGTGGCGACGCCCATGGCGAAGTTGATGCCGAACAGCATGCCCCAGAATTTGACCATGTCGCGCCAGATCGGCCGGCCGGTCATGACCCACACGCTCTCCATGATGGCGAGCAGGACCGACAGGCCCAGCGTCAGGGGCACGAACAGGAAATGGTACATGGCCGTCAGGCCGAATTGCAGGCGGGAGAGCTCGACAAGGTCCATAGGATCACCGGGGGCTGTCGGAGAGTGCCGCCGTGCCCACGATCCGCGCGACCGGGTTGACCGGCGCGCGGTGGGACGACGAGAAGAACAGGACGTAGATCAGCGCGAGGATCGCCAGCTTGGCGACGCTGAGGCGGACGAGATCGCGCGCGAGGGGGTGACGGAACATGGCCGGAAGGATGGCCGGGCCCGCACGTGCCGCGCATTGATCTGAATCAACTGCCGTTTCCGGCATGGTCGGGCGCAGCACCCGCTCAATGGGCCAGCAGGACCGGGATTTCGCTGTGCTCCAGCACAAAACGTGTCGTGCCGCCGAATACGCTCTCGCGCAGGCGGCTATGGGTGTAGGCGCCCATCACGATCAGGTCGGCCTCACATTGCGCGGCCTGGTTCAACAGTTCCCGGCCGGCGTTGCCGGCGGGCGCTTTGGCGAACCGCCGCTCGGGTAAGACTCCGTAGCACGCGAGCCAGTCGAGCAGGGCCGCCTCGCCCACCGGATCGTGCGCCTGGGGCGCCCCGAGCGTCAGCAAGGTCGTCCGGGCACCGCGGTTGAGGATCGGCAGCGCTGCCGATAGCGCATGGAGCGCCTCGCCGCTGCCGTCCCAGGCAATGAGAGCGCCCCGGTCCAAGCCGGGCTCGCCGTTCCCCGGCGCGACCAGGACCGGCCGTTTCGCGTCGAACAGCGCCGCTTCGAGCACGGAGAACCCCGCCACGACATCGGGGCCGCGCAGGCTGGCGCCATCCAACACGATCAGTTCGCCGAATCTGGCAAGCTGCGAGACCAACAGCTCCATATCTCCATCGTGATCGGTCCATTTGACGCCGGGACGCCAGCCTTCGTGATCGAGTTCTGGCTGTGCCGACAGGCCGCGCTTGGCCATCCAGTCGTCGAAGCACGCCCGGCTTGTCGCCCGCTGTTTCGCAGCGGCCGCGCTCAGCCCCGGCATCATGTTTGCGGTCCAAAGATGAACGTCGGGACCGACGGCAGCCTTCAGCATCAGGAGCGCGTCCGGCCCGACGCACATCGCCTCGATCCGCCCGGAGGTTAGCTGCGCCGCCCGGCGCGCCAGCTCAAGCGCCGTCGTCGGATCGGCGCCCGCGGCCAAGGGAACGATGATCTTAGCGAGCGCCATGTTGCGCACTCTCGACGGCCAGCGCGGGGTTGTTCATGACCTCACTCCTCGAAAACGGAGCGGCCGGAGGCCGCATGGCCCGTCATCCCTATCGCGGAGGTCCCTCCAGCGCGTTGATGCAGATCAACCAATGCGCATTTTGATCAGCGGCCTGCGCCGCCCGCCGGCAAGGCGGCAATGAGACGCCGGCGCATCTCGATATGGGCGGCACCGGCCGGCATCGGCCAGTCACGCCCCTGATGATCCGGCATGTTCACCCGGACCTCGTCGCAGCCGATTTCGCGGCCCTTGGCCTCGAGCGCGGCGATCAGCACCAGCCCGACATCGGCCGAGTCCAGGAGGTCGACGAACAGCACCGGATCGGCCAGCAGCACCTGCCCCGAGAGATCGAGCTGCCGCCGGAAGATCGCGAGACCGCGGATATGGCCGCGATGATCCCGCACGGAAAGGATGCCGCGTCGGCTCGAAGAGCGCAGAAAGCTGCGCGCGAACCGGTCCCAGCGACGCTGATCGACATCCGGCATCATGAGCTGCACGAGCGGAAACGCCCGAGCGATCTCATAGGGCAGAAGCGGCTTGGCAGTGAAGTGCATCATGCCACCGACGATGGGCCATGCCTTCCCCGGCCTCCTTGATCCAGATCAACCGGCATCGGCCGCCGTTCCTCTATAATCTCGGGCCAGAGCAACAGCCGGATTTTGAACCGATGACGGAAAATCTTGTGACGGACGCTCGCTCTGTCCTTTCGGCGGCGAGCCGGCTGGTCGATCCCTGCGGCCGTTGCGACTCACGCCATCTCAGCGTCTGCATGGGTGTGGGCGAACAGTTCCTGGATCAACTGGCCGCCGTCGTCACGACCACCCGGCTGCCGGCTCACGGCATGCTGGCCTCCGAAGGCGACGAGGCCGATTATTTCTTCAACGTCACATCGGGATCGGTGAAGCTGTACAAGCTGCTGCCGGACGGCCGTCAGCAGATCGTCGGCTTCCTCTTCCCCGGCGATTTCATCGGCCTCGCGGTCCGCGACACCTACGCCTACAGCGTCGAGGCGATCGGACCGGCCACGGCCTGCCGGTTCGAGCGCCGGAAGTTCGAGGCCTTGCTCGACCGCTTCCCCGACATGGCCTTCCGCCTGCGCGAGCGGGCGTCCGACGAATTGGCCGTCGCGCAGGAGCAGATGCTGTCGCTCGGGCGGAAATCGGCGAAGGAGCGCGTGGCCAGCTTCCTGATCCAGCTGTCCAAGCGCGCCGGTCGCCTGGGATTGCCGGCAAATCCCATCACCCTGCCGATGACCCGCGCCGACATCGCGGATTACCTGGGCCTCACCATCGAAACCGTCAGCCGCACGATGACGCGCCTCAAGGTCGAGGGCGTGATCGCCCTGGGCGCGGGCAGCGAAGTCGCGCTCAATTCGCAGAAGCTGGCCGAAATCAGCGAAGGCTGGGGCGACTGATCCGGGGGCGGCACCAGCCCTGCTGCCACGCGGATCTTAGAATTCTGCGCCCATGGCTCCGAGATCAATGGGCGAACAGCACCGGCACGCGGGCGTGCTTGATGATGTGACGGGTGACGCCGCCCATCACCAGCTCGCGCAAGCGGCTGTGGGTGTAGGCCCCCATCACCAGCAGGCCGGCGCCGTGCTTGGCCACTTCCTCGAGCAGGATGGCGCCGGTTTCGCCGGGCCGGTCGAGCAGATGGAGGCCCCGCGCCGCAATGCCGTGCGTGGCAAGGTAATCCGCGCATGGCCCCGATTTCTCCCGGCCCTCGCGCTGGCCGACAGTCAGCAGAATGACCTCGCCGCGACTGCGGCTGAGGAGCGGCAGGGCGGCATTGAGCGCACGGACCGCTTCCGGGCGGCCGTTCCACGCGATGGCAATCGGCGCGGTCCGGTCGAGGTCGATCGGCCCCGTCTTTGGGATCGCCAGCACCGGGCGTCCCGTGTCGAACAGTGCCGCCTCGAGCGTCGCACTCTTGCCCGTCTCGGACGAACCCGGCATCGCCACCATGATCAGATCGGCAACCGGACCGTGCTCGGCCATGAGCGTCGAGGCGGTGCCGGCCTCGACGCGCAGCAGCGCACTTGGACCGGCAGTGTGCTTGGCCGCGTCGCGCAGGCCCGTGCGCTTCTGCCATTCCTCGAAATGGGCGCGGGCGGCATTGCGCTGCTCCGCGATCTGCAGTTCCAGGCTCTCCCAAAGTTCGGGTGCAAGATAGATGCCCGTCCCGTCGCCGACATAGGCCGCAGGAATGTCGCGCGGGTCGATATCGGCATAGAGCGCGGTAATGCGCGCCTCGCTGGGTTCGCCGACGGTCGCGGCGGCATCGAGCACACGCCGGTCGTCCGCCGAGCCGTCGAGTGCTATGAGAATGGTGCGGAAGGTCATGGTCTGACTCCGGCCTGATTGAGCATGGCCGCAGCTTCGCGCACCCGCCGCGGCAGCGCCTTGATCTGAGTCAACGCAGACCGGCCGCGGCTGGTGTTCTTCTGATCCAGCCGGCCTGGCACCCGATGGGTCACGGGCGGCGGGATGAAATCAGGAGGTCCGGAATCATGACCAAGCTCCCATCAGCGACTAAGGACGCCGCCTTGTCGACGATTGATGCCACCCCCAACGTGATGACGGCAGCGGCGGAACTGGTCGCGAAGACGATCGGCGAGATCGTGGCCAAACAGGCCGATCTGCTGCGCGTCGAAGGCACCGAGATCGCCAGGACCACCGCCGCCCTGACCAGTGGCGACGAGCCGCTCGAGGCCCTACAGAACTATGCGGCAGCCCTGCGCGGTGGCGCCGACGGCGCCCTGTCCGATCTGCGCGAGATCCAGGATCTGATGCGCGGCTGCGCCTGGGGGCTGCTCGGGCTCTATGTCGATTCAATCAGCATCGGCCTCGGCAATGGCCGGCCGACGCATCCTTGAGCCAGGAACGGGAGGACGAACCATGAGTATCAAGGACCTGCTGGTGACGATCGATGCCGATCCGTCGAGCGAGAAGCGCCTCGCCCTGGCCGCGTCGCTGGCGGAGGGCTTCGGCGCCCACTTGACCGGACTGCATCCGTCGTCGACGGCCGACGCCGGCCTCTATTCGGCCGGGTTCGATTCCGCCCTGTTCGATGCGGCGATGCAGGAAACATTCGCCCGCCTGGACCGGCGGTCGGCCCAGGCGCGGTCGAGCTTCGAAACGGTGACGGCCCGCTATGCCATCACCGCCGAATGGCGGGTCGCCCGCGGCTTTCCCGGCCCGGATACGGTGCTGAACGCCCGCTATGCCGATCTGACGATTCTGGGCCAGCGGTGGTCGGATTATGACGGCCTCAGCTATCCCGATCCGGCCGATGTCGTGCTCGATGCCGGCTGCCCGGTGCTGATCGTGCCGCGCGCGGGGGAATTCGAGCGGATCGAGCGCCATGCCCTGATCGCCTGGAACGCCAGCCGCGAGGCCGCCCGTGCCGTGCGCGACGCGCTGCCACTCCTGACGCGCGTCCGGTCGGCGACGGTGCTCGTGGTCAATCCGAAGCACGGCCCCAATGGCCATGGCGAGGAGCCGGGAGCCGACGTCGCGCTGCATCTGGCCCGCCACGGCGTCAAGGTCGAGATCGACAGTGGCTTCGCCCCCGACACCAATCCGGCCGACGAACTCTTGTCCCGCGCCGCCGACTATGGCAGCGATCTGATCGTCATGGGCGCCTATGGCCATTCGCGGATGCGCGAACTGGTGCTCGGCGGCGTCACGCGGTCGATCCTGCAGCAGATGACGGTTCCGGTCCTGATGTCGCATTGATCCTGGGCGTGCGTTCTTTCGGTGGCATCGGACGATATGCGCTCACATCGCTTGCCGATCTGGCACGCCCGTGGTGCTGTGCACGGCGCTGCTGACCTGGCATAGCCAACTGCAGCGCGGGACGATCCACGGCCTTGCGGGAAACGCCTTTGGGACATCACCGGCCTGAAGGGGGCGATCCGACCGCCCCCAATACCGATCCGCAATCGCTGGTGGCCGGGTTCCCAATGTATGATTTCGGCCCGCTGGCGGCCGCGAACGACGCGGTCTGGCAGGTGATCGCCGCCAGGCTGCAGGCCGCGGGACTTGAACATGTTCCGTCGGCGCTCGACCGCACCAGGACGATCGACCAGCTCTGGCAACATCCGCGGCTATTGCTGGCGCAAAGCTGTGGCTATCCGCTGCTGACCTCGCTTCGCGGGCGGGTGCGGCTAGTGGCGACCCCGCGCTATCGGGCGAACGGCTGCATCGGCGCCGCGCATGGCAGCGCGCTCGTCGTGCGTGCCGATGACGACAGCCCCGACCTGGCAGCACTACGCGGCCGGCGCTGCGCCGCCAACCAGCCCCGTTCGAACACCGGCATGAATTTGCTCCGCGCCGCCGTTGCCGAACTGGCCGGGGGCCGGCCGTTCTTCCGGAGCGTCACCTGGAGCGGTGCCCATCGCATGAGCCTGGCGATGGTCGCCGAGGGCACGGCCGATCTGGCGGCGATCGATGCTGTGACACTTGCCCAGCTCGGCCGGGTCGAGCCCGGTCTGGTCGCGCAGATCCGCATCCTCGGCTGGACGGCGGCGACACCGGGTCTGCCGTTCATCGCATCCGGCGATACCGACGATCGGACGATCGAACTGCTGCGCGCCGCCTTGCTGGAGATCGCATCGGCGCCGGCCCATGCCGCACTCCGGGACATCTTGCTGCTCGATGGCTTCGAGATCGTCCCGGAGGCGGACTATCACACCGTCCTCGCGCTGGGCCGGCGGGCCATCGAGCTCGGTTACCCGGACCTCTGCTGAACCGGCGTTGGGCTCACGGATGTTTTGCCCGTTCGATCGCCTCGCTGATCAATTGCCGGGCCTCGGCCGCATCCCCCCAGCCTGCGACCTTGACCCACTTGCCCTCCTCCAAGTCCTTGTAGTGCTCGAAGAAATGCCAGATCTGCTCAAGAGTGATCTCCGGCAGATCCGTATAGTTTTGGATTTTCACATAGCGCTTCGTCAGCGCTGAAGACGGAACAGCGATGATCTTTTCATCGCCGCCGCCGTCGTCTTCCATTTTCAGCACACCCACGGCCCTGACGTTGATGACGGCGCCCGGTACGATCGGTCGCGTATTGGCGACCAGCACGTCGATCGGATCGCCATCCAGCGAAAGCGTATGCGGAATGAAGCCGTAGTTCCCCGGATAGCGCATCGGCGTGTACAGGAAGCGGTCGACGAACAGCGTGCCCGCCGCCTTGTTCATTTCGTATTTGATCGGCTCACCGCCGATCGCAACCTCGACGACGACATTGAAGTCCTCCGGAGGGTTGTTGCCGATGGGAATGGCGTCGAGGCGCATGCGAAATCTCCTTTGGAAGTCGTCTTTATCACAGGCACGGCAGCAGCAGTGATGGCGACGATGACAGATTCTTGCTGGTATTCCAGTGCTGCATCGACATTCTCCATCCGCGGCATGCGGTGTCTCCACGGCCGGCGGAGCCGCCGTCCGTAATGGTTATAACCCGATGATGCGTCGTCCGGGCCATCGAGCCGGCGCTGCGCCGGCAAGGACGTGTAGCGACCCGACGCGCGAAGGCGCAAGATTATTGCCGGTAGGGGTTTCGACTCTCCGTCTCGAAACGCGGGGTCACGCCGCGCCGTGCGGAGGGCGAAGAAGGGACGGAGGCCGGACATGCGGCGAAGAACCCTTGCAGTTGCGGGCCTCGTCATCCTGCTGTGCCTGGTCGCATTGGCACGGGTGGGTGATTTCCTGGTCGATCTGCTCTGGTTTTCTTCGATCGGCTATCGCGACGTCTTCTGGACGATCTTCCGGGCCAAAGCGGCCCTTTGCGCCGCCAGCTTCGCCGGGTCGGCGCTTTGCCTTTGGGCGTCGGGCATCTTTGCATTGCGCTTCTCCCGCCGTCCGGCCCCGCTTCCTCCGGCGAGTTCCTGGAGCGCCGCGACGATCCCGCCGCTGCCCGGACTGCCCGGAGGCAGCTTCCTTCGCCTCACCCCCCGTCGTCTTGTTGCGCTGACCGCGGTCGCCCTGAGTGCGCTGATCGCGGCCGGCGAGGCCGGCAACTGGGACCTGGCGCTCCGCTTCATCGCGCAGACCCCCTATGGCCAGAACGATCCCCTCTTCGACAGGGATATCGGCTTCTACCTGTTCTCCCTGCCCGCCTATGTGGCGATCAGGAACTGGATGCTGATAACGCTCGTCCTTGGCGCCGTTATCGCCGGCGGCGTCTATTGGGCGCATGGCCACCTCATTCTCGACGCGCGCAGCCGCGTGATCTCGCCCGCCGTGGTCGCGCACGGCTCCGCGCTGCTGGGCCTGTTCTTCGCGGTGAAGGCCTGGTCCTACGTCCTCGACCGGTATCTGCTGCTCTATGGCGACAATGGCGTGGTCGTGGGGGCCGGCTACACCGATACCCATGTCGGACTGCCCGTGCTCTGGGCGCTCGTCGGGCTCGCCTCGGCCGCGGCGCTTCTCTCCTGGGTCAATATCCGCGTACGGAGATTCAGGCTTCCGGCGACGGCGGCCGTCCTGGTCTTCGGCAGCTCATTCATTCTGTCGCTGGTGTTCCCCGCGCTGTTCCAACGCTTCTCCGTGAAGCCCAACGAGCTGCAGCTCGAGGCACCCTATATCGCGCGGAATATCGCCCTGACCCAGGAAGCCTACGGCTTGCGCCGGGTCACGGTGAAGCCGTTCCCAGCGGAGCTGGGCCTTTCCTACCAGTCGATCCGGGACAATAGCGCGACCATCGACAATATCCGCCTCTGGGACTGGGAGCCGCTGATGGATACCTATGCCCAGCTGCAGGAAATCCGGACCTACTACAAATTCCACGACATGGACGTCGACCGTTACGAGCTGGGGGGTTCGTATCGGCAGGTGATGCTCTCGGCCCGCGAACTCGAACCGGCGCTTCTGCCGTCCAATGCCCAGACCTGGGTCAACCTCCACCTGCTCTTCACCCACGGCAATGGCGTGGTCATGTCGTCGGTCACCCAGAAGTCCGCCGAAGGGCTGCCGACGCTCTATCTGCAGGACATACCGCCGGTCGCCTCGCTCGGTCCCGCCATCCGCCAGCCGCGCATCTATTTCGGCCAGGCAACCGAATCATACGTGATCGTCAAGGCGAGCACGCCGGAATTCGACTACCCCAAGGGCGTTGAAAACGTCTACGCGACCTATGAGGGCAGCGGCGGCATCCCGCTCGGTGGCAGCGCCCGAAAGGCCCTGTTCGCCTGGTACTTCGACGATCCGAACATCCTGCTCAGCGCCTATGTCACCGACGAGAGCCGCATCCTGTTCCGGCGCAACATCCGGGAGCGGCTGCACGAGCTCGCTCCGTTCCTCCGGCAGGACCACGATCCCTATGTGGTGGTCAGCGACGGGCGGCTGTTCTGGATCCAGGACACATACACGACGAGCGATTGGTTCCCCTACGCCCGGCCGTCACCCGACGGGACCACGAATTATATCCGCAACTCGGTCAAGGCCGTCATCGACGCCTATGACGGGAGCGTAGCACTTTACGTGGCGGATCCCTCGGACCCGATCATCGCGACGTACCGGCGCATCTTTCCCAGCTTGTTCAAACCGCTGGAGGCGATGTCGCCGGATCTGCGGAGGCACATCCGCTACCCGGAGGATCTGTTCCTCATGCAGGCCCGGATGTACCGGGCCTACCACATGGACGCCCCGGAGGTTTTCTATAACCGCGAAGACCTCTGGCAGCTTCCCCGCGAACCCAACGGCGACGACCGCGCCACGATGGCCCCCTATTACGCCATCATGCGGTTGCCCGGCGAAGCCAGCGCCCAGTTCTTCCTCATGCTGCCCATGGTGCCGAACCAGCGGCAGAACATGATCGCCTGGCTGGCCGCGCGCTGCGATCCGCCCGACTATGGCAAGCTGATCGTCTACGAGTTTCCCAAGGACAAGCTCGTCTACGGCCCGTTCCAGATCGAGGCCCGCATTAACCAGAACACGGAGATCTCCCAGCAGATCACGCTCTGGAACCAGTCGGGGTCGAGGGTCCTTCACGGCAATCTTCTCGTGATTCCGATCGAGAATTCGATCCTCTACGTCTCGCCGCTGTATTTGCGCGCGGAGCACGGGCAATTGCCGGAGCTGAAGCGCGTGATCGCTGCCTATGGCGACCGCGTGGTCATGGAGGAGACGCTGCCGGCGGCGCTCGCCTCGCTGTTCAAGGAAGCCGCCATCGCCACGCCCGGCGCCGAAGCCCTGCGCAGGACGTCACCGGCGGGCCCGGAAGGCGATCGAGCCCGCTTGGCTCTCAGCCATTATGACCGCGCCGTCGAGCGCCTGAAGGCGGGCGACTGGAGCGGCTTCGGCATGGAGCTGGAGGCGCTGCGCGCGCTGCTCGAGGGGCTGAGCCAACCCGCCCCGCCCGTCGGTAATGAACGAACGGCGCCGCCGCCAGCGGCCGGCGACGGCCCGGCCCCCCAACCCTGAACCTGGACATCCCGGCATCGCCGCGCGCGATCAAACCCGAGGCACCGTTACCCAGTCCGAGCCGGCCGGCGTATGATTGCGTGCGAGGCCGGCCGGGGCCAACATGGGGTTGATGCATTGGCTCGGCAGCGCAGCAGGAACTGGGTCAGAGACAATGGCCAAGGACGACCGAAAATTGCCGGTGGCGCCGAAGCGGACCGAGGTCGACGAGTTCCTGCGCCAGGTTGCGGCTGTGCCCGTGCCGGCACGACCAGGCACCATGGGCCACCTGATCTTCGCGCTCGATGCGACCGCGAGCCGGCAGCCGACATGGGACCGCGCCAGCCATATCCAGGCCGAGATGTTTGCGGAGACCGCGGCACTCGGCGGCCTGGCGATTCAAATGTGCTATTTCCGGGGCTTCGCCGAATTCCACGCCGCCCCGTGGCTAACCGACGGACGCGAACTGGTCCGGCGGATGACTTCCGTGACCTGCCTCAGCGGCATGACGCAGATTGCGCGCGTCCTGCGCCATGCCATTGCCGAAGCGGCCAAGACCCGGGTCAATGCGTTGGTCTATGTCGGCGACGCCATGGAAGAGAGTCCCGAGGCGCTGGCGGGACTCGCCGGCAAGCTTGGCCTGCTCGGTGTTCCGGCATTCGTGTTTCAGGAGGGGGACGAGCCCGTCGCGCGGCGCGCCTACCAGCAGATCGCGCAGCTCACCAACGGCGCCTACATGAGTTTCGATGCGGCCAGCGCCCGGGCCTTGCGCGACCTGCTCACGGCCGTTGCCGTCTATGCCGCAGGCGGGCGAAAGGCGCTGGCAGACTATGCCAGCCACGCGGGCGGCGAAGTGCTCCGTCTGACCCGGCAGCTCCGATAGCCGAGACGGCGACGAATGCCCTATCTCGTGATCGCCTTCGTCCTCGTCGCGGTCTTCGGGGCGGGCTGGTTCCTGCTGACGACCGACCCCAAGGTCTTGGCACGAGTGCTTCGCTACACATTCGTCGTGGTCCTCGGGCTGTTCGGGCTGTTCCTGGCGGTCAGGGGGCTGGCCATGCTCGACCTGCCGCTGGGTGCCATGATCCTGATCCTGCTGCGGGGCTGGTCGGCGCGCGGTTTCACCGGGTTCGACCGCCTGCGCGATTGGCTAAAGGGCATGCCGCACAACCAGGACAGCTCGACCATCGAGACGGCGTGGCTCAGCATGACGCTCGACCGATCGACCGGCGCGCTCAGCGGCGTCGTGCGTTCGGGCCAGTTTGCGGGCGCGCAGCTCGACCAGCTTGGCCGCGACCAGCTGACCGTGCTGCTCGCCGAGTGCGAGGCCGCCGATCCCCAGTCGGCGCGCTTGGTCGAGACCTATCTCGACCGCACGCATCCGGGCTGGCGCGATCGGTCCGCCGATAGCGGCCAGGGCGACCGGCAGGCGGGGCCGGCCGGCGGCGTCATGGCCCGCGAGGAGGCGTGGCAGGTGCTCGGGCTCGAGCCCGGTGCCGACGCGGCGCAAATCCATGAGGCGCACCGTCGGCTGATGATGAAGCTTCATCCTGATCTCGGCGGCAGCAATTACCTGGCGAGCAAGATCAATATGGCGCGCGACGTGCTGTTGCGGGATGCGTGAGGCGGATCGGCCTGAAGACCACACTCGATCCATTTCACTTCTTCATCGCCGAGCGCAGGATGGCGAGTTGACGGGCACGGCGCCGCCTCGCAATCATCGTGCTTTCACCGGATGCCTGATCCTCGGAACAGGTCGGATCTTCCGCAGGAGAGATTTTCGTCCTGGGGCGTGCCCCTTCTTCTCCGACGCTTCTGTTGAGGAGACAATCATTGGCGAAATATCAGAACATCCTCGAGACGGTTGGCCGCACTCCCGTCGTCCGGATCAACCGGCTGGCCCCGCCGGGCATCAACTTCTTCGTCAAGATCGAGGCCTTCAACCCGATGGGGTCGGTCAAGGATCGCCTGGCGCTCGGCGTGATCGAGGCCGCCGAACGCTCCGGCGAGCTTAAGCCGGGGCAAACGGTCATCGAGGCGACCAGTGGCAATACCGGCATCGGGCTGGCCATGGTCTGCGCCCAGAAGGGCTATCCTCTCGTCGTGACCATGGCCGAGAGCTTCAGTGTCGAGCGGCGCAAACTGATGCGTTTCCTCGGCGCCAAGGTCGTCTTGACGCCGGCGGCCGAGCGCGGAACCGGCATGGTGGCCAAGGCCGTCGAGCTCGCCAGGACCCACGGCTGGTTCTTGACCCGCCAATTCGACAATGAGGCCAATCCCGACATGCATTCGCGCACGACGGCGCGGGAAATCGTCGAGGATTTCAAGGACCAACCGCTCGACTACTGGGTCACCGGCTACGGCACGGGCGGCACGCTCAAGGGCGTGGCAAGGGTGCTGGCGAAGGAGCGGCCGGAAACGAAGATTATCGTGTGCGAGCCCGTGGACGCACCGCTGCTCGGCAGCGGCCTGGCCCAGCCAAGCAGCGCCGATATCCTGCTGCCGGCCGGCCATCCCGCCTTCAAGCCCCACCCGATGCAGGGCTGGACGCCGGATTTCATCCCCAAGCTGACGGCCGATGCCGTCGACATGAACGTCATAGACGGCATCCTGGCGATCTCAGCCGCCGAGGCCATCCGTTGCAGCCAGGACCTTGCCACCAAGGAAGGCATTTTCGTGGGGATCACCGCGGGCGCCACCGTCGCCGGTGGTCTGCGCATCGCGGCAGAGGCGGCAAGCGGTGCGACCATCCTGTGCATGCTGCCCGACACCGGCGAGCGCTATCTCACGACGCCGCTCTTCACCGACATCCCGTCGGAAATGACCGAAGAGGAGTTGCTGATCTCGGAGTCGACACCGATGTTCAAGCGCGTCTTGTGACGCCAGCGGAGCGGGGCGGCTAATCCGCCGGTGCGATCGGCGCAGCCTCATTCCGCCTCGGCCGCGCTCCGCGTGAGCAGGGCGCGAAACCACGCATGACCGGCATCCGCCGTCACGCGCCGATGCCAGACGAGCCGGGCCACCGCGGGCTTGGTCGCGTAAGGCAGAGGGCTGACGGCGATACCGGCGGCCCGGAAGATGGGGCCGAGCAGACCTGGAACAAGGGCGATCAGGTCGCTCTCGGCGAGCATGGCCGGCAGGGCCATGAAATGCGGCGTCAGCAGGGCGAAGCGGGGCGCCGCGCCGGCCCGGGCGAGCGCGGCCTCCAGCCCTATGCGGTCGAACGCCTCGGATTGGCGCGCCAGGCCGCGCTCCAGGATATAGCCGTCGATCGCGCCAGCCTCCGAACCGCCGAGCGACACGGCGGCGAGGGGGAACCGGCCGAGCGTCTGCACCGTCAATTCGCGCGCCGCCGGATGGCCGGCGCGGCACGCCGCCACGTCGTTCAGCGATAGGGCTGCTTCTGATGTGAAGCGGGCCGGCACGTCGGCGAAGACGCCGAGCGCCAGGTCGATCAGCCCCATGTCGAGCTGTTCCGCCAGGTCGAGGCGCGTAACCGGCCGGATCACCAGGTCGATACCGGGCGCCAGGGCGGCCAAGTGTTTCATCACCCGCGCCCCGACCGTGGCGGCCATCATGTCGTTCGCCGCGAGCACGAAGCGGCGCCTTGCCGACGTGGGGTCGAAACGGTCGCCGCCGAGCGCCTGCTCGATCCCGCGCATGGCGTCGCGCAAGGGGCCGGCGATCGCCACGGCCCGGGCGGTCGGGATCATCCCCGTGCGCGTCCGGACGAAGACCTCGTCATTCAAATGATAGCGCAGACGGTTCAAGGCGTGGCTGACCGCCGATTGGGTCACGCCCAGACGCAGCCCGGCGCGCCGCACGCTGCGATCCTCCATCAGGGCGTCGAACACCCGGATCAGATTCAGGTCGAGCGTCGTGATGTTCACCATGTTACGTCCCTCATGAAGAACATTCATTTTAACCTTGTCGAACTTTCGTTTCCATCCGGAGGGCGAACATCCGATGTCTCGAGGACCGCGAAATCCCATTGGGAGCAACAAATGATGGATAGCCGCCAAGCGCTGATCGACCGCAGTGTTCCATTTCTCCAGGAGGTCAAGGACATGACGCCGGGCGCCGAAATGGAGCGGTGGCTCAACACGAAATACGGCACGGAGAGTGCGCTCTACAAAGACCTCGCCCGGTTGATCAAATTGGGTGTGGCCGAAGGCTGGGCCGCCAATCAGGAGATCAGCGGTCCGCACTATCGCCGCAGCCGGATCCTGACACCGGTGCCCGAGACCTTTCATTTCAGTATCACGGCCGTCTACATGAACAGCCGGAATGCCTGCTCCTTCGTCGATGACGACGAGATCCTCAAGGGCGACTACCACGGCCATCCCTATGGCGAGATCAACGTCGTGGTGCCCCTCGACGAGGGAGCGGAGCTCAAGGGACTGCAGGGCTGGCAGGGCGCCGGCTGGACGGCGCCCGATCCGGGCAGCCGGCATTTCCCCGAGGTGCGGGGCGGCGCGCTGATCGCGCTGTTCTATCTCCCCGCCGGCCGGATTTCCTACGACTTCAAGCCGCTGGCGTGAGCCGCGCGCCCATTTACGATCGCTCCAAAGTTTCGACCAACCCGCGGCCGGTTTCGACCAGCATGCTGCCCGGAAGCGCCTTAAGTGCGCTATAAAGGAGGCATGGAGAACAGTGCATCCGATGCCCAACTCGACCGCCGATCTTCGCTCCTGTCGATCCTCGGCTTCTGGGGTTTCTATTTCACGCTGAACACGCTGCGCTGGCTGATCGAACGGGCGCCGGACCAGCTCTCCGCGATAGAACGGCGCTCGGCGGTCACCCTCTTCGGCATCGGCTTCACCTTCCTCCTCTATCAGGTGATGCGCCGCTTCGCGCACCGGCCGATGCCGATCCTGGTCACGGTCGGGTTCCTCGCCTCGGCCCCGGTCGCGATCGCCTATGCCGCAGTCAATTACGTCGCCTTCTACGTCGTGCGCCCCTCGGAGATGGTGCTCCAGGAGATCGCCAAGGATCCCGAGAAATTCTCCGGACCATGGCCCGCCATCTTGGATTCCGCCGTGAGCTGGTACTTCTTCGTCGCCGCCTGGGCGGTACTGCATGTGGCGATGATCTACGCGGCCCGCGTCCGCCAGGCCGAGCGCCGCGCCGCACGCTATCGCAGCGAGGCGCAGACGGCACAGCTCAGGGCGCTGCGCTACCAGATCAACCCGCATTTCCTGTTCAATACGCTGAACTCGCTCTCGACCCTCGTGCTGCGCGGGCGCACAGAGGCGGCCGAGCAGATGATCACCAACCTCGCTGCCTTCTTCCGGGCGAGCCTGACCGCCGATGCGGCCGCGGATGTGCCGCTGTCCGAGGAGATCCGCATGCAGCAGCTCTATCTCGACATCGAGCAGGTGCGCTTCCCGGACCGGCTGCTCGCCCGCTTCGAGATCGCGCCGGAGGCGGCGGACGCCTCGGTGCCGGGTCTGATCCTGCAGCCGCTGGTCGAGAACGCGATCAAGCACGGCGTCAGCCGGACCAGCCGCCCCGTCACCGTCGCGATCCGCGCCCATGGCGAGGGCGACCGCCTGCATCTCACCGTCGAGGATGACGGCGGCACGGCCGACGACCCTGCCGCCGTTCAGGTCAACGGCCACGGCGTGGGGTTGCGCAATGTCTGCGACCGTCTCGCCGCCCGCTTCGACGGCGCTGCCGAGTGCCACTATGGCGCGCGGCCCGGAGGCGGCTTCCGGGTCGATCTCGTGCTGCCGCTGAGCCACGCATGACCGGAGGGCGCGTGCTCCGGACGCTGATCGCCGATGACGAGCCGCTCGCCATCGAGCGGCTGCAGATCCTGTGCGCGCGCCTGCCGGAACTGCATCTGATCGGCACGGCCCTGGATGGCCCCGCGGCACTCCGCCTCGCCGAGGCGCTCTCGCCCGATCTGCTGTTGCTGGATATCGCCATGCCCGGGCTGAACGGGCTTGCCGTCGCCCGTGCGCTGGACAGCGCCGGCGCGCGCGGCGCCGTCATCTTCGTCACCGCCTTCGATCACTTCGCCATCGATGCCTTCGATGTGGCGGCGGTCGATTATCTGCTGAAGCCGGTCGAACTCGGTCGGCTCGAGCGGGCCATTGCGCGCGTACGCACTCAGCTCGAGCGTCGGACCGATGCGGGCGCGGCGCCGCCCCGCCTGCCGCCCTCGCCCTGGGCACGGGAATTCTGGGTACCGTATCGCTCCGAGATCATCCGCGTGCTGGCCGCCGACATCGACCTGATCGAGGCCGAGCGCGACTATATGCGCCTTCATATCGGCCAGCGCTCGTACCTGCTGCACCAGACGATCGGCGAGCTCGAGCGGCGGCTCGACCCCGCGGAGTTCGTGCGGCTGCACCGTTCGACCATCGTGCGGCGCGAGCGGATCGCAGGCTTCAAGCGGGACGGCGAAGGAGGATGGCAGGCAGAGCTGAGGGACGGGCGCGTGCTGCGCGTTGGCCGGACCTATCTGCAGAATGCCCGCACCATGGTCGAGCGTTAGTCGGTCGGCCCGGTATCAAGCGCCGCCGCCCGTGAACAGGACGGCCGTGATCAGCATTGCCGCCGTGGCCGCGACGAATTTCACGAAATAGGCGTAGAAGCC
>Ga0070730_10000326_pt1 | contig 58684 bp, 92 predicted proteins | sample Coa_R1_3_FD_66447 | JGI IMG/M metagenome (GOLD analysis project Ga0070730, IMG submission 66447) | Surface soil microbial communities from Centralia Pennsylvania, which are recovering from an underground coalmine fire - Coalmine... | ecosystem: Environmental > Terrestrial > Soil > Unclassified ... | reverse complement strand
GTCACTCTTACCACAGCCAACGCAGGTAAAGTCCTAGCCATTATTGGCTTGGTCTACACCTGCCTCCAGGGCCTCAAGAAGGCCTTTCCAGCGATTAGCGGCTGGTGGTCGGTGGCGCTTAATGTAGCTCTGTCGGTGTTGATGGTGATTGTGGCTCTACCTCCGGATCAGTTGTGGTCTCTCTCCACCCTCACCACCCTGCTCACCGCAGGCATCGCTGCCCTTGGCGCTGCTGGTGTGCATGGAACAGTACAGAACTTAGGGCCTAGCTCAACCACTCCCACAACCACAGCCAAAGGAGTGTAGATTGCAACGTGTCAGTGGCTTCGTCCAACAGGGCAACACCACCGTAGTTACACTCGGCTTCAACTCAACCACGGTCGTCGAAGGCTCATTCCCAAGCTCAACCGTAAGCGTCTTCGCCACTGGCACTCAGAACCTCGTCACTATCTTCAGCGACAACAGCTCCACTCCCAAGGCTAATCCCTTCACCGCTGGCTCGGACGGCTCGTTCTTCTTCTACTGCTTGAACCAACGAGTGGATATTCAGTTCAGCGGCACTGGAATCGTCACTCCCTTCACTATCGGTGATGTGCTGGTCAGTGACCAGGCGATCCCCAATGTCGGAGTCACAACCATCGCCTTTTCCGCCACCCCCACCTTCGACCTGAGCAAGAATAGCTGGTTTGAGATCACGCTCACAGGCAACGTTACCGGGCCAATCTTCTCCAACGCCTCCACCGGCTCCCTGCTCTTCATGACCATCATCCAGGATGGCACAGGTGGTCGCACTTGGGCATGGCCCGCAGCCTTCCTCAACCCCCCGGCTCCCGCGCTTGGCCCCAACGTTCGCAGTGACTTCATCTTCGTCTTCGATGGGACGAACTGGAGGCACTTTGCTTCAGGGGATGGAGCTGATCTAACCAGCAATCTAGCTCCTAGTAACAGCATTGGTGCGATAGCCACTCTAACCCTTACGCGTCCCTACATTGGCGGCTCTGGAGGAGGCGGAGTCTATCCACTAACGGAGTCCGGCAATCTTCTCATCGTCCCACGTGGCTCAGGGGCTATTAGGGATATTGTGCTGGGCACAGGCACCCCCCCAGTGTTCAACTGGAAGTTCGACCGTAGTGCATTCTTCACTAGCCTCGCAGCTAGTGCTCACACGTGGGTGCCATCTACCGATCTGAGTGTAGCCCCAGATACCTCCATCACCCGTGGAGGCGTGAACGTGGTGAAAGTAGGCATTACAGGAGGCGCGCCTGACGCCAGTGGCACTCTAGCAGCAGCCGCCTTGAACAACGGAGGACAGCTCATTCTCCCTACCTCAGCCGATACCCTAGTCGCCAGAGCCACGGTAGACACACTTTCCAACAAGACATTCACAGGAGCGTCTAGCGGCAACGCTATCACGCTCCTCAATGCCCAGGGATCAACAGGCGCATTGACTGGCAATTCCTCAGACCAGACTATCTTCACCTTCACCATTCCCGCCAATGTCATTGGGAGCGGTAAGGGCATCAGAGTAAAGTGGTCTGAAACCCACACTTCCGGTACGGCATCCGTTACCTATAAACTAACCTTCGGCTCAACCGCTCTTGTGTCCTACAGTACAGCTGACGTGACCGTTCAGCACATAGGGCAACATGAGATCATCAATGCGACTGGAGTGCAGAACTCTCAGATTATATGTAATTGGGTGTTGACCAATATCACACAAGTGCAGAATGCGACTACGGCTGCCGAGAACACGGCTAATCCGCTGGTTGTCAAACTAACCTTCAATGTCGCCAACACCGATCAAGTGACAGGCAGATTCTGGTTGATAGAGCTTATACAGTAAATGAGGAGAAGAAGATAAATGAAGAAGATGCTGTACAGTTTCCTGCTTCTGGCTGGTTCATTGTTCGCCCAGACAACCGGCCCTTATACCTACTCTATCGCAGGGTGGGGGTGGACTAACAACAAGAACATGGGCCTCGACACTTTCTGCCATTTCGGTTTCGATGGTGGGACGGTCAAGATCACCAAGTTCACAGTCAGCGGAACCTATGCCAGCAGCGCGAATGGCGATCCTGCCTGGATAAGATTCGAGTTATTCAGACGCTCCCAGCGCGACACGAATGCTCCGCAATGCACCTATAAGGGCAATGGCAAGAACTATGGCACCGATCCATCGTTCCCTCCGATGCAGTCTAATCCGATGTGCTGGGGGGATAGCACAGGCCAGCCGGTCAGTCCTCTCACTGACGCTGGCGTGATGGTCGAGGATTCACGTCTTGGAGACAGTATTGGAATAATCACTCTCTGGCCAACGGAATCATCGCCTCTGATAATCCGTGGTAGTAATGATGGAATTTGCCTGAGTCTTGGGACTGAGGCCACCTCCAACCTGTTGTATTTCGACGTGCATGACGAGTTCACGGAGACGGTGCCCTAATAAATGCCCTACGTCTCCATCTCGCGCTCGCAGCTTCGGGCACAAGTTGTGAACCAGCTTGGGGCTGCGGGCTTAACGTTCTGGAGGACCACAGAGTTAAACTTCCTCATCCAGGAATCCTTGCGCTTCTGGAATCTTGCAACTGGCTTCTGGCGCACCAATGCCATTATCACCACCACAGCCAACACTGTCTGGTATGACCTGCCACTTGCCATCACCAGCCAGATGCGAGTTAACTTCCAATCACAGGTGCTCTCTCCTGCTTCTATATTCGACATGGACTATGGTAGAGCAGCGTGGGAGAGCGAGACCACTGCCAGCGGAGGCGATGTGCCCACCCGCCCCATGCTCCATATCATCGGTGCCCTCAACCTAATCGCCATCTGGCCTGCGGACGCACTGGGCAATAACCAGCTCCTAGTCGATGGCCTCGCCTCCACTCCGATTCTCGTCAATGACAGTGACAAGGTGGACATAGGCCAGGATGAGCTAACCAGCCTCTTGCGCTACATCCAGCATGTGGCCTCGTTCAAAGAGGGAGGAGGCGAATTTAAAGCAACCGAACCACTGTTCCGCCAGTTCCTAGCCCAAGCCGCTACTCGCAGTGGCATCCTCAAATCCAGCTCCACCTGGCGCAAGTTCATGGGCATGGACAAGAGCAAGGCCAGCAAGCACTTCAGGCAGACACAGGCTGAGGAGCAGGTGGGAGCGAGATAATGGCTTGGACTAACGTTACGCCTACAGTCACACCTCCGACTTGGAACGTCACCGACATTGAGCTATTAAAACGCCTCCAGTACATGTTGCTCGAAAATGGAGCTGCGGATTCTGATGCAGTGACGCTATTCTCGTCAATGTTTACGATTGCTCAAATGGTCTCCGCTCTCAACCAGGCACAAGAGCAGTTCTTCAAGGACACCGCGCCAATTGTCATCAGGGCACAGCAAGGCTCCACTCCAGGCCAGCCGCGTTATGCTCTTCCACCTGATTGGATTCACACTCGGAGGTTGAGCTGGCAGGCGCAGGTAGCTGGCTCCCAATCGAAGGCTCTCTCACGTGTTGACACCTTCTCGCTCGATCATGAGTTGCTTGACTGGCAACAGAACACCGACATCCCGACCTTGTACAACGATGGCTCTAATCTCCCTACGTTGGAGGTTGAGATCATCAAGGCTCCATCTCAGGTAGGTACGATGACCCTGGGCTACGTGGCCCAGCCTGCTACGCTCAACGGTGCTGTTGGTGCTCCCGTCAACCTCACCATCCCAGACGAGATGGAGAGTGCCGTGCTGTACAAGGCCCTGGAGCTGCTCTTATCACAAGAAGGAGAAGCCAACGATCCCGAACGCGCTGCCTACTGTGCCTCGCGTTATCAACTGACCGTCGATCTCTCTCGTATGCTCATGGAAGGCTAATGGCAGATTTATACCAGCATGATACGAGGCGCTTCAGCGATAGCGGCCTCCAACTGCGGCTCCCTCCCGATCTGTGCCCTCCAGGCATGTATCGCAGGCTGACGAATGCTGTTCCTGTAATCGAAGGCAGGCTCGAAACACGCGCTCCGCTCAACTTCCTGGTGAACGTAGCCAACAAGACCACTCCTGGCTCCGGTCTCCACTCCCTCACTCGCTTGAACCAACCCGCCGTCAACAACATCGGAGACCGTATCGCTGGTGTCGATACCTCCATCCAGACCTATGCTCTCCCCGCTGGCACAGTTGCCACTCAGCGAGACACAACCCGCACAGGCGATCCCCTCTCCCTCCCTGTCTTCCACTTCAACGCCGATCCCGCTGCTTGGCAGGTCATCTCTGATCGCTCTAACATGAACAAGTACCGCTCCTCTGCCGGTGGGAGCAACTACCAGAACCTAGGCATCGTCACTCCCCAAGACCTACCCACAGGCGGGAATAGCAATGGAGCCGCGACTGCCACTGCTGGAGCCGGGGGTAATCTCAACAACGGAGCTGGCCCTGGTTATGACTGGGTCTACACCTTCGTCAATACCGTTACTCAGAGCGAGTCCAATCCTTCCATAGCCAACTTCGCTTCTGTGGAGGGCAAGTCTCCCACAGCCTTCACTTCACCTGATCCTGGCTTTGGTGGAGTAGCTGCCGATGCCACAGGTGTAGCCACAGGCACACTAACCTCAACCTCCGCGAGCGAGCGCAGGGAGTCGATTCTGTGGAAGACCTGGGGAACGACGGCTAACCTCTACTCCCAAATCTCCCTTCTGATGAACTTCACTGTGGTTGTCACGGGTGGCTCGACCGGAGGGACTTGCTACGCCGCCATCTACTTCTCCCTGGACTCAGGCTCCACGTGGAAGTTGGCATGGGATGGTTCTACCTCAACACCCTGGGCTGCGAACTATGCTCTGACCATCGTGCTCCCAGCCAACACCGATATCAGCAAGTTACAGGTCAGAGCCACTACCTTCAGCGTAGGCAACACCACTGTCCCACAGAACGTTATCGCTCGTCGTATCCGTGACCGAGGAGGGAACTTCAATATCACTGATCTTCTGACAGGCGGTGGAGGCAATGCCACAATCACGCTCACGATGGGCACGACCATTAAGACTATTGGTGTGGTGCTAGGCTCAGCTGTCACCACACTAGCTCTCGCCAACCAGCAGGGCGTGGTCTGCGTGGTTAATCCGCTACTGTATGACACACAAGTAGACGCGATACGCCTTTACCGTCGTGGAGGCTCAGTCACCGCCTCCTGGGCCTTCGTAGGGCAGTTCTCCGTCTCATCCCTGGCTGCTGGCGGCTGTGGCATCAACCGCTTGCAGATCACGGACAATGTGGCTGACTCCAACTTGGGGGCTTTCGTCAACACAACCAATGATCCTCCGATCAATAGCGTGTTTGTGCAGCAGAAGTCCTTGCCCTACGTCTGGGGGCCATTCGACAACCCATCTCGCTTATTCGGCTGTGGCGATCCTGACCGCCCGGATGCTGTGTACTTCTCCAACGCAGGCAACGCAGATCAGTGGGGCGTAGGCCAGTGGATGGATTGCTCCTCTCCCTCCGATCCGATGCAGAACGGCTGTGTGTACAACCAGCGGAACTTTGCCTTCAGCAAGGAGAGGATGTTCGAGATTATCCGTAATGTGCTGGGCAATACCACCTACCTACCCATCCCAACGCCATGTAGCCGTGGTCTCATCTCTCCCTGGGGCTTACTTGCCACAGCCCGAGCCGTCTACTTCGTAGCTAAGGATGGGATTTACGCAACCACAGGCGGCCCTGAGCAATCGCTGGTGGAGGACACCATCAAGTCCCTCTTCCCTACCTATGACAACCCCAAAGGTCGCATGGTGGGCAGCTATGACGCGGTTGACCTGGAGCGAATCGAGGACATCCGGCTCAAGTTTCATAATGATGAGCTTTACTTCATCTACAGAGGGATACAAACTGGTAACTTGCAGATGCTGGTGTACGACCAGAACAAGAACAGGTGGAGAGCCGCGTCCTATCCAGTGCAGATCGCTACCATCTACAGCGAAGAGGCTGGGCCTGCTTCATCGCTGCTCCTGGGTGACAGCACAGGCTCGCTCTACAACACCACCTCCGCATCAGGAGATGTGCTCTCAGGCTCTACTCCCGACGTTAGCGTCACCATCCGCACCGGTGCATCAGATCAGGGCCTCGCGCTCAACCAGAAGGAATACGGCAACGTGATCTTCGACATCGACCCAGGTGGAGCGACTGTAGCCAAGCCGATCACCATCACTCCCTTGCTCAATGGCGAGGTGATAACGCAAGCTGCACTCACCATCACAGGAACAGGCAGGCAGCAGATTCCACTGACACTCAGCGATGTCTTTGGCTTCAACATCGAGTTCGACATTACGTGGTCACGTAATAGCACGATCAATCCTGTGCTGTACCAGTACGACATTCTGTGGCGACCTGAGCCAAGCGCGGTCACGCATTGGGAGGCCAGAGAAAGCTCGTTTGGCTTACCCGGCTTCGGGCACATCCGCGATGCCTATATCGCTCTCCGTTCTACTGGAACTGTGACGATGACGGTTACATTCGATGGGACAGTACAGACCTATACCATCCCCTCCACCTCCGGCCAACGCACCAAGGTCTACGTCTCTTTCAACAGCAACAAGTTCAAGCTGGCTAAGTTCTCCTTCGACACATCGGATGGGACTACCTTCAGGCTCTACGAGCCGGACATTGAGTTGAGAGTAAAGCCATTTCTCACTAACCTCGGATATAAGGTGCTCAAGCCCTTCGGAGGTGAGTCCACAATGGTCACCCCCGCCTTCGAGTCCTCGGTGCTCTCGCAATGATCGGTAAGCTCCAAGGTGGATGGGTTCCCACGGACTTCACCAACATCCACACACGACTGCTCAGTAAGGCTCCAGGGGAGGCACAACAGGCTGCGCAAGACCTACATGAGGCGATGCGTCTCATCACAGCCTCGGTCTACACCGTCCAGCAGAACCTGAATGGCATCCAAGGTGGAGGGTTATTTATCACAGGCTCTAAACTTGGACTGGCTACTGGTCTAGCTTTAGTGAGCAGCGCCACCGTCTCCATCGACAACGCCGCAGTTGCTACGAACAAGTGGGTCACAGTCCAGTTTGGCTCCGTGCCAGGTACAATCAACATATTCGTGTGGCAGCCAACGGCGGCAGGAGACAACACTCCCATTGCAGCCACCACGCAAGTCGCTGTCCGCTGGATCGCTATTGGCACGGCTTGATTCGCTAGTGTTGGTTGCCGTACCCTTAGCGCAAAGGAGTTAAAGCATGAGCCTTGCTGCACTGGTTGGGCCGCTGGAGAAGCCAGCTGCGCCTGCACCGCCACCCGCTAGGTTAATGGACGAAGGGGATTGGGTGGACGTGATCCCGTACCACGCTGACAATGACCCGAATGCCGATCACTTCCTCTACTGGATGTGGCACAAGCTCAAGGATGATGGCTTGTTGGCCTTGTACTTCCCAGATGACCAGGAGAAGTCCTACCCTACCTTCGTCAAGCTGATGTCAGCTCCGGTGACGAGGGTGATTCTGGTGGTGATAAAGTCTCCTGCCACAAAGGACAAGCCCAATGGTGAGGTCAAGGACGTGATTGGATTTGCCACGTGGGAGCCGCTGCGTATGGGCCCAGCCACCGTAGGCCACGCTGGATTCATCTTCCTGCACAAATACTGGCAGAGACAGGTCTCGGTCGAGGCAGGGAAGCGGATCATGCAACATTGGTTCGCTGAAACCGAGCCGAAGCTGGATGTCGCGCTCGGGCTGATCGCAGACACCAACAAGCTCGCCAATCGCTACGTGCAGGCTCTTGGCTGGACACGCTTGGGCGACCTCCCTGGCTGCCATCACTACGACGGCAAGCAAGCCGATGCCGTGATCTGGAGGATGACGCGAGCTGAGTTTGAGAGGGCTGTGTAGATGCCTACTGCTGCCATAGCTGCTCCTCTTGTCGGTGGCGCACTTGCTGGTGGAGGCGCAGCTGCCGGTGGGAAGAAGGGAGGCGGTGCCGCCAAACACGCCGCCGACCAGCAATTCCAGATGCAGCAGCAGTTATTCAACACCGGACAACAGGCATGGCAACCAGCGGCTAGTTACTTTAAGGCCCTCCTTAGCGGCGATCCGACACAGATGGCCGGGGCCGTTGGGCCTACAGCTGATGTGCTCAGAGGCCAAGGACGAGCAGCATCACAGCAGATTGCTGCAACCACCCCCGCTGGTGGCGAGGCCAACGCCGCCCAGGCAGGCTTACAGAGGCAGAACTATAGCGACATCGCTCGGTTGACGGCTGGTGTACAGCCCGCAGCCGCACAGGCCCTTGGGCAACTAGCGGGCCTCCCGATGCAGACAGGCGCTCCCAACGTAGGCTCTGGCTTGAAGTTCGACACGCATCAACAGGAAATAGCTGGGCAGAGTAAGGGTGCTCTCGGCTCCGGTCTAGGCCAAATGGTGGCACGTCTCCCAGGCATGAAGAACTCAGGAGGAGGTGGGGCTGTTGGCAGTGGAAGCACCGCTCCCGCAGCATCCAGTCCCACAGGCAAGGGATGAGTAGTCCTACTACAAATCTTCTCGCTGGCCTCGTCCAGGGCTACGTCAGTGGCAAGGACGAGCAGACCAAGCAGGAGTTGTTGTCTCACAAGGAGACGAGGGATTCGATGCTCCAGTACCTCGGGCACATGGTCAACTCTCCTGAGGTGCCCGCTGAGCACAAGCAATGGGCCATGCAACAGATTCCTCTGCTCGCTCAGCACGACATCACCAAGAAGTTCCCTAAAGGTATCGGTGATCTCTCTACCCTCCCCCCGGTGACGCTCCAACGCCCTCCCACACAGCAGTCTCAGACACTCCCTGGCAATACCCCTTCCTTTGGCCCCAGGGCGGCATTGCAGCCTCCCCAGCCACCGTCTGGTGGGGTAGGCTCATCCGGTGCTCAACAGCCTCCTGTAGCCTCCCCTGGCGACGTAGGGAGAGCGGCTAATGGGACGGTTAACGCATTAGGGCAGGCTCCTCCTGCTCCAGGCCCGGTAGCGCGGCCTCCTCTCCAGATGCCAGTGCCACCGTCTGGTCTCCTGAGCCAAGGCCCCCAACCACTTCCTGAGCAGCTAGCCCTCGGTGGAGCACCTCACATCCTCACCCTGGGCGAGAAGATGCGGATTGGTAACGCAGCCGAACAAGATGAGGTCAACCGTCTCCAGCAGCAATACCCAGAGAAGTCCAGGGAAGACCTGCTCTACCTGGCACAGCACGGCGAGTTCCCCAAGGCCGAGACCGCCGACGTTGCCCCAGGAGCCGAGCTAGTAGACAAGCGCACAGGAAAGGTGCTGGCACGGAACGAGACGCCCAGGCCTGGAGCCAAGAGTGGCTATGAGCCCAAGATGGGGCCAGCAGGGCCTATCGGTGTCACAGACATGGCCACAGGTGGAATGCTCACTCCTGATGAGGTTGCAGCCAATCCACACGCTAAGGCCATCCTCGACCAGGCGGTGAAGGAGCACAAGGCTCAGCTAAGTGAGCAAGAAGCCCGTGACAACCGCAAAGCCGCCGTCCAAGCCGCGCAACAAGCCCGTGCCTTCGCCCAGCAGGCGCGTATGCTCGAAGCCCGTGGCGAGGCTCTCACTGCCAACACCAAGGCGATGGTTGAGGCTGTGCCTAAAGTCCAGGAGCTGTCCCAGCGTATCCGTGCCTTAGTGGATCAACAGGAGCAATCCCTAGGCCCAATGTCCTCCCGCTGGCAGGAGTTCATGGCTGGGAAGATCGGCTCACCCAACGCCGACTTCACCAAGCTTCGTACCGACACCGGCCTGCTCCAGACACTCCTGGTGCGGATGCACGTGGGGGCACGCGGCGGTCAGCAGATGATCGAGCACTTTCAGAAGCTCATCGACTCCAGCAAGCAATCCCCTGAGAACATGCGAGCGGCGCTGGATGAGATCGACTCCTACGCGGCTGATGTAGCCAAGCAGGGTGTGGATGCCAAGGAAGCAACGGCTGCGAAGGCAGAGGGACGGACGGTAAAGGAGCCGAAGCCACCGACTGCCACCACCAAGTCCTACACTCCTCCAGCCAATGCTCCCCGTGCCATTGGCCCCAATGGCCATCAGATCGTAGTCGATGATGGTAAGTGGGTTGACGCTCAGACAGGACAGCCAATCCAATGAGCACTGGCGCACTACCACCACTGCCTCAGGGCTATCAGTTGCAGAGCGGCTCCCTGCCTCCCCTCCCTCCTGGCTACAAGCTCCAGGGTGGCCCAGCCGAGAAGGAAGGCTTCTTCGCCTCTGTTGGACACGCTGCTGGCATCCCCACTTCCTTGGAGGAGCTGAAGCAGTTCGGCGTTAAGACAGCTATCAACGTAGCCGCTGGTGGTTTGCCTATCGCGGATATGGTCACTGCCCATACACCAACTGAAGCCGCTAAAGCAGCCACTGGTCCTCTACCTGCTCTCTACGAAGCTGGTAAGTCAGAGGTTCAGAACATCAGTAAGCTCAAGGCTCCCACAAGCTCACAGGCCATCACATCCGATATGGGCACCCTAACCCACGCTGCTGCTACCCACGCCTTCGGCCCAGGAGGCGGGCAGACAGTAGAGAAGGCACAGGCTGGTGACATCAGGGGAGCCGTAGGAACAGGTGTTGGCACCCTCCTTCCCTATGCCGTAGGAGCCGCTGGCAGTGCCCTCTACAAGCCAACCGTTCCACGTGGAACAGCAGCTAATCCTCCTCCACCACCTCATGAGGAGGCGCTTACCGGCTTTCTCAAGACCACCAAAACCGACCCGGCCATCACTGCCTCCCGTGCCCTGCCCGAAGCCCGCGCAGTTGCTGCCAAGGAGGGCATCGACCCTGCTACCTTCCAAGGCCGCAAGGGCGGAGAGATCGTCACCGGCAAGAACGGCATCTTCCACAAGGCCATCCAAGCTCGCCAAGCTGAATACGCCTCCCTGCGCCAGCCCGTGGAGGAACTGCCTCTCGACACCACACCCATCGCTCAGGCATATCTCAATAAGATCACGCCTGAACTGGAGACTAATGCTCCTCAGATCGCCAACCGCCTACGCGCTGAAGCCCGTAAGTTTGTGGAGCTGGATGACAAGGGTGGTGTTACTGGCATGAAGGCCCAGCCTCTGAAGCAGCTAGACGACTTTCGCGTTAGGCTGAACAATGAGCTGGACAAGTACGAGCAATCGCCCATCGACAAGCAAATGCGCTCTGACATCGAGGTCAAGGCCGACAAAGCCGCAGCCGATGCAGCCCGTGATCTGGTCTACAAAACTATCTCAGCCAAGACAGGCACACCCGAAGCCGTCATCCGCGACTCCCAGCAACGCCTTGGTGCGTTGATCGAAGCCAGACGCGATCTGACACAGGCCTTCAACGACGCCAGTGGAGCACAAGGAACAGCAGTTGCAAGCTCACTACGCGCTAACCCTCCTGGCTCTGGACGCTTCGTTACCACCGCCGGAGAGAAGGCCAGTCACCTCTACCCATCCCAGCGTGGCCTTGAACGTTCTATCGCCAGAGAAGTAGGGCCGAAACCTCTCACTATCTTCAACAGCCGTCTGAAGCTGATGTTCGACAAGCTGGAGCCAGCTCAACCATCGGCTCTCACACCGCCTGCTCCTCCTACAACCGTAGGTGGAAGCATCACTCCCGAGCACGTCGCCCGTGAGAATGTCTTCTATATCCAAGCCCGTGCTGAACTCGGAGCCAATGCCTCACCCTCAGCCGTGCTGCAACGAGCGCAGCAGATCAAGCTCCAAGCACCAACGCCACCTAATGGCTCTACTCCGTCTACTCCAGTCTCGTTGAGTGGCCCTGAGAAGTCAGCCGCCATCGCCACTGTCATGACCTCCCTCAAGAACGGTCACATCACCCAAGCCGAGGCCGACAAACGCATCCAGAGGCTCAACGGAGGCGGCGGACGCAAGCTCATCCGTATGCCCAGGAGCCCTGACTAATGGCCGAAGTGGCACAGCTATGGATGGTGGCACTGATCGTTATCTCCAGTGCCTTGACCGCCTTCTTCAAGTGGCGCGAGCAGAGCGCACTAGCGGCAGTGAAGAGCGACCTTGCGCTATCTCAGCATGAGACAACTAGACAATTGGACGGCATTGAGTCAGTTGCGAAACAAACGCATGTGATCGTCAACAGCCAGAAGACAAAGATGCTGCAAGATCTGAAGGCATCACGCGTTCTCGCCCTGGCTCTCTCGCGCTCGCTATTAAGACAGAATCCCAATGACCCAGATGCCAAAGCTGCCGTCGAGCTGGCCCAGAGGCTCCTGGACGAATCTGTATTATGGGAAGGAGACACGTAAATGATCGGATTTCTATTCGAGGTAATCATTGCCCTATTGCTCTGTGGGCTGTTCTACTACCTAGTCCGCTGGAGCGTAACGCGCTTCGGCCTGCCCGAGCCCATTACTGTAGTCGTAGGCGTGCTCATCCTGATTGTCTTTCTCTACTGGTGCTATCAGGCCTTCCCCGCTGGTGGTCTCCCACACCACTCTCTACGTAGGTGACACCAGTGGAGAAGGTAAAGAAGTGCCCGAAGTGCCATGGCTTTGGCCGACTCCCAGCGAAACCTCTCAAGATTTGTGTGTGTTGTAATGGGAGAGGGGAGATAGTGGTTGTGCCTAAGCCTAAAGGAAAGAAGAGGAAATGAATCTCAATCTCAAAGCTCAGCTAACACTGGCTCCGAAGCCTAAAGTCCTAGCTGCGTGGCAAGGCTGGTTCAGGCAAGCAGGTGGTCAAGGTCACATCTCTGGCATCTACAACTCCGACGATCCAGCTGTGATCAAGGATCAGGTACAGACAGCCAAGGCCATCGGAGTGGATGGCTTCGTAGCCGATTGGTATGGCTCGCCTGATACCTCCACTCCTACCAACGCAGCCACACTGGCTTTGATGAAGGAATGCGAACGCTCCGGCTTTGAATTCTCCATCATGCCCGAAGGACGACTAAAGCCATTTGCGTCACAGCTCCAGTACATCCGCGACAATTTCCTGAAGTCGCCTGCCTACTCCAAGCTAAACGGCAAGCCGCTGATATGGGAATTCGGGTTCAAGGAAAACCACATCGACATCAGCCAGATTGCCTTAGCCAACCCTGATCTATTATTTCTCTGCCAGACTAACCCCTCGCCTCCGGGAGCGCCGGATACTTACGCCTGGGTCAACATGTGGCCCGGTTACCCAGCTCAATTCATCTCTACTTGCACCATCCCGTGCGCCTACGCTCACTTCGATGACTCCCTGGCCTCCTGGGGCAGTGGCAGAAAGATTCCCTCGAACAACGGCCAGACTTGGCAGACCTGCATCAATCTCATCAACTCGCGCAAGATCGCTACTCCCTATGTGCTGATATGCACCTGGAACGACTACGAGGAAGGCACGGCTATTGAGAAGGAAGTGAAGGCACAGCTTGCACCACCTGCGCCAACGCCTGTACCACCCGCGCCTACTCCAGCACCCGCCACCAGCATCTCCTACATAGCCAACATCACCTCTGCCATGGCCTCACTCCTAGCCAGCCAGCTTCCGAGTGGTGCTCTCCCTAAGACCTCTTCTCTGATAGAGCCATATGCAGCTAACCTAGCTGCTCTGGGACTGGTACAAGGTGGGAGCCTAGCCAAAGCTCAGGCCGTCGCTCAGTGGTACATCACACACATGAACCTCTCCGCTCCCGATGTCTGGGGATTATTCGGCACAGTCTACGACTACTCGCTCGCAGCCAACGTGGAGAAATCCAACAACTCAGCCGACAGCACCGACTCCTACGCGGCCACATTCGTCTCCCTGATGTCATCTCTGTACCACTATGGCGATTCGAACACCCGTGACTTCGTCCGCTCCTCCCGCAAATACATCGACATCGCTCTCTCGGTCATCCTGCGTACTATGCAGCCCTACAACCTCACCTTCGCCAAGCCCGACTACGACATCGCCTTCCTGATGGACAACTGCGAGGTGTACAAGGCTCTGAACGATGCCATTGGCCTCTACTATGCATTCGAGGATCAGTCAGCGGCTGAGTTCTGTTTCCTCGCGGCAGCCAAGGTCAAGACCGCTCTCCTTGGCCTGTGGGACAGCAACTCCTCCTCCTTTCTCACTGTCAAAGACCAACCCCAAGCCGATCTCAAGAAGTGGTATCCCGACACCGTAGCCCAGTTCTTCCCCTTGCTCTATGGCGTGATCGATGCTACAAGCCCTCAGACCAGCCTGATAGTAAAGCAATTCAAGGCAACCTGGCCCAACTGGGCCAGCACGATCACAGGCGATTCAGCCGGCTTCCCCTGGTGTGAGGTCGCAGCAGGCATGGCACTGGCTGGTGAATACACACTCGTCGATCAATGGCTCGCGGCGGTCAAAGCCAAATACAACCTCCAATTCCCCTATCCCTGGTACTGCGCCCAGCTAGGCTGGTTTATCCGCCTCAACCGGCTTATGATGTTCCGGGATCAACTAAGATGATTGATAACCTGATCGACCAACTGAAACGTGACGAGGGAGAAGTCCTCCACGTCTATCGAGACAGCCGTGGCATCCTCACGGCAGGCGTTGGTCACAACTGCGAGGCTCATAACGAAGGCCTAGAGCTAGGCGATATCATCACCCAGGAACAGAGCGACAAGTGGCTCGCTGATGACCTAGCCGCTTCCAACTATGAACTCGCCATCCATTGCCCCTGGACCTCCACGCTCGACCCCATCCGCCTCGCCTGTCTCCAGAACCAGTGTTTCAATATGGGCTGGGGCGATGGCAAACACGGCTTAAGCTCTTTCAACCAGTACCTATCTCTGGTAGAGTCACATCAATACGACGCAGCCGCTAATGACGAGCTGCATACGCTCTGGGCCAGAGAAGTAGGGAAACGTGCCCGGCGTTTAGCCCAGCAAATGAGAACAGGCCAATGGGTATGAAGAAAGAAGGAATCTGATACAAATGGCAGGTCAAATGTGGACGTTCTACCTTGCATCGACAACTGGACTAAACTGGCATTCTTTACAGCGGCCCTTGTACTTACTAGCGGCATTGGTGTTGCTGCTTACTGGGCTAGGCTTATGGTGGCTAGGCGCAACGCTCAGGAGGCTGAGCCTAAGGCAGCGGCTGCAACCGCTGGACGAGTCAATGGCTCTCCCACTGACCATTCCCATACCTACAGGCACAAGGGCAAAGATCACGAACGCAGGTAGGATGATGGGATTGCTGCTGCTCGGTGGTATTGCAGGCGTGATAGCCGACCAAGCCATCACCTACACCTACCTGCGTAGCGCCTACATCCAGGAATACAAAGCCTGGAAGGCACGTAGCCTGGACTACCAGCACAACTACGCCGTCTGGCTTGCACGTCAACCGAAAGCAAAGGATAAATCACAATGACCATCGAAGAGAAAGTGGCACAACTTGAGCATCGCATAAGTGAACTGGAGCGCAAGAGCCAGGAGCATGGCTGGGACCCTCCGCCACCGCCTGAGGAGCCACCGCCGCCTCTACCGCCTAGGTCGCGTTAACCGGCTGTTCCACCACAACCGGAGCTTCCACCGCCGCGTCGTTCGCTTGGGCATCAGCCAGCTTGGCCTCGGTCAGCGCGTAGATGCGGGCGATGTAGGCTCCGTCTGCTTCACCGCTGCCCTGAGGAGTCTGATGCATCAAGTCACTGATTCCCTTGACCAATGCAGGGCCATATTGCCCGAACAAGCCGATGAGAGCCGCGATGATGTTGATGGTGTTAACCGTAGCCGATGCCTGTGTTGTGCTAGCCATCACTTACCTCCGAATGAAGCACTAATCGCTTGGATTGTAGCATTTAAGCCAGCGAACACCAGCTGCACCGTCGCCCTGGACGAGGGATTCTTGAAGCCGAAGTTCGCTGGGTCGGTCTTGCTCGCCTCAGCCACAATCGCCAACATCGCTCCCTTCCAATCGGCTGCGGTATCGCCAGCCTCAACCTGACGGATGGTGGTGATAGCTATGTCGTTGAGCCGTGCGAGACGGACTAGATAAGGCCGGATCGAGGCTTGATACTCCGGCTCCGTCGTCGCCAGTCTCGTCACCCCATCATTCGCGGCCCTGAGGGTGAGCGAGAGGTCATCGCTTGCGACAGCGGCATCGTACACAGTCAGCGCAAACACCACCTTCGAGTTGCTGTTGGTGCTGTGAACACAACCACTACAACAAAGTAGTAAGACTAGCGGTAGAAGCCACAACCTGCGGCTCCTTGAACTGCTGGTAATATTCATCCGTTCCTCCTTCAAATCCCCATTTAAGTTTGAATTGCTCGCGATCATGCTGGGCCTGTTGCAAGATCCGCTCTCGATCACCTTCCTCAGCTGACTTCAGTGTGCCACTGGCGTAGTGGTAGAAGGGGATGTCAAGGCAGTAAGCGTCGATCCCGGCTCTGTGCAAACGCAGGTGGTAATCTAGGTCTTGGCAATAGATCACCATCCTCTCATCGAACTTCCCAACTTTCTCCCACGCCTCCCTGCGTATGAGGAAGCAGGAGAAATCAGGATGTGGCCTCCGTGCCATCGTAGGCGTACCACCAGGGAACTGCGCTCCGTCTGTGGAGGTACCTACGCTAGTGACAAAGGAGCCACCGTCTTGTACGAGGAGACGGTAGGTATCGGATCGGAGCTGTACGTCATTGTTGATGACCAACACATGCTCCGCTCCTGAGCCAAACAGATGCTCCAGAGCCTCATTCCACATCGCTGTCACTCCCATCGGGGGAGGAGCATACACAACCTGCACTTGAGGCACCGATCTGAGGTAGCTCAACACCCCATCCGTCGAGCCATTGTCCATCACCACAACCTGCACATCGCCTATATCCTGCTCTAAGCACGATTGTATAGCTGTCTTGGTCAGAGCCATGCAATTCCTCACTGGCATCACGATCCAATTGGTCTTCACAACTTCCTCCCGATACTGTGAATGCAACCATCCTGCTCGCAGTCGAGGCACTCCAGGCACTCCATGCCAATCTCCATCAGCCAGGCGCGAATGGCGATGTCAGTGAAGCGATAGTAGTCCTGGGGCAGCGCATGTGGAGGGCATCCCCTCCAGCTGGGGGCAGTCAGGATGAAGTAGCCACCAGAGCGCAGCATCCTCTCTCCCTCTGCCAGTGATCTCCAGAAGTAGAAGTCATGCTCAATGGCCGAGGTAGAGATCACGACATCGAACTCCCCATCTGCGAATGTCAAGGCATTCGTATCCATCACCTGATCCACCAACGCTCCCTCTTCCCGATCCACGCCGATATAAAGCGGAAAGCGCATCGTCGGCTCTTTCTGCTGTCCATCCTTGGTAAACCACCTCCGCACCGAGCCACAGATATCCCGCGAGCCTAGTTCAAGCACCTTACCAGCTAGCGGATAAGTCTCAATACAATGTTTAACAAACTCCTGTATTTCGCCTGTCACCTCTTGACTGCCTCCCAACCCTGAATCCACCAATCATAGGCTAGCCGCATTCCTGTTGACCCTAGTGGTCTCCAGTCGAACGGCTGCACCTGCCACTTATCCCCTAGCAATTGCCGGAGTGTAGTCTCCGTCCAATGCCACTTATGGCAATCTCCAGGTTCTCCCTGGTAAGCTCCCATACAGTTCACGAAGAAGATGTAATCATCTATCTTTCCTAAGAGCCAGCGTTGGGCCAGGGCACGTATATCAGGCAGAGAGATAATCAATCTACCACCCTCACGCAACACTCGATAACAGGCTCCAATGACCTTACTGGCGTCGGGTAGAACAAAGTGTTCTAGCACGTGCTCCAGCACAATCACATCCACCTCACCATCGCTGAAATAAGCCAAGTCACGCGCATCGCATACAACATCGGGTACTTGACCCTCGCGCGAGATGCAGTCCACATTCGTCCACTCCGGCCCCTCGTAGCGATGCTGGCCGCTTCCAACACAAAGATAGCGTTCACTGATCACGTAACCTCCGCATCACCAGCAGTGTCCCTTTATGCGCTGCCTCTTCCCATTTGTCATTGCGCACGAACTGGTTCACTACGGGATAGACCTCAGGTAGGGAGTGGCGTCCATAGTCGTGGAAGCAAGCATAACCTCCCTGCTCTACCTTCGGCAGCATCCACTCGCAATCGAACGTTAGCTCATCCGTAGTATGCGAGCCGTCAATGTGGATGAAATTACAGGAAGGAAAGCTGAGACCTTGATACACGTATTGATGAGTAGTCATCTTGAACAGAATGAACGGGTGCCCGATCTTGTCCGACATGTGCATGAAGGATGATCCACCTTCTGCTCCAACGAATGGATCAATTAGAATTACACGATGCGCTAGTGCCTTCGCCACTTGCAGGATGATACTTGTACTCCTCCCGTATTCCACACCTATTTCCACAACTGTGGATTTATCAGGTAATTGCACTAGCGTATCATAGAACAATCTGCACTCCTCATCCTCGAAGGCTGTGTGTGACGATACCTTGGAGGTAAAGGCCATTACCTGCTCGAAGCTAATCACTTTAACACTCCCATCTTATGGAGCATGAAAGCGATTGCATGTGAAGGCACATCATCGCTACGCCACAGACTCAGACGAAACCCGAGAAAACAATTGGAGTAGGCCGTTGGCCGACGTAACCTTTGCCATCGCCAGCTTAAAATGCACCAACGCCGGACTATGAGGTGCATATACCCACGCTGGAAGCTAAGAGTTGGTAACTTACTCATACAACACTCCCTCTCGCTTGTTCTGCTCAATCATTTCCCATCCCGGTGGCCGTTGTCCGAAGGTATCGAATAGGCCAGTGTGAGCTATCACCTCCGGCACCACCGATCCGACACTTGCGCCTGACTCAACTACTTTCCGGCACAGAGCGAAGTCCTCGCTTTGTCTCACTCCGAGCGCGTGAGCATCCAATGGGCCGTGCTTTGCCCAAGTCTCCCACGACAACAGCCATGAATAGCCGCTAACCGCATCCCTCTCCACCAGCTTGTATAGCATCCCATTTGCCAGGAAGCGGTTCAGCCCGCTGGCTCCGGCTCTGGGCTGTAGGAAGGGATGACACCCACCTCCGATGATCTTGTGCTGTGGAAATCGTATGTGAGCCTCAGCCAGCACCTTGTCCCAGCCCGGAGCAAACCAAACGTCATTATCCGAGAGGTAGAGCAGGTTGTTGGTACCAAATCTCTCCCGAGCCTCTGCTATCCCCACATTCCTAGCCCAGCCTGTGCCCCTAGACTCATCGCTGCGGAGGTAGAGGGCTTGGTGGGTCTTGGCCCATTCGTGCAACCACTCGCGTGTCTCGTCCTTGGAGGCATCATCCACAACTGTGACGTGATGCGGGGTGGAGGAGTTCTGCATGAGCGCGGCTAGGGCTTGCTGCGTGAGCCTAAGACGGTCGCGGACGAGCATTACAATGCTGAACATTCTCGCTTGGCCTCCTCTATCTCCCCGCGTATATCCGCACCTTCTTTAGCTGCTTCGTGTTCGATTCCGTGCCAGTCCATCTTCAAGCCCTTACTCCTAGCGTGATCAGCGATATTGACAAGCGGTAGGCCGTAAGTAGACTTAACCTGCCAAGCCAGAGCTGCGGGCAAATAGCCTAGAGATATAGCTACTTTGTACTTGTTGCCTCCGCACTTCTCCAACAACTCAATCCCTAGCTGTTCTAGCTTTTGATATAGCTCATCAGGAATGCCTAAGTCGTTTGGCACAGTCCCTCCGTCATCTCCCACCAGGGTTTAAGCTGCTCATCGCGGAAGGTAGTAGGCGAGGTATAACCACCACATACATGCAGAACACAGGGCCATGAGCCAGTGCGAGAGTTATACAAACGCGTTCCCTGAACACTCAGGCTCTCACCCTGCCCATCGCTTGTGGTCTGGAATATCCACGATTCGTGGTCTAACTCGATCATTCCGGAGTCGATACGGATGTTGCAAGAGCGCCATCTGACCTGCGGATTACCACTGTCGCACTTAAAGTTGAGTATGTAGTCGAGACAGTCTAGCATCCATAAGCGCTCGCCTACGAACCCTCCCGCGTTCAGTCCAGACGGTTCCCACGCAGCCACAAGTGGAGGCGAGTCCATTAGCTTGTACTTGGTTACAATCTCAGGCATAGAATCCAGGAAGAAAGCATCAATGGCATCGGTGAAGAGGAAGTAACGCTTATCGCTGGCCTGTAGCTCCTGCTTCAACCGGATGATGTGGGAGTCGAGCCAGCCCTTGAATGGCTCTCCCAGGCCATATAGGTGCAAGCCTATCCCGTGCCTCTTAGCCGACTCCACCAGCCTCCACACAGGTTGAGCCGTGGGATAGAAGCAGGGAGCCAGAACGAGCCAGTTGCTCATATCGCTATACCTAACTGCTTTGCTCTCTTAATGACGAGCCGTGTAAATTCTTTCTGGCCTTCGCTCATCCATGGATGCTCGAATGTGACTGGCATATCCTTTGTGGCTTCCTGCATCTCATTGTTGTAGTACGTCTCCATCATCTTTACCTTACGACGCTCGTCCAGCGACCACTCAATATACTCTGCATCAGTAGGCTTCAATCGGCGAGTATACGGCTGTGACGTGCTCCTACCTTGTGGCCACTGCCCTGTTATCTTGCTACTCATATCATCCCTTCTGTCATGCATTCGCGCCAGCCGCCTTCCTGCAGATGTGTGTTTGCCCCATCGAACTCTCGAATTGCATAGGAGCCGGAGCCGTTGGATAGGGCAGCTTGAGCTTGGTTCTAACCGCATCCTCGACTGCATCACGAAGCTCCACCAGTCGCTCAGGCGTGAGATAATCAGTCCAGACGAAGCTGGTGTAATCACCAGGCCTGCCTTTGTAGAATGCCTGTTCCACATTGAAGTCGATGTCTCGGCTGTAGAGGCAATCGCCATTGAAAGTGTAGCGGTAGACATCGCCTGTGACTTGCTCCGATCTATCCCAGTAAGGCGTCCCTGGGTACTTGGTGATGATGGTGCAATCGAAGTCATCTGGCTTTTCCTCCAGCAACCAGTCGCGTGTAGCCATTATCGTCTCCTCGCTCTCTCCTGGGTGGCCGAAGGACATTAGGGCTTTGACCCTCAGGCCATGTTCGTGAGCAATGTGCAACATCCGGCTATTGTCCTCGCGTGTGGCCTTCTTGTTGATGTTCTTCAGTATCCGAGGATGAGCCGACTCAAAGCCACACAACAACCAACGGAAGCCTGCTTGGTAGAGAGCCTCTGCTTGCTCTGCCGTGAACAACTCAGCCTTGACAAATCCCCGCAGCTTCCACTTGAAGCCGTAACGTAAGCCTAGGTTGCAGATACCGTACATCAGTGGGAGCATTTGCTTGTTGACGTTGAGCTCATCGTCGTTCAGCATGGCCGATCTAATACCGTAGTTCCTGTGCAGATATTCCATTTCATTGATGACATTCTGTGGATCACGCAGCCTGATGCGCCTCAGCATAGGGCTGTTTCTCCCTCCACAGAATCCGCACTCGAACGGACAACCGAGCTGTGCCACCAGATGCATCGCTCTCTCTCCGTCGATGGTGTAGTGATAGCTCTCCACATCAATTAGGTGCCTCGCTGGCCACGGACTCTCCGTGAAGTCCTTGCTCGTAAGCCATAGCTCCGACTTCGGATCATCCGCATCCACTATTCCCTTGCTCTCCAGAGCCAGAAATACCGCCCTTTCTCCGTCTCCTGCCACGACACAACTAAAGGCATCTTGCAGTGCGGACAGTGCACGGCTTGCTCGGCTTGCATGGTCTTGCTCGGCTTTGGCTGCTGCGTGAACAAGAGTTGCATGAGGGCCTCCCAGAATGATCTGAGCATCAGGTAACTCCTTTCGTATGGTTGAGGCGATGGGCATGGCGAATGGCATCTGGGGAGTGGTGGCGGTGAGGGCGAAGGTACGGGTGGTAGAGGCCCTACAGTAGTGCTCGACCACCGAGGTGTAGTTCTCCACACCAGCTAGGTCAAGATGCTCCACCTGATGCCCAGCTTGCTCTAGCACAGCACCCACCTTGAGGATTCCGAGAGCCGGGAAGACGCGCTCGTCTAGGAGCTTCAAAGAAAGGACGATGGTGGGGTTACCAGACATACGGCCTTCATAATGGACACCTCCTTTGCTCGTACATGCCTCCATCATACCTTGGCTCTCAGTGGCAACCAACCACGGCCATCCTGATACAAGTTCAAGTGGGATTGGGTGTGGATGGTCTGATCTGTAGTGCCTAACGAATGCCAGTATTGCTGCCCTGCCGCTGTCGTGCTGGTCGCGCCTCCGTGGTGATGCACTTTGCAGCCGACCAGCCGGACGCGATAGCCCTGTTTGTGGGCCTCAAGGCAGAGAGCGTTGTCGTAATTGTGGTAGGGGTAACGATTGTAGGGCCAACCTGGCTTGTTCCAGTAATGGCCATCACCTGCAGAGTGCTCCCACTTATCCAGTAGCTCCCTCCTGACAATCAGCGCAAACCCATCCAACGTCGCCACATCGCACTCGCCTGTGAATCTCTCTCCGTGCACTTCCGCATCCGTCTGATTGCTCATGTAGTGAATGCGGCGGAGCTGATGAAGCGCATAGGGCTTCTTGTAGATGTCGTCTTCGCCTAGCTGAAGTGCGCCACCAAAGCCTACGACTCCCACCCGTGGATCATCGAACTCCTTCAACACACGCTCATCCCAGCCTTGCTCGAAGACCTCGGCATCAGAATGTAAGAAGGCAATGATCGGCGCAGTCGTGTTCTCGTAGAGCCATTGCAGAGAGCCTGTGACTCCGAGGTTGTCTTCGGAGGTGTTCATACGCCTTAGCCAATCAAGCTGTGTCGGATCGTAATGAGTAAACCAGCTATAGTCCGATAGCGAGTTCGCGCAACGGAACTCTAGCTCAGTCAAATCACCAAGCTGTGGAATCGTGATAGCGAGCTTGGGGCTAGGCATCAATACTCTCCGGCAAAAGACGCTTGTGTTCTATACAGCTTCGGCGAATCTCAATAGTGAGCAGTTTATGGAATTGCAAGGCCTCTCCAATTGTGTTCCAAGCTAATGTCAAAGGCCCACGTCTTGGATTTGCTATGAGGCCACACGCAGGAATAGGGCCAACACGCTCAACTGCATAATCACTTAGGGGAAAGTTGGTAAGAGCGAAGGCACCAAAGTATGATATAGCAGCTCTATCATAAGCACGTGCTGCTTCTGGCTCCGAAGCGAAGCTTCCTAACTCTTTGGTCTTTAAGCCATCAGGCGCTATGAAAGCACGCCACCGCCCACGTCGATAGCTAACGCCTTTAAACTGAGATAAACTATTGCGGAGTTTGCGTTGATTTTGCCTATTCTGCCTTATCGTGCAGTTTCGTAGATTATGCCTTCGACAGTCAAGGCCATTGCCATCTATATGGTCTACTTCACTACCCTTTGGAGTATCCATAATGAAGCGATGGAGACTAATCTTATGGCTGTCCTTACGGCTATTTCCTATGTAGGCGTAGGCATAAACTGTATGCTTTCGTGGGCTAGCGTGCCATTTATACTGAGACACACGAGAATAATCAGCATCATCCACAAAGGCCTCATAACCTCGCGTCAATGAAATACGCTTCATGCTCTGACCATAGCTTAGGCCATAACTTTTGTCAAGCTAGATTCCGTCAAGGAACCAGCGTTCCCACGAAGACCAAAGCGACTCCCAACCCAAATGAACAATAGAGGCTCTTAGTGCCTCACGATCTGGTGTCAGTTGCAACAGGTGCTGTGCGCTATTGGCCCATTGCACGGGATCGAATACTGGCCTGACTTGGTTGTACTGGCCCTCCAATCGCCATCCTTGGGCTGGTACTAGATAGCAGTGATCACCACCTGTCCAGCGAGTCTCGTCTGCATTGCCTGTGTCAGGGAGGCACTGCTTCAGCACATCCGCTCCTCCAGCATAATCACCGTGGAGCACGGGGGTGCCACAAGCGAGGCTCTCGAAGATGGGATAGCCGAAGCCTTCGCCCAAGCCAGGGTGGAGCGTGAGGTCACAGGCGTTGTAGCGCCAGGCAAGCTCATCCTGAGACAAATCAGCCGTGACTTGTGTCGCCCTGCCCAGCCCGAAGTCATCGAGCAGAGCGTTGAAGTTCCAATAACGATCGATGAGGTCAGTGTGCCACCACATCTTTAGCTTGGGGTTCTTCCCCAGCAACTGCTGAGCCACTGATGCCATCAGGCCCCAGTCCTTCCTCGGTTGGTTTGTCCCGATGGCACCAATGAGCTGCTCTCCCTCGTGTAAGAAGGGGTAGAGCCGTGCCTTAGCCTCGCTGCGATCGCGTAAGGGCCACTTGGGGAGGTCTAGCCCATGAGGAAGCCAATCTAAATGGCGTTTGCTGGCGTTCTGCTGGCCTATGGAGCGTTCGATCACACCCGCCCCCCATTGGGTATAGGCCAGGAGCCTGCGATAGCCCATAAGCGATTCCCTGGCGATTGCGCTGAGTTTGTCCTGTGGCCCTGTGGCGTCAAGCGTGACATAGCCCCACAGGTCGAAGTGATCCGGCTGGAGCCATTGATACAAGTCCTGGTCTAGGCCGAACTCAGGCCGGGAGAGCCAGAATGTGCGCGTAGGGTCATAGATAGTGAACACGATCCCCCGCTCGCGTCCTGCGAAGTCCTCCCAGACTCGCTTGATGTCCGCTGCTCCCCATTCGGAGTTAGCTACACCAGCCAGGGAGCGAATTGAGTATTGCTGGAATGGGAGCCTACGTGATCCCACGGCCTCCCTGCCGAGTGTGGCTACACGGAACTTAGGAGAGCGTGACAGAAGCCCAGCGATGTCTCGCATCACGCGGCTAAGCCCGCCAAAGCGATCTGGTGTATCCCCAAGCATCAGGATAGGTACTGGCCGCACTATTCCACCTCCTCCATCACAAACACTCTCTGTCTCTGCTTCTCAGCCTCATGATCCACCCTCCACCTCCCCTTCACGATCCCTTGGGAGGTGAAGCGATAGGGCCTGTGCATCCCGCATTCGAGACACACTTGCCTCCCCTTCTGCGGCCACGTCACCTGCTCATGCTGGCACTGGCCTAGCAGCATCCACCACAGCCACATGCTCAACCTCCAATCGTGGCAGATAGCTCAGCTTGCTCCTCATTCCCTTCTTGTCCCAGCTCCGGCCATAGGAAGTCTCAGCCTCGATCACAAGTCCGTTTAGCTTGGGCTGAGGCCGTTCCTGCACCTGCCTGATGGTCTCTCCCACGTAGTCAGCCTGGTCGTAGGGCGCAATGGCTACGATGGAATCGTGTGCAGTGGCCCGTAGGTAGCCCTTCGACACGAACTGATACTCATCCTCTAGTGCCAGCAGCGCATCCTTCAGCATGGCACTCCCCGTATCCCTGGGATAGAACGATAAAGCCGCCTTAGCCTCAGTCCCGAGGTCGTAGCACAGGGAGCGAATCGCAGCCTCTGAGTCCGGCCTTCCATTCCGTGCAGCTAGAATCATATCCAAGCTCTTGCGTTCCTTCGCGGTTATAATACAAGTAGTCGGATTCGTAACGTAACGTACCCAGAGCTGCCTGAGCTTGTCATAGCGCGTCTGCACCCAGGTGTAAGCATCCCATACAGGAAGGCGATAGTTCCACTCATTCCACACCTTGCACTTCTCATGCGCCGTCCGGAGAATCCACTTGTGGAAGGCCCTGATCTTGGGGAAGAGATCGAAGTAGAAGTCGTACAGATACTTAGCCCTACTCTTCGTTAGCTCGTACACCTCTGAGATCAGGTAGGGCGTCCCTCCGTTCTGGATCAGGTAGATCGTGTGCTTGGCGTCGTCGTAGATCTTCACATTCCTAGGATCGGAGCGAATCTCCTTCAAATACGCTCTGAGGTCATTGTCACTCCACGACAAATCCGCTGGCCGGTTGAGCAGGTGTGAGGCCATATAGGCATTGAGACTCAGCTTGGCCAAGCGCATGTAGTCCGCGTCCTTGGCGTAATAGCCCAGGATCACAGCTTCCTGCGACCTCCAATCCGACTCAATCAACACATCATCATGCGAGCAGGCGATGCACTTCCTGAATCCAGATGCGATCTGTATCTCCTTCTTATCTGCCACGGTGGCAGCCAGGTTGGGGTCTCGCCAGCTAATGCGGAACATATCTCCCCATATCCCAGGCGTGGAGTGGATGAGGCCATCGGAGCCGGGCCTCCAACCTCGCACATACGTTCCTAACACCTTGCTAATCGCCACACACTCCCTGATGAGCTGATAGCACTCGACTGCCACTTTGTCCTGTGGCTTATCCGATTCGATGTAGGTGGTGATGAGGGACTTGAGCGTGTTGTCGTCACTGGTCTCCTTCTTGGTCTTGCGATTGGTCTTGAGCTTGTGGTGGAAGTAGCGGATGAGGGCTTTCTTCTGTAGGTGTGAGTTGGGATTGAAGTCGTACACTTTCTGCCAGCAATCACCCATGAGCCAATAGCGATACCACTCTCCATCGTGAGACTCCTGATAGCGATTGGCATAGAGGTCAAGCAACTCAGCAACTGGATGCTCCCTCCACAGCTTGGGCTGAGTCCCATGCTCCTTGAACCACTTCCGCAACTGCGGATTGAGGCTCTTGAACTTCTTGACCTTCCTCACCTCCATTGGAGCGATCTCCTGGAGCCTCTGTGTGCGTTCCCTCTGCTTTGCCAGCAGTTCCAGCTCAAACTCCCTCGCCTTCTCCTTGCTGTACGGTAGTCCGTTCTCAGCCATCTTCTCGGTCAGTGCGAGCACATCAACCACATGCCTCTGAGCCATCTCCCACTGGCCGCTGGCACGGAGATCACGTTCGATGCCTTCTCCTATGAAGTGCTGGCATACAGCATCCATCGCACTGTACCACTCAGGCTGCGTATGAGCCTCATGTTTCCACGGCGATATGCTTAAGTAGAAGGGAGCGATATAGGCTACTGAAGCTGGTAGCGTCCTATGCAGATGCCTCCATAACTCCAGCGTATCTTCCTCCCTCCCCCTTACTTGAAATCCATTGCTAACCAGGCGAGGCCTATCATGCAGACGGCAATTGTGCCCCCGCTTAACACCAACAGAAGCCAGGAGGTTCTTGCACAACTGGATGAACGGCTCCCGATAAGGTACGCTCCAACCACCAATATCACCATCAAAGCAGAAAGACATCCGATCAATGACATAGCTGATCTCTCCCTTGCTCAACTCGTTCTCGATCTCGTCCTCTCCCTTCCCGCGCGTTTCTGGATTCTCGATGTCGTAGGTGAGGATGTGCCTATCGGAATTGTATTGCCTACAGAACCACTCGAACTGCTCCACCGTGGGATTGGGGGTGACATTCAGTCTAGGTATGCGCCAGCCCTTCTCAGCAATCTCTAAGCCAGCGAGCACATCCCTGATGAACACGCCACTGAGGTAACGATTCCCGTAGTTGAGGAACTGAGGGTGGTAGGTGCAGGTGGTGGGGATGTTGAGGCTGCGTTTGTCATAGCCATCCGTAATCCCCTCGCCTCCACATAAGAAGCATTCGGGATCGGCTGAGCCACTGGCTATGACACATTCGCAGGGTACGTTATCAGCGAGCGCGATACTGGCATTGTGTACATAGCCTCTAGTCGTCCCAATGTCCGTAAAGCCCGTCAACACCTCCAGCGCGGTCCTGCCCAGCCCTATAATCACAGGCGGCTGCATCTCGGTGATGAACTCATGGAGGTAGGGCTTCCAGTAGTCGATGGCTGCTCGGGTGTAGGACATCGGATTGCCATCAGCGTCGTACAGCTCGTTGTGCGACGGGCGCTGATTCACGCAATTCCACAGACTGAATCTCTCCCGCTCTATCCCAACCCTCGCCAGTAATCGAGTGAACAACCCACCTGCCTCAGCCTCAGGATGTAGCACCAATCCAGTCTTGTCTTCGGTAGCTCCTGGAGCCTCTGCAATGATGAGCGGCTTGCCCTTCTCAGCATAAGCAGGTGGCACTACCTTGGGGCTAAACCCAACCTTCACCAACTCGCTACTAGCCTGCACTTGCCGCACTCTTCTTCCTCCCTGCCTTCCCCTTGGGATACACCATCTCGCTGTGCCTGAGGAACTGCTTGTACACCTCCGGCTCCTGCCTCTTGACCCATCGCTGGCATAGGAGCCGGATGACGTTGGCGCGCTTATTTGTTGGACGATAGGTGCTGGGCATGGCTTGGCTCCGGCAGCGTTACGAACTGGCCTCTAGGCGCTCCCATCTCACACGCTGGAGAGCAATAGCCTTTCTTGTTGAGGTAAGCTGGAGGGCAGCCTCGCTTGCAGTTACCCCATTCGACTGGAGCTTGTTGCTCATCGTACAAGTCCTGTGTCACAACCTGAAGCTCCTGCTTAGCCTCCCCAACCTCTGCATCCCAGGCATCCAGGATAAACGTGATGTCCTGCTCCTTCAGCTCCCCGTTGTTGTACTGCCTCCGATACTCCGCTAGCTTGTCCATCTACTTCTTCCCTTCCGCTGCCTTCTTCTCGGCCCAGCGTTTCTTGGCGGCTGCTCCGATCCTAGCCCGAGCCTCAGCCGACATCTTCTTCTTGCCCTTCTTTACCTTACGCTGAGGCACATCGCCATTCGGCACCAGCCCTACCAACAGCTTCAGGGCCGCTCCCACTTCCTCCTCTGCCTCACGCAGTATCCGCGCCTGTTGACGTAAGTTACTGATCACCTGCCGTACTTGCATTCCCTTCCTCCTTCTTGAGCTTGTTCTTCTTGCGTGTAGCCGCTGCCTTTCGAGCGCGGGCTGTGTACCTGTTCTCCTGTGCAGCTCCAGAGCCATTGAGCACCGTTGCCAGAGCTGCCCGGTCGAAGGCCGATAAGACCTCCATGTTGGTGATCTCCACCTCGGGCAACTCGCTCTCCAAGCTCGCTCTGAGCCTACCAATCCACTCCTGTGTTACTTCCATCTTCCTCTCCTTCTTGTGTAAAAAAGGGGAGGCCACGACTCTGCGTCTTGGGTGGAGCCTCCCCCATTCGGCCTTGTGACCTTCCCCCGAGGAAGTGAAGGCCGAATCTGCGTGATTATTTCGGAATCCGCCTGCTGATCTTCGCCCTCGCCTGGATATCCCCCTGGCACACCGGGCAGGGCTTCACCGCCTCGTATACAGGCCCTGTGCCATTCGTCCCTGGTGTCTGGGGCCAGCTCTTCATTCCCTTGGTTGAGTACGGTAGTGCATGCGGCGGCGTCTGCTGTGCTAATGGCTTCTTGCTCCCATCCACTTGTGTCTCAAACTGGGTGTCCTTGTGGTTGCAGTAACCATCCCAATCCACCGCCCCAGTCCAGAAGTTCCCCTGATCGCACCAGCTCTTGATAGAGAGGATCGCTTCGCCCCATTGCCTTGGAGAAGCTGGTCTCTCCGTGATCCCAGCGGCCCTGAGCATATCCGCTGCCATACTCGCAGGGACATTCGTCCTCTGGAACACTTTGGTGGTGAACCTATCGAAGTTAATCGCTCCGACCTTCGCTCCGGTCGCAGGATCGTACAGCTCATGATCCGCGATGAAGGAAACGATGCCCGCGTCGAACTTCTCGATCTCGACCTTGGTGGTCTTGAACGAATACGTCCCAGCCGGAACCGGAGGTGGGAACTCGCTCGGATCTTGGTAGTGGTCGAAATCGACCTGTGGTGTATCGCCTGCCTCGATTGGCAGCGCATTCAAATCAACCGGACTCATATCAAATCTCCTCTACGACACTTAACGCCTGCCGTTGGCTAAGTATTATTGCTTCTTCCTGCCATTCCGTAGTCTCTGCTCAATAGCCGCGACACTCACCTGCCACTTGCCATCCACCTTCTTCCCTTGCAACTTTCCCATCCACAGTAGACGGTAGAGGTAGCTCAGGTCGATGCCTAGCTTTCTAGCAGCATCGGATGTGCCAATATAGCTAACCATGAAAAATCCTCACAAGTGGTAAAGTAGCACTACTACTAGAATAAGTCAAGCAATTATTTTCGTCGGCGGGTTTTGACGAGATTCTATAAGTTTCGTGATCTCCCAAAGAATCGTCTCCGGTTTCATCTTGATACCAGCCACCTCGATCTGCGCCTGCTCATGGTCGATCTTGACGTAATCGGGGATGCCCTTGAGCCGCTCTGGTGGGATGCGGTTATCCACCACATTCTCCATCATCTTGATGGTGTCGATCCAGTGTTGGCGATAGGGCTTGAGGTAGAGGCGATACTCCAGCTTCACGTCCCCTGGCTGGCCATTGGCTCCGGCTGTGACAGGCACAGCACAGCAACTGAGCGTCGTCCCGAACCACCTCGGGACATCGGCTGTGGCAGCTGAGCCTGGGAGCTTAGGGCCAAACACCGTCACGTTACGGTCCGAGTCCTTCCCATCCTCTCTGCCAGCCGTCCACCACACATAGTCCACAGGCAAGTGCCTGGATTCACCTACTTTGTTCTTGATCTGGCTCTGTGCCGTCCCGTAGTGGCCGCGTGTCGCCGCTCCGATCCACAACCCTCCGTCCTGGAAGCGCACCGGTATGTCTCCTCCTGTGCTCTCTCCCTTAGCCGCTCTCTGAGCCATATTCTGCATCATGATGGCCCCAAATTCAGTCAACCCCTCCAGGAAGTAGGCACCAACCTCCTCCAGCCTCTTGTCTGTGACCACCCGTACCGTCTCTAGCACCACCGCCTGAGAGCACTTGGGGCACTTGAGCTGTGCTACCACATTCGTAGGCTTATCCGACTGATACACAAGTACATCAGCCTTATCCTGATGCTTCTCTACATTCCTGCACACAGCCTTGTATTGGATAGAGAAGGCACTCACCAGCGGCGAGAAGGGATTCGCCAGGTCTAAGGGCCACTTCCCCAGCATCGCATCGGTCATGCGCTCAAAGGGTGTTGTGACAGAGCCATCGGCCTCTCTCCTGTCGTCAATCCACCACGGAATGATCCAGCCTGCTTCGATGCCCTCACGCAGCATTCCCTCAGACTGAGCTTTCTCGGCTGAGACGAGCCTGGTCTTCAGCTTGCGTTCTAGCCACAATCCACGGGCAAAGGTGAGTAGTAGAGCAGTCTTGCCGTGGCCTGTAGAGGCCCACAATAAGTTAGTCTGTCTGGCCATTATTGTTGTCCTTCCTCAACTCGGAGATGATCTGGAGCAGCCGCTCAATAACAAGCCAAGGTGTACAAATACTACAACTCTTGTCTCGGCAAGGACCGTAACCCTTAACACGTTCCGCAATATCCCTGAGTTCGGCGTCGAGTTGTTTGGGGTTGGTCATACGTGCTCCATTCCCTCAAATGCCTCATCCACGCGCTTGCGCCACTCGTCTTTCGGGAATGAATAAGCGTAGAGAAATGCGATTAACTCGCCAGTGCTAAAACCTCCACGACAATTTCCAGTCACCATTGCTACCTGGGGATCGTAAACCTCACAATAGACCTCGTAGGCTCGCATAGTTACTACCTGCGGACATTTCCCGCCACGATGGTCAACTGTTTGAACTGGATGAACGGCGATCTCTGTGCTCATCTCTTCTCCTTTGCTGCTCGCATAAGATGTAAGCTAGGAATATTTTCGCGCTCCGATCTAAGCCACCAAGCGATTTCGTCAAAATCGATGTAGTACACATCTCCGCCATCGCGCCAACGGTGCTTGTCATCTGTATGACCAGCAAGACATCTCTCTGGCGGCTTGCCGTCCACAACAATCTGCGGCCTGAAATCTCCGTCGCCGTCGGCAAAGAAGGCGGTAAATCGAGAGGCTCCTACGCCTGCCAACTCCATCCAAAGGCGAAGCATATCTTGGATAGCTAGAGATTGAGGCTCGGTGAGGTTGTCTATTTCGACTGTAATCTTGTAGCGTTCTGACATCATTTCTGCTCCTTCGGTGCGGGTGGGAGAGGTTGCCATTTGGTTACATTGTGTAATCGCGTTCCAGCACAACTAATCCACTCTCCCGTTGCGCCCAATGGTTTTGGAACACAATTGTAGTAAGCCTGTACTGGGTTGACATCGCCGTGATTATAGGCAATCACCCAATCGTCATTCTCCGGTAATTTATCGTTCACCGGAATCCATCTCTGCTCCAGTTGCGCCTGGAGTTGCTCGGCCTTGTCAGCTTTAATCCGCGCCACCTTTAATAATCCAGTATTGAACCAAATGCGATCATTCGGAGCCTTGAGGGCTTCACGCAATTGTTCTGTAAACGTATCTCGATCTTTAGCCATTTGCTCGGCGCGGGATTCGGCCTGGGGAGGGGATGGCTCTGGATATGGGTTGTTTATAGTTGCTCCACATCTACAAACATGGCGGTGATGTTTTGTGCGGATAAGTGAATCACAGGTATGTCTATGTGCAATCTCATCACCTACAACTTCCCAAGGCACGCCGCACTTCTCTTCTCCTTCAATCTCGGTCATTGACTGCCCCTCCACCGGAGCGGCTGCGATAAATTCAACACATTCACAAGACATGCATCCTGTATCAATGTTACTGGCTTCATTAGTAGTAGGGGCATGGTCTGGCTCTTTACGATGTCCACAAGTGCAACGAGGCTGCTGGTTCATGGTTTCACCTCAACGGTTATACCTGTAGCCGCTTTGTAAGCATTCACTAAGTCAGATAGGCCATTAGCTCCCATAAAGAAGCACTTCTTTTGTGCTCTCTGCCATTCCCACATAGCGCGATAACCAGGGTGCGGATGGGCATTTGGCTGTGGATACGTACCTTTCTCAAAGAGGTCGATGCCTTCCCACCATTCACCCTCGTCCTGAAGTTCAAACAACATCCCACCGCAGATTGGGCAGCACGGAAGATCATCTTTAACCGTGTACTGATGCCGTGGGTGTTTTTTGGTCGAGCTGACTTCGTGGATTGATCCAAACCACGTACACGACGCACCGTAACAGAAACGACCATCAGCCTCACGCTTTCTAGCGGCGCTGCCTTTGATACGAATGCCTCCGTCACGCTCAAGTGCGTCTAATACCTCTTGCGAAAACTCTTTCTTCGCCTTACCCTCGCTCATGGTTGCTCCCCTCTCTCGACTGATTGTTTGTGAACGCGATAAACAAACGCATCAATGAATGCTTGATCTGCCTCGTCTCGTAATATCGAAACTTCTGAGGCTTTTTCTACTTCTTCCAGCAATCTTTCGATCTCGCTGGCAACTTCGTCATAAGGCAGCAGACCTCGCTTGATAGCAAGGATGTGTTCGGCGTTGGGTAGAGGAAACGTGACATTCGCGGTTGCCAGCAACTCTAGGGCTTCATTTGCAACACGCACGGCATGAGAAAGGGCCTTCCAATCAATGCCCTCGTTGGTTTGAGCCAGCTTTGCCCGTTTGCCATAGTTGTCGTAGATACGCGCAAAAATCTCATACGCGGCTTTGATGGTATTTCCGAAAGACACCTTACGATTGCAACACTCAATAAAGTGCTCAGTATTTCCAGGTGTCGTTTCAAGTTCCAGTATCTTTGTGTGCTCCCCAATGATAGGCGGCAATAAATCGGCAATCTCATGGAGCTTTGCGGTAGCTCCACGACGGGCATAATGGGTCTTAAAAAATTCAGTCGCTTCTTTGGCTGCTGCGACACGGCTCCCCTTGATGCCATATTTATTGGCTTGAGTGCGGCAGTATCCTACAAAAGCAGCACTGCGTTTGGTAAGCAACAAATCTTTATTGGTCTGAATCTCTTCCCAGATTGAACTGGTTATCAAGGGCTTCGGCGTGAACAGCATGTCAATAGTGACAGTCTGTCCTTCGGAAAGCAGCCCCAAGTAACGCTGTAGCGAGTACATTTCATCGTCGGTATCTTCTGGCGAATTCTTATCCCCCTCAAATCGTTTTACCTTATGACCGAGAGAACCCTTCACGCGCTGAAGTAGGATGTCTGACGCGCACGGCACATAGACCGATTTATAATCGCGGTCGCTATTGGATGTGCTGGTGCCGTAGAGATGTGAACCGAATTCGATCCGCACTACTATTTGCTCATTGCTCACCCTCTCACTCCTCTCTGCGTGTCAGGGACGCTGGCTTGGAATGGCTCCAATTGCGTCGTGTACGGCAGCATCAGTGTGTGGCGCGGAGTGCCATCAGGATTCTTCCCGAAGCACAACGCGTTAGGAAATTCCAGCAATATTGCCTTCGTATATAGCGGGAAGAATCTCCCATTTCTGCCCCATGCCGCTATGAACTGTTGGGCGTTGAACGTCTCGTAGTACCGCTTCAAATCACGCGCTGTGTTGTCCTCGCCGGGTGGCTGAAGATGGACTTTGCGCGGATCGGTGCTGCGAAATGCTGATACGTTTAGCTTCAACAGACCACCAAAACCTTGACGCTCAGAGAATCCAATATCCTTGCGGATTGTTGGATCGTTTTCGCGCTCGTCAGCAGTCGAGGGATTAACGCCGCACACGCAATTGACTGGCAGGGACTCATCCCACACTCGAAGGAGCCAATAGCGGTATATGCGGTCTGGTGATAGGCATGCTTCTGTTCTCATCGGCTCACCGTCCCTCCCCACGAATGGCTAGTTTGCAACAATTACAAGTTGCCCCAGATAGACAGGCTCCGCAGTGGGGCTTGCAGCAGTTTTGGCATATCAAGTTGGTTCTCTCGCCGCACCCATAGCAGCGTGGCCTCCCTGGTTTACGTTTGCTCATCTTCACCCCAATTACGCGAAAGTAGCTTGACTATTCGTGGATATTCCATCGCTAAATCAATCTCTGCTTGTTGTGTATGAGCCGTGATAGTCAGCGATTTAATACCGCCGTCGTCAGTTTCTTCTCGTTCTATCTGCATATCTGCGCCTTCAGGCAAGTCGTCAGTTTTCATCTACCGCTCCCTGCGAATGGCTGAGGCTATGCGAGTTCGCAATGTTGGATCGTAAACTGCATCTGTGTCCTTCATGCGAATCAGCCTAAGCTCTTCAGCCGCATCTTTAAGCAACTCAAGCAATTCCGCGTTGAAGTCCTGCTGCCCGAGGGCGTAGGCGGATTGCAGGGCACCACGAATCGCTTCCGGCGAATACCTCTGGTAGATCACGTTTTCTAGCATTGCTTGGAGCTTGTCGTCCAGCTTCTTACTCTCTGCTGCCATTCGCTACTCCACTTCCGGCTCGGGATGATTGTCCGTACGAGGAATATAGCCCGCACTAACCGGATCAGCACTGGCCCCTGGTTCCCAGCACAGACGATACATGGGACACTTGTTGGGATAGGTGCAGGAGTGTTCGTTCTGAGGGTAGTGCTCATCGAGTGCCACGAATACATTCGCAGTTCCGTAGAGCTGTAAGCGTGCACTCATCGTCCCTCTTGACTCGCGTATTCTCTGCTCCCCTCGCACGATCTGCCTCACCTTGGCCTCCACATGCTCCTGTGCTCTCATAATCGGTGGGAGAGTGATGAAACAGGCTTCGAGCTGCTCGATGGGGAGCCAATGGAGCCAATATTCGATAGGAGACGTAACTTGTTCTCCGGAGTTGAATGAATAGGGGAACGTCTCCTCTTCCCACACCGCAAACTTCCCCCATCCCTTCCTCGTCGTTCCCTCGAAGTCGTACAACACAGGCCTCCCTGGGATGTCCTGGCACTTGTAGCCGTAGAGCAAGCGGCTGCGTTGGGCTTGCCACTTCTCGCCTTTGTCGAATCCTGAGCCATCCCTCACTTCCTTCAACGAATCCCACCACACCTCAACCCGTGCGCCTTTGTGGAAGCCGTCGATCACGACGCCATACACCTGCTCTCCCAACCTGCGCTCTACCGCGAGAGTCTCAGTCATCAACTGCTGATCCACCTCCCATTGCTCTTTCCACCTCTTGTCCGGGCTGGAGCTGGTCTTGAGGTTGTAGACGAAGAGGCGTTGATCCACTTTCCTGCGTAGGACAGCATCGCATCGTGACTGCAAGCCCACATCCCCCGACAGGAGCGTGTATTCCTCCCTCTCCACATCCACTAGCTCATATTCCTCTAACAACCGAGGGAGCCTAGCTCTGTGGAACGCCCACCCGAAGGCCTCGATCAGAGCCGCCTGCTCTGCGATCGTTCTCCTGGTGAACTTCTCCTCCGGCACAGCACCATCGAGTTGGAGGCCTAGCTCCAATCCCCGCTTAGACACCTCTGCCAGATACCCTGATTTAGCCCCCAGGACCACCCCAGAGGCCTCCGTAGGCACCGGATGAGCCTCTAGGCCCAACTCCGCTGTCCAGGGGCTCATATCCCTGCCTAGAGCCAAGAGGAACAGCCCTTGTGCTATCTTGTGGCACCATCCACCTGTGCTCAGAGGCAGAGCGAGGGCCTTCCGCTCCCAGCCCCTACCACCAGCAGAGTTAGGCGCTTCGTATTCGAGCCACCTGAGCCGTTGGCACCGGAGCCAGGACGAGAACTTGCTTCCACTAGTGAGTATCGGAGGCAGCTCAGCCATTCTCTTCCTCCTCCTCTTGTGCTCTCTCCTGTGGCACATCCGCATAGCCCAACAGACTCAGAGCCGCCATCAGAGCTTTGTCTAGCTCTGTGTTAACCCGATCAATCTTCTCCAGCGTTTCGTTTTGCATAGGAATCCCCCTTTGTGTAGTAAAAAGGGAACGTATTGAGTCGTGAACCTCAACCCCAACTTGAGGCACCCAGCTCTTTGTGGTAAGCTCGAAGTGTCACCTTGATAACCACTTGGCTCTGGTTAGTCAGCTAGTGTTAGTCCTAGCTTGCGTTCCCTAAACCTACGCCTTTACGTAGTGAGCAACCAATGGGATTGTGCGTGTGCGAACGACTCGACACGTTCTTCGTATTCCTCCCTGCCCGTTAGGTGCGTCGAAGTTACCCACTGACTACTACCCTAGGAGCCTCGTCAGCCTCTACCTTCTCCGCTACGAATCAGCACGGGCCTAGCGACTGTCTGTGTCCTTCCACAGTGCCACAAGCACAACCCCATTCGTCACTCACAACTTGCGCGAATCACAACTCATGCAAATCCTCCAACTCCGCTATCTCCCTGCCCTCCCTTAGAATCTCCATCAACTCCTCCGGCTCCATCAGCTGAATCGTCGCAATCGTCTTCCCTATCTCCACTCCCCTCGCCATCCCTTTATGGAACTGATACTCCCCCCATATCAGGCTCATACACAAAAGCCAGAAGCCGCCCAAGACTAGCGTTGTCAGCATCACTTCCCACCTCCCTTCTCCTTCCGATCCAGGTAGGCCACGATGGCATTGCTGATCGTCCGCGAACGGCTCAGCTCCTGTCCCACCTCCTCCCCTAAGTCATCAAGGTGCTTGTCTAGCCGCTCAAGCACCTCCGGCTGGATGTAGATCTGAATCCGTCTCCCGCTCTTTTCGTTCTCCACTGTCACCATTCTTTATTCCTCCTTCCTACCCTTTCCAAACGGATCACTAATGATCTCTCCACACACCCGGCACACAACCATCTCAGCAGAATGTTGGAGTATCTGATACCGAGGATAGGACACTTCCTGCCAAGTGTGCCTTATCACCACACCATCATGTGTGTGCTTTGTTGGCTCAGTCCATTGTAGAGACATCAGCAGCCTCCAATGCTCAACATCCTGCCACATCTCCACACAAGTGTCAATACCTAAATCGTAAAGATTCGTTAATTTCCGGAATTGCTGTTCAATCCTGTGCTCTCTTGTGCTATCGTGCCTTCCGGTACTCAGACCCCAAACCTGTGTTACCCCTTTGGACGGGGCCATGCGGTTACGCACAAGGCCCCTGGCCCCCGTCCTTCTTGTGCGAAAGGACGTGACAATATGCAATCGGCGCGTGAGCTGGTCAGCCGCGTATTCGATAAATCCCCATTCATCATCGACGAAGGCTTACTGAACGAGGGTGGAATGCTATTTGTAGGTGGGCCGCCAAAGTCCTACAAATCCTTCACCGTCAACACCCTGATCTACCACCTAACCACAGGCACCAACCTCTTCGGCGCAGTCCACAAGAAATCCCGATCAGAACATCCCAGGTTCAATGTCCAACGCGCTTATCGTGTTCTGCTCCTCGAACAGGAAATAGGTGACTTTAGCCTCAAGGACAGAATCAAGCCTCTCGGTGATACTCTCCCGGAGCAACAACGAGCCATGTTTTATGACAACCTCTTCACCCACAGTTGCGACCGTGAACTCCGCTTGGACACGCAAGATGGCTGCTACAAAATCCGTGATCTCTGTCTAGAGTCGAAGGCCGAAATCCTCTGCCTTGATCCCTTTGTCGAGTTCCACCACTGCGATGAGAACTCCACGAAGGAGATGAGTGCTACTCTCCGTGGAGTAGACTTCCTCCGGGATTCTCTCAAGATCGCCGTAATCATCAGTCACCATGCAGGCAAGAGTCTCACCTTGGGAGGAGCCGATGCCCTCCGAGGCTCCAGCGCAATCTTCGCCAAAGGCGATTCCTACCTGATGCTCAACGTCCACAATCGCAGTGCTGCCCTCATCAAAATCAACCCCACGATTCGCCGTGGCATACCCATCCGTGATTTCCTCATTCGCCTGGACTGGTCAACCCTCACCTTTCATTTCCAGGCTTGGGCAACAGGCAAAGTGATGACTGAAACTCTCATGCAAGATGCCCCAGTTCTGACCGAGGAGGAACAGTGATTTATTCGCTTTTCGTACGACTCAAAAACCTTGCACCTAAGCGGATTTCCGAAAACGGCTTAGGTGCAGAGCTGCGGATGACGCTTAACCCATATAATCAACAACATCTTGCGACTAATTACACCCCTTGCACCCAAGCGGAATGGGCCACCCCTATAAGGGGGTGCCCACGAACGGCTCAGGTGCAGTTATGAATCGCAACGCCCGGCGGAGACTCGAACGGGCCATCGCCAAGCATCCTGAGATTGCCGAAGCCCGAGGTTCGCACATCCTCGAATGGCGACACAGCGATTGGTGTCCTGCCTGGCGCACCCATAGCCTCAATGACTGCATCTGCGATCCTGAGGTGTCGATGACCGAGCAACTCGACCCCGAAGAGTGGTGCCGCCGGATGACTGAATACGTGATGGCGGCTCGGAGGTCGGTTACCTAAGTCTAGAGCTGGAGATGTAGTACAACTCGCTCTGTGCTCTGGTAGCCGCAACATAGGCCAAGTTTTTCTCACCTTCCAAATCGTTCGACCACTTACAAGGCATCAGCTCATCCGCATCGAGCACAAACACTCTCTCCGCCTCCTGGCCCTTGAACTTGTGGATTGTGCTGAGACGAATCTGCTGCCCGGTGCCGGAGTCGTGGAAGAGGCTCTCTATCTCCATACGCAGCCAGCGGATGGTCGTGCCTTCAGCCATGAAGATCCTCAGCGTGTCCAACTTGTCTCCCAGGATGCCCAGCTGTGCCCATTGCTCGGCTTTGGAGAGCCTCCTGGTCTCGGCCTGGTGGTAGGAGTCCAGCCATTGCTCCAAGGCCCTCACAGACGATTCTGGAGCCAATTTGCTCTTATCGATCAGCTTGAGCAGGCCAGCGCCGATGTCCCTGCCCAGGACACGGCAGGGGATACGTGCTCTGATGAGCTTGAAGGCCACATCCACGAGAGGCCGCGTGAGCCTGCACAGGATGACGTCTGAGGCTCTGAAGTCCTTCAAGGCCCACTCCGATGGCGAGAGCACAGCTCCCTCAGGCGCATCCTCCCTGGCTTCGATGTGCTGCACCCAGCTCTGTGCTCTCCTCACGACGCTCCTAGGGCACCTGTAGCTGATGCTCAGAGGTAGGGCCTTGCACTTGAAGCGTCGGCCCAGGACGCTCATCGCATCTGCCGTAGCCCCCCGGAAGTGGTAGATCGACTGGGCTGGGTCTCCCACGGCTATGACACGGCCCTGTGCTCCCACCATCCTTCCAATCATCTCAATCTGAATCCCATTCAAGTCCTGCACCTCATCCACGAACACAACATCGAATTGCTGGAATGGGGCACCGCACACAATCGGAGCCATCAACATATCGTCGTAGTCCATCACCTCCGATGCCCTTGCTAGTGATTCCCCTAGCACTTTCCTAGCTAGGTATAAGTCAACCTCTTCCGAATCAATATCATACGTTTCCATCAACGAGAGCCAGTTCTCTTCTGTGTCGGCCATGAGTCCACGTGCGACACAGCCCTCCTGTGTCTCAGGCAAGTCAGCCAGCGTCACAGAATGCCCTTTCTTGCCCTCTAGGGGCTCGTATAACGCGTTCCCAGGCTCTCGGACGTAGGCCACTGGCCTAAACTCCTCCGGATGCCTGAAATAGGCCCCAGATAATGTTTGTTCGCCATTTGACACAATTCCATGCTGCTTAGCCAGCCCAATCAACTTAGCCAGCCCTGGCATTCTCTTCCTCTGGTCCCAGGTGAGCATGTCCCGAATGAGATCGCGTGTTTTGCTCGACTCAACCCTCACCCCACCACCACAGAAGCCCTGCCAGGCCCTAAGCCCAAGCGAGTGCAGGGTGGCACAGGTTGCATTAGGGGCACTAATCCGTGCTCTGAGCGTATCGGCTATGCTCTTATTGAACGCACACAGAACCACTGACTTGTCCCTAGACACATAGTTAATAGCCTCGACTATCGTCGATGTTTTGCCCGCTCCCGCGACTGCCTCGATCAGTAGTGAGTCTGTAGTCTCAGCTACAGCTCGATAAATAGCTTCCTGATACTTAGACCACTTGCTCATCTCCCCCTCCGGTTCCGCTCGGTGGCCCCTTCATCAATCGGGCAATTCTTCAGACCACATCCCATACAGTGCGGCCCTGCCAAGCATTCAGGACAATCGCAAGTATCAGGCCACAAGCCGCAAATTGGACAAAGCTCTTCGTCGTCGGCCATCTTCTCATTCTCCATACCTACTCTACTGGCGGTTTCTATTTGGACTCCAAGCGCTTTCGGGTTGCGCCGCGAATGGATGATCCGGAACAAGTCCATACTGGCGTTCATGTTCATAGCGCATCCGTCCGCACTTGTGACATAATTCTTGCTGTTCAGTGGTAAGTTGCCCCTCCTTTGGACGCTTGCGTAATTTTGCAGTAATGCCCATCTCTCGTTTGTATTTGCGCAAGTTGTCGTATCGGCTCATAGGTCACTCTCCATACCCAAGCTCTTTGCGCTTGGCGCGGATTACTCTAGCTACCTTGCCTGCACCAAAATCGTCTGCTATCTCGGCATCGTGCTCCATCGCCTCCCCTGCGATCTTGCGGGCGAAGTCGGCGGCAAATTGACAAGCACTTGGAAGGTGAAAATCGGAGTCACCCTGATATTCGTCGCTATCGAAGAACTCTCTCGCCCTCTGCTCCAGTGAATCTGCCATCACTATCCCCTCACCTTGGCGATAGCATCCTTTGCTGCTTCCAGATGCGTCCATTTGAGTGACCATTTTTCTGGTGGACTATCCCACGCCTCAACGATAGCCTTTAATGCGGCCAGCATATCCGGCGCAGCAGCTATCAATCGTGCATGTTCTGGTTTGATAAGGCCGAATGCAGCAGTGTTAGTTCCGGTACAGATAAGAATGTCCTCTTCGCCTGCCGAAAGAGCCATTACTTTATCGGGGAAATCCGGATGATATTCCCATTCCCATGAGTGTTTAGTCAGTGAATCTGCCATGCCCTAGCCTCCCTGCTCCTTTTTGAGTTTATATTTAGCCAGGATTGCTTCGGTTAGGTCGCGGCCACGCTGCCTATAAGCATCAATGGCTTGCTGAGCTTTATCTCTAGCAGCAACCAGCCGCGCAAATTCTTCCCTGTCGGCCCGCGCATCATCCTCTGCTTCCAATTCTTCAAGCGACATCGCCAAAAGATCGTCAGGAATTTTATATTCAGGTTCTTTTTCTTTGCGCTTATACCTAGCCATCCCGCCTACCATTCCTCCGCTCCGCTGCCTTCTTTTTGTTCCGTCGATTCCTGAGAACTTCGTCCAATATGGAGATGATCTTCCGCATAGAATCTCGGACAGTTGGAGACGCCTGGGTTTCGCGGCGTAGGTCGTCCACATAGCAGCGTAGTAAGTGTTCTATTTCTCCAGTAGAAACTGATTTGTATGTCATTTGGCTACCTCCTCCGCTGTCTCTCCGCGTCACGCTCGCTCGTTCCACTTTACAACTGACTCGTACGATTTCACCTGTTCAGCGAACTTGTCCTGATAATGTTCGGCTATCGGCTTCTGAAGCGGATTGATTATGCACACTTCTGCTCCGCATCCAGGGCATTGCAGCTTGTCGCTCATCCATAGCTTGTAGGGCTTGCATTCCTGTTCCATTGTTTCCAGAACGGGCTGCCCATTGCGTACAGGCTTGAATCCAACTTCACAATTAACGCAAATAATGCTCATCCTCTCCTCCGCAGCCCTCTTCTAACTCTCCGTTCTCAAGTGCGAGTCGAACACCATACGGCTCATGGTGTATATGCCGTGACACTCCCCGCACCTGAGAACGCGGAGCTAGTCCGCGCCTTACTACAACCTTGCTGTGTTCCAGAGCAACTGCTGATAAGCCTCTTCCCCTAGCACTCTCTTGAGCTGCTTTGACTCTCTCTGCACCGCTCTCCATATCTTCTCAGCCGATCTGGAATCGGTATCGTATCCGTACTCGCTTGCCCAGTCCTCAAATCCATTCGCATTCTCGTAACCAGCCGCATCGGAGGCTAGGCAATCTAGCACCTCCGCCAGTTCCGGTGCCTTCGTATGTGCGCTGCCCATGCTGAAGTACAGCGTCATAGCATTACACCCGGAGCGTATCTTGCACTTATAGTGAGACTGGCCACGGTCAGACATCAGCCCATCTGGTCTATGGCCAACCCAATCGGCTGAGAAGGCCAGTTTGTGCTTGTTAATGAACTCTTGCAACGTAACTTCCTGTATATCCTGCATAACTCCTCCGTCTTTAAAGTCGTGGTTCCCGACTGGTTTATTGGTTAATGTGCGCGGGATTGCGCCCATATTTTTCGTGCCGCCTGCAGCCAATACTCACAACGCAAAAAACGTATTGCTGTGTAGACTTCTGGATGCGACACCATAAGCCAGTCGTTTAACTCTGCAATATCCGGTTCGTAACTACTCGTGCTCCCGATATCATCAGAACCCCCGCAGATCGACGGCAACATCAGCGGTGATGTACTCGGCAGGCTCTTTCTGTTCCTTGTCATAGCCTAGATAGTGATCGGCGCAGGCTTGGCACACCGGCGTACCGCATACGGTAGTAACAACAGGCGATTTGCAACCATTCCAGCAAGTCATATTGGCCTCCCAACACAACCTATGATGCCTCACTGATGTGGATGAGTCAATACCTAGTTCAATCTGCTGAACATAAAACGGAGCTAGGCCATCAAATAAGTATTGACAGATGTGTCCTTGTATGCCATCCTACACCTTCTCTTGAGCTGCTCTAAGGCTCTCGGCGAAAAGGAGAAACAAAATGTCACACAATATAGCTAAGATCGACGGGCAAGACGCGATGTTCTGCGTAGGCGATCGTGAGAGCGCATGGCATCATCTCGGACAACGCACCCCCAATGCCGCAACTTGGCAGGAAGCAATGGAGCTCGCAAAGCTGAACTGGCCAGTAGTGCTCAAAGATCTCTACTCCCGCGATACCAACAACGCAGTCCAGCAGATCAAAGGCTACAAATCAGTGTGGCGTGGTAATGGCTCTCCCGCTGTCCTCGGTATCGTAGGTGACGGCTTCCAACCAATCCAGAATGCTCAAGCCTTCGACTTCGTTGACTCACTCCTGCAAGCCCAAGATGGAGCACACTATGAATCCGCTGGAGCCCTTGGTCAAGGCGAAACCCTCTGGGTATTAGCGCGTGTCCCTGGAGCCGACATCCGTATCAATGGCACTAATGACAACTCCCAGAGCTACTTGCTTGTCGCTACTGGCCATGCAGGCAATATGTCCTACCTAGCCAAACTCACCTCAGTCCGCGTTGTGTGCCAGAACACTCTCAACATGTCCCTTAGCCACTCCGGTAGCGTATTCAAGGTCAAGCACACTAAGAGCGCAGAAGCCCGTCTGACCAGTGCCAAGAGCGCAATGGCCGGTATCATCACTGATAGCCGTATTCTCGGCGATAAGCTCAACACTCTCGCCACCCGGCGCATGACCAAGGACTCTATGCTCTCAGTCATCAATCGCCTATTCCCTGAGAACAAGGAAACCGATAACCAGGGCCGCCGCAACTCCATCGTGCTCAAAGTCCTTGAACTGTTCGAGTCCAATGACAAAGATGCCATCCCACAAATCCGTGGCACTGCCTACAACATGCTAAATGCGATCACCGAATACGCCGATCACTTCCGCACTGCCCGCATCACCGAAGGCAAGCAAGGTCTCACCGTTGACCAAGCCAGAGCAGAAGCCGCGATCTTCGGTACAGGCGACAAGCTCAAATCAGAAGCTCTCGTGGCCGTACTTGAAGAGACGCAAGGCAATCCCCTACGCGCCACTGACGTGTACGTGCCACCCCTAGCCGTATCCGATTCCACCTTCCTCAAGAGCCTGGGAATCAAGAGCTAACGCCAATCACATCAACTCAAGAGCCTGGGACACAAGTCCTGGGCTTTTTTGTGCCTACACCTCCTGAAGCTTGCTAACATTAGTGCAGCATGGCCAAACGCAAGCACAGCGAATACAAGTACTGGGCTGATGGCCGCTACTGGTTCATGGGAGCATTCCAGGGCTCTCTAACCTGGGTCTGTGACAATTGCGGTCATGGCCAAACGACACAAATGCGCTTTGGTCAATTCAGGCTAAAGTGCGGCCAATGTAGGAGAGCACTAATCTGGTGCTTCACGCTCAAGCCTATGGAGAAGACTAGACGTAAGGACGTAGTGCCACGCGACATGATGCCTGAGCTTGGTCCCGTGCTAGCGGATCGTCCATTGGGCTTTGGGCCTGCGGCACCCGTGCATGAGGTGATGGCGCAGGATGAGGAGTAGAGATAGGTAGTGACTGATGTGTCTGTGCCTGCCTCTGCCCCGTGCTCCCCCTCCCTCTGCGTCTACTACCACCGCAGCAAACGAATCCAAACCCGTCCCAGGCCAGTGATTGTCCAAGGGCCTAAGTGGGCCTACCCCTCGCTAGATACTGTTCGCCTCTGTACAGTTTTGAAAAATTTTTGTTAAAAATAAGTGACTTGTGCTATGCTTTACCTTCCACATGGGAGGGACAATGCTAGATAGGAATAGGGGCTATTGGCACTCGGCTGAGTTACTCACAGCGGCAAGGATGGCAGAGGCTGGATGGGTTGTAAGTGTGCCTTTGATCCCTGTGAGATACGACCTGATTGGCGACTATGCTGGCAGGCTTATCCGTGTGCAGGTCAAACGTGCCAAGTGGAGGACGCAAAGAATGAAACCAGCGGGTAAAGGGGATCGGGCCTGTTGGACTGTGACCATGACCAAGCATCGAGGAAGGCCAGGTAAGGATCGTTACCATGAGCGAATCACACCTGAAGAGTGCGACTACCTCGCGGTCATGTGCACACCGGAAGATATTTACTTTATACCCATAGCAACAATCGTCAATCCCGATACGGGTGGGGTCATCAAATGCTTCCAGATTAAACCACCTGATCCTGAAAATGGACGTGCTGATGCCAAGACTTCTGGTGATCGTTATGAGCCCTACAGAAACAACTTTTTGCCTGTGAGCTAGATCACCTGTTGCACTTGTAACAGGAGTGTGCTAGTGTTGGGGTATCGTGTTGAAAAGCAAGGAACGATTAGTGCAAATATGCTTTGGTCTGAACGCAGGTGACGCCTGAAACAGAGGCAGGAAACGCTACGAAACGGGCTGTGCTAGGCTGCGGAACATAAGCGATGAAACCGAGCAAGAAAAAGCTAAAACCCGAGCAAGTGCAAGGACTTAGAGACTTAGTACGGCTCAGCCAGGGCAAATTCGCGGAGAAGATGCTGGTGAACCGGGTGACGGTGTGGCGTTGGGAGCATGGTAAATCGGCTCCGAGTGAGGTGCATGTGAGGCAGATGCGGACGCTGTGGGGATTCGCCTTTGGTACACGAGCTGAGGTAGGGAAGTAATGGGTGTTCTGTACATAACAGGTGGAGCTAAGTGGACTTGTGTCTGTGGCGAATGCGGCTATACCTCAGGTCTGTACGATGCAGGTTCAGCGGCTAGAGAGCACTTGGAACACTTCCCGCAGGACACTAAGCACGAGGTTGAGATACATGAAGTGCTGAGGTACGAATAGTGAGACTACTAGCGAGCCATCTTGAGGCACTTACGCTTATTGTGTGGGAATTGCGTGAGATTGCTAGCAATCCTGCTTATAACCTAGCTCGTGCTTGGGCTTCGCTAGTACTTGAGACAGGGGAGATCGATGATGAATTTGCGGCTTATCTAATCGAATGTTATGAGAGGAAGCAAGCATGAAGCGTAAGTCCCGCAAGAAGCCTCCGGTCTCTATACAGCGTGTCAATCGTCTCTTGTCACGGATGGAGATGGCCCTGGCGCTGGATCAACAGGCTGATGGGGATATAGACATGATCCATCTCGCACAGCTCCTTCGCTCATCCTCTCCCGACGCAGCCAAGTGCTCCCCTCACACCCTCGCCCAGAAGATCGGCTTACCGTACTCTCGCATCGTCGAGGCCTTCAAGCAGAGCAAGAGGATGGAAACTGTAGTAGCCGTAGCGAGGCATATGCCTGAGGTGGGGGAGGGGATAGCACAAGACGCGATGCCTAAGGACGTGCTTTGCACAGCCTGTGAAGGCAAAGGCGAGGTTGTAGCAGGCATAGCCGAGCAGCCTCAGACCAAGCTCTGTATTCCCTGCGAGGGCAAAGGCAAGGTACGACAGCCAGGCGATCCTATGGCACGTAAGCAGGTCTTGGAGATGATGGGCCTCGCAGGCCAGCACGCAACACCCATTACCGCCCCCGGAGCCAACATCCTCATCGCAGGAGGGGAGTCGTTGGAGGAGACATTGAAGAACATCAAGAGAGGAGGCTCGAATGGCCCTGATAGAAATGCAGGCGGATCTGAAGCAGACCAATCAATTGCTCGAACGCTTAGCTCGGGCAATGGAGGTCATAGTCCATCGTGAGTATGGCATCTACTTGGGACACCTAACACAACCTGCTGACGATCCGAAGCCACAGGAGAAGGCCACTATAGGCTATGCTACCGATGAAGAGACCACTCGCATGTACCTTAGGCAACTGGTGCAAACGGTGGAGAAGTCCACGGATGCAGAGCTAGAGCAAGATGATTGGAGTAGAACATAGGTGTACTCTACCTCAGTGATCGAGCAAGAACAGGCGAACTTAGAGCAGAAGCTCGGGCTGAGACTCATCCGCTACGTGCCAGGGTATTGCTGGGATGTCGAAGCCCACCTCACCGATAAGCTACAGAAGCTCAAGGAAGCTGATCCTAGTATCATCCCCGAACGCGCCTTCAAGCTATGCACCAAGGACGAACAGGCATTCATACGCAATGAGAGATTGCTCATCTCCATCGACTTCCACTACTGGACCCGCTACGGCTGGCTCTTACCAGATGCGTCTGTCTCCGATGGCTCCCTGCAACGCTTCTCTCCCTGGGACTCGCAGCAGCTAATACTCGATGAGATGGCTCAGATCGAAGCCATCCAATACGAGCACGCTCGAAGGGGAGAGCCTCAGGATGGAGTGCTCATTGCTATTCCTAAGGCTAGGCAAGAGGGCGCATCCCTCCTCGCTGCGATGGTGAAGATGCACAGGTTGATGACCTCTCCGTTCAGTCTCGGGATTACGGCTACCGAGAACGAAGAGAAGCGTCTCAACCTGTGGGAGAGGGACATCCGCATCCACAATCACCTTCCCTGGTACCTGCAACCTGAGCGTACAGCCCCCGACATCCAGGGTGAGCGTATCAGCTTCGGCCTGATGGAGAGCAAGTTGGTCTACCAAGACTACGCCCAGGAAGGCTCCCTGGCCGCTGGCGAGCAATACATCGTTGGGCACATGTCCGAGCTAGCCCAGGGCAAGCAGAACTACGTCGCCGGGATGATGACCCTGGACTACTTCCCTGCGATCCCTCAGAGCTGGAGATCGTGTCACCTGCTGGAGAGCACCCCCGCTGGAATGGACAATAGCTGGTGGTACTCCTTCGTCATGGACTCCTACACAGGCAAGGGCAGATGGCGCGTCCGCTTCATCCCCTGGTACGCGCTCAAGTTCAAGTACATCCGTACTCCACCATCGGAGTGGAGTCCGGCCCAGACCACCCTCGAACATGCAGCCAAGGTCTACGAGACCTCCGCTGAATACATGGGCAAGACCATCACGCTCACCAAGGAGCAGTTGTACTGGTGGGAGACGACAAGGGAGGAGCATCGCAAGGGAGGGAGGCTACCGATATTCCTGACGAATTACCCAGCGACACTAGAGGAGAGCTTCCAGACCTATAACACAAGCATCTTCGACTTCGAGACCATCGAGTACTACAGGACTCAGTGCAGAGAGCCAGGTGGGGCGTATGAGATCGTAGGAGGAGCATGACACGTGAGAAGTCGTTCCAAATGTCCGTGTATTATGCGCGTCGTCGTGGCAAGCTTAAGCTCTGTAAATGGTGCGCACGCTGTAAACGTAGACTAGCTACTTTAGCTCATCATCCTGTTTATAGAGAAGGCTATCGTCTGGTAGTTTATTGGATGTGTGACAGTTGTCATCGTAAGGTGCATTGCAGAAGATTAAGTAAGTGGTTTAGAGCATGAACGAATCCCTCACTGCCTATCGCATCGGCAAGTACGGCTTGGAGCTGGAGCAATACGACAAGCTCGATCCCAAGGGCCAGCTCTTGGTATGGGAGCCTCCCCTAGCCAGCCAAGACTACTCCGTAGGCGTCGATCCCACTCTTGGCATCCTGGGCTGGTCACGCGCCACTCGCACAGAAGAGGACTGGAAGCACGATAACGCCGCTGTGGAGGTCTTCCGCGTGGGAGGATTCGACCTGAAGACCGGCCACAAGCTCCCCGACGTACAAGTAGCCGAATGGGCAGGGCCACTCGATGCCCAAGACCTCGCCTATGTCTGCAACTTCATCGGCAGGCTCTACGGCGGCTCGCACGAAGACCAGCAAGCGATGATGACCATTGAGGTCTACCCCGGCCCAGGCTGGATGACCCAGCGCGAGATGCATGACAAGTTCGGCTATGAACGCTTCCTCCCCTGGCTCAAGGAAGGCAGATACCTAACACAATACGACACGGGTAATCGCGGCTGGCAGTCGAGCCAGCACACCAGACGCGACTTGTGGACTCGCTCCGGCGGGCACATCAAACGCCGCCGAGTGGAGCTAAGGTCGAAGTGGCTGGTGGAGGAGCTGGTGGCGTGCAAGCCGGATAACTTCCTGGCGATCACCGCCAGGGCCGCGAGGATGGGGAGATCGGGCCTGAACGACGACCGCGTGGTCGCCGCCATGCTCGCTTTGTGGGCGGCCAACGAATGGCAGATAGGCCAGGAGCCATCTGAGCCAACCGGGCCAGCACAGAATGTGGAGCAACCGGATTGGCAGTTGAGCGGCTCTGTCTCATACGAAGACATGATCGCTTCCTGGAACTCAAGGGTGCTTGACTTACAAGATTGAACGGGAGAGACTTACTGCATGGCGAACACCTCCACAACCTCCTCCACCCACCGCAACAAGCCCATCGACCGTGGGGGCCAGCAGGTCGTTCCTTGCCGCATCGACCTCCCCGAACACGTCTACGACGCCTACGCAGGCCAAGCCGACAAAATCGGCAAAGACCCGGAGCTGGTGATGATGGAGCGGCTTATACGCTGCCTTCCACAGATCGAGACTGGTTTGTACTTCAACAATAGCGAGAAGAAGAGATTGGAGGCATGCACAGGGCACATGTGCTCTGACGCCAACGGTGCCCTCCAGCGGCTGGAGCCTCTGAGCAAGATGACGGTTGAGGGCCTGGAGATCAAGATCGACCCTACCGTGCTCAAACGCCTTAGCACCCGCACCGCACGCGGGCAGACGCTGGAGCAACTAATCCGGGTGCAAATCGACCGAGCTTTGAAGCAATACGTGGGCTTGATGCCCTTCTGAGAGGAGCCACAAATGGCGATGAAGAGAGGCAACATCGAAGGTGGTAGAGCCGAGACCGACCGTGAGTTCGCCCGCCGCGTCCGGCACGAAATAGATCAGGACTCCTGGCATGGCACTGACCGTATCGGAGCACGCTTCCCTGAGAAAGCCATCATCCACGACATCCCAGCGGATGAGACAGTCCATATCTACCGCCAGCCCAAGGGAGAGTAACGTGGGCCTATCCGAAGCAAAGGCCGACGCTGGACTCGACTTCAAGGACAAGCCAACCAGCAAGTCCAAGCCCAACATCATGGACTTACGCCCCTCCCAGGGCCTCGCCACTGGACTCAAGCGCATCGGAGGCAGAGGAGGGATCAGCCGTCTTGGCCGGACCAACCGAGAGAACATCGGCAAGGCCAAGCACGGCAGGCCGATTGTGAGCCATAGGTACTAGCGATGCGGAATGTGGATGTTGAGTGCCCATGCGGGCCGCATCAGTTCGAGAAGATATGCTCTCCTGATGAAGAGGTGCTATGCCCGGAGCACGGCCTGCCCTGCGTGCAACTGTGGTGGCAGCCCTCGCGCAAACGGGAGAGAACTGTGTGGAGCGACTGCGAGGCTGTGGTGGTGTTCAAGAAGCCCGATGGCACCTACTCATTCCCAGCTCGCGCCTCCAAGCCCTGCCCTCCTGGTTGGACGAGGATCGTCGCCAGAAGCGATAGAGAGATCGCTAAGATCGAACGCGAGGCCGGAGTCAGGCACGAACGCCGCTGGTACGACTCCAACGGTCGTGGAGCAGAAGATGAACTAACCTCCCGCTCTGTGCGATGATACCTACATGAGCAACCCTCCGATTGCTTCTGATCACAAGCAGTTCCTAGCTTGGGCTGATATTGCGATCAGTGAATCGGAGGCCTTTCTCAAAGCCCAGGAAGGATACGATTGCTTCCAAGAGGCAATCGACGGCATCAACGGCGACCTCAAGACTGACTTAGCTTCTAACGTCCTCTCTCAGCTCACTTACAACCACTTCGGTAAGGTCGCCCTGGAACTAGCCGCTGCTCAGACCGACATTAAGCCCTTCTGGGACTACCGTACACAGAACAAGAAGTTCGATGCCCAAGCCGCTCTCGCCAACAAACTAGCTATGGCCTGGTGGATGGGCAGGCATGTCACCCTGCGCTTTGCCGACGTCATCAAGTTCGCCCTTCCTATGGGCACAGGCTATGCTCATCAGGTTTACAACAGCGAATCCAGTGGCTTTGGTGGAGGGTATCAGGGAGGTGATCTAGAACTGCTACCTGAAGACCCAAGGGACACGCTCCCACACCGCCCAGGCTCCTTCTTATCAATCCAGGAAGCTGCGGGAGTGATTATCAGACGAGAGAGGAGCGTTAATTGGATCAAGCTCAAGTACGGAGCTGCCGCACAGAATGTCAAGCCAGACCGCGAGGGCAGCGTTGCTCAGCTCAACAAGAACACTCGCTACGGCAAGCTGATGTCTCAACTCGGACTGAGATCGGGATTCATGGAGAACCTAGTTAGCAGCCTCGGAGTAGGCCGTGCTCAAGCCAAGCCCCTCCAAATCCCCTCCGCTGATCTCTACACTCTCTACATCAACGACCTCAGCGTCAACACACAACGTAGCGGCGTTTGGATGGGCCTGCTCGATGGCAAGCAGACCAACTGGAGCTACTACGTCCCTGCCATCGGTGAGCTGTATCGTGGTGCTGTAGCCCGTGACACAGGCGACTTCGATTCACTAGTTCGTCTCTACCCCAGGAAGAGACAGGTCATCTTCACACGCACAGCCAAAATTTACGACGACACCTCCATCTACTGGCACGGCATGTTCCCCTTGGCCAAGCTCACTGTCGATCCCTGGCCCTGGTTGTGGCTCGGCAAGGCACCTCTGAAGGACTTACTTCCCTTGCACAAAGAAATGCAAAAGGTAATGCGCGTGATGTCTCGTCACATCGACAGGATCAAGCGCCCTGGGATCGCAGCCGACAAGAATGCTGTGTCAGAGAAAGCCATGAAAGCCATCGACCCGGAGATGCCTGGACTGAAGGCTCGCCTCAATCCCGTCAACGGCAAGCCCTTAGAAATGCTCTATGAGCCTGCCCTCGACAACTTCGTAATGGAATACTTCAAGCTCCTCCGCGACGGTATGAGCGATCTCGCTGGCAACGCGGCAGCCGCCCAGATGATAGCTGAGCTAAACCAAATCCCTCAAATGGAGACAGTGGATAAGATCATAGCCATGGAAGGCGCTGTGAACCGCCTCCGCTCCCTTGTGATCGAAGCCTTCATGAGCGAGTTCGCTATGATGCTCCTGATGAACTTCTTCCAGTTCTACACACGCGAGCAGCGTATCGCCATCCTGGGCCAGCAAGGCCAGACCTTCGAGGACTTCGACTTCGATCCAGGAAATCTCATCCCCCATGACATCCTCCCTCCGATGCCCGATGGTACGCCTGCTCCTAGAGGCGAGCGTGCGCGTGAGTTCTTCCGTTACTTCACCTATCAGATTGCCCCTGGCTCCTTGCTCAACAGCGCGGGAATCCAGGACAAGATGATGTACATGGCCCTAGCACGGGCTGGTGTGATCGACATTGCAACGCTTTTACAGAAGTTAAATGTGCCCAACATCGGTGAGCCGGAGGGAATGCCATCGGATATTCTAGGTAGGCTGAAGTGGCAGGAGGCCAACGGTATCGGAATGGCGGTGTCGCCTCAAGGACGTAAAGCCACAGCGCAATCGGCTCCACGCATGAAGATGTCTGAAAGCTAAGGAGAGCAACACATGTCCCAACACACAGTCAAAGGCACCACCACTGCTGGAACACCAGTGAAGGTCTCTACTTTCCTCGCTGCCAACGTCCCACGCCGCTTTGCCTGGGCCATTATCCAATGGAAGACAGGCAATACAGGCAATATGTACGTAGGCGACCCTCTCACTCCCCTCCCCTTCTCCTCCAACACTCCCGCCACCACCAATGGCAACACCGTCACCCTGCCCTTCACTGGCGTCCCAGGCCTATACGACTTCGGCTCATTGCTGATCGACTCCGACAACAATGGGGACTTCCTGATCCTATATGGGAGGGGATGATGAAGATTGCTCTGTTGGTTGTGCTCATTGCGTTAGGTCTAGCCTTAGCTCCATCAGCCCAGATCACCGTTGGCCCTCCCATCCCAACCTGCTTCGACTCCGCAGGCCAGCATCTCAACTACACCAACGGCTCATTCTCCTGCGGCACCTCTCTTCCTACTGGAATGGTCACGCAAACCGGAGGCGTAACCCCCGGCAATGCCGTGACGTGGAGTGGCTCAAATGTAATCCAGGACTCGGGCAAGACCATCCCTTCCGCTCCACTCTCCGGCACCAGCTCAACCCAGAATCCAGGTGCGCTCCTCGCCGGAGCCTGCAACACCTTCACCATCTCCGTCACCGGAGCCACCACAGGCCAGACAGCCAGTGTCTCAGCTATCGGAGGCGTCACCCTCGGAGCCACCGTCTCACTCACTGCCAACGTAACCTCCGCCAACACCGTCACCGTGAACGAATGTGCCCTTGTCGGCGTCACCCCAGCCTCTGCTCAGTTCAGGGTTGTAGTCCAGTGATACGCGCTCGCGGCTCAATCACCACCGGAGGGATCAACATCTCTCCTGATGTGCGCCCCTTGTGGCTGATTCTATGGTGGAAGTTGCGGCAGTTGGTGCACCTGTGAGAGTCCCTTGGCTCAGATCGGTGACGCTCGCTGTCGCAGGAACGAAGTACAACCTCTTCACCCTCCTCAAGGCCGTGGACTCAACCCTCCCCCGTCACTGCCAAGCCTGCCAGATACAAGTTGATGTCAATGCAGGCGGTGCCCGTGTCTACATCTCCAATCCCGAAGCCACCACACCCTCAACCGACAACGGAGCCGAACTGGTCTCCTCCCAGGCCTACTCCATCCCCTCCCTCAGCTCCAACCTCATCGTCCTGGACGATATAATCGTAGCCACTAACACCAACGCTACCCGGTTGAACGTCACAATTGTTGGGAGGTAGGCCAAATGCTCCGTAGAATGCTCATCGCCATCGTCCTGTGCCTCCCAGGCGCGTCCGTGGCCCAACAAGGCAACACCGTCCTGCTTCAGTTCAACGGCCCTCCCACAGGCGGCTGTGCACCAATAATGGTCGCTACCGACACCACCACAGGCAACTTCTACAACTGCTGGCTAGGCGCATGGAATGCCGTCTCAAGCGGCTTCACCAAACAGCTATTCCTCAACACTGCTGACTTCACCGATGTCACTGCCTCCTCAGCTACACGTGGAGACATCATCACGGCCCAAGGAGCATCCCCCAAGTGGACTCGCCTTGGCATCGGGGGAGCCAACACTGTCCTACATGGCGGCACCGAGCCGGGTTACAGCGCAGTAGTAAGTGCTGACACCACAGGCACCTTCCCATCCACGCCTCATGCTCTACTCGACGGCTCCGTGGACTCGGACACGACAGCAGGGGCACCCTCGACAGGCGACATCATCACTGGGCAAGCGAGCAAGTGGTCGAGGTTTGGGGGGAATACCACTACCACCCCCAACTTCTACACTTCAACAGGCACCGGGGCAGTGGCAAGCGCGCCGACACTAACCTCTTCCACAGGCAATGGCAATGTAGTGCTATCTCTCCAAGCCATCTTCACGCCTAAAACTCTCGACAACGTGTGCTATGCCAATGGGCAGACGATAGGAGCGAGTGCCGACTCCAACATCAACGCCTGCATCGCCTCCAACACAGAGATCGTCTACTCCGGCAACGGTAACGCCTTCAGCACGATTCTGTTCAACAACGTCACCTACGTCCACCTCCGCTGCACGCACGGCTCGGCCATCTTCGATCAGGTTACGGGCAATCCAGCCCAGCCTCTCATCAAGATCACTGGCACATCGCAGTACATCTGGATCGACGGTTGTAACCTCGAAGGCAACGGAGCCACAGGCGTAGGTGGTAATGGCCATGCCATCTCTATCCTCGGCACAGGCGGAACTCCCTCCAACATCTACATCACCAACATGCCCACGGACGACAGCTTCAATGGCACAGGAATCAACGGCACAGGCGGCTCCATCGGGGCAGCGGTTGTCTATGTCTACAAATCCGTTAACATCTTCATCCTCAACAATGACATCATGGGGGATGGGCAGAATGGGGTGGTGTTCGACTCTGGTGTGGCTAACGCTCATATAGAGAACACTGCCATCTTGCGCATGGCCCAACACTCCGTCCAGACCATCGGCACTCCCATAACCAACAGCGACATCATCATCGGCCCCAACGTCGATCTGGAGAGCAATGCGGTCAACACCACCGACGACTGGGCCTTGTTCGATAGCTGTACCCGCTGCGTGTTCTGGGGGAACTTCATCCAGTCGAATGCAGGCTTGGTGCTCTTTAGCTCCACCAGCACCTTCTGCGGCTGGGATATCTATGACAACTACTGGATTCACGGTGGAGGCTCCAATCCATCCACAGTCACCGTCATGGACTCAGCCGCAGCCTGTAGCCTCAACATCCATGACAATTTCTTCCAGCTGAACACAGCCAGTGCTGCTCACTTCATCACTCTCACCCCGAGCACTCACGACTCCAAGCGCATCGTGGATAACCGCTTCTCCATGATCTCTCCTCTGACCGTCACCACTGACGCCATCGGCTGGGCGGCTGGCACCCAGAACGGTCCGTGCGAAATCTCGCGCAACCAATTCGGAGAAAGTTCCCAGAACTACTTCGCCGGGGCCATCGCCATCGACCTCAACACCACCGAGATCGGCTGCCGGGTTGAAGACAACATGTTCTGGACGAATAGTGGCACCCTCACGACAGGCGTCAATATCGCCTCAACTGCCTCTAACACCATCTTCTCCCCAGGGCAAAAGGGTGGGACTGGAACGATCACCAATCTCTTCCTCGACGCCAGTGCGAGCACTAACTGCCAGGGCCAAGGCTGCAACACCTCTCTCCTGCCAGTCACGCACGTCTTAGCCTCCGCATCCGGCAACAGCAGCTCAACCACCCTCGCCCAGACCGGAGGCATGACCATCTGGAGCTGGAACCTGACTGCAGGCAGGCCCTACCACTGGGACTGTGACATCTACTATCAAGTGTCCTCACTCACAGGCTCCCCTGGCCTAGCCATGGGATCAGCAGGCACAGCAACCTGGACATCCATCGCCTATGCCTTGGAGGGCTACACCAACACTACCGCCGTCAGCGAAGGTACGGTAGTAACAACCGCTGGCAACAAGTCGTCCCTTGCAGCCGCAGCGGCATCGACGACCAATCTGCCCGTTCACTTCCACGGCTCAGGTGTAGTCAACGCCGCTGGAACATTATTAATCGACTTCGCCAATCTCGTAGGTGCGTCCTCAACCGTAACTCTCGCAGTCAACTCAGCCTGCACAGCAGCTCAAGGCCAATAGGAGGCTCTTTATGGCAGTAATGGCACAATTCACCTTCAGCCAGGTAGATTACACCACCACTCCACCCACCGTCTGGGTGGCAGTGAGCTACAGTGAACCCGTAAATGGCAATGGCTATACCAATGCCTCCGCTGACCAAGAGGCCACAGGATTGCTTACCACGGCTGGTCTGCGTGCAGCCGTTCTTGCGGCTATCAACACCCAGTTAGGCTCAAGCTACGTGGATGCGGATTTGCAGTTGCATGGAACATTCGCATGAGCACATTTGACATCTACTCCCTTGACGTGTTTCCCTAAGCCTGAGAGCACAAATGCCTGCAAAGAGTGAGGCCCAAAGACGGCTGTTTGCAATCGCAGAGCACAAGCCTGATACTCTGTACAAGAAGAACAAGGGACTGACGAAGCTGTCCCACAAGCAACTCCATGACTTCGCCTCCACCAAGGGCCTGAAGTCATCCTCAAAAGGAGGAAAGTAAATGGCACACGCAAAATCTGGTCATCACAAGACCATCAGCAAAGAGCACGGCTCAGCCAAGGGTGCTCACGGAGAGTTCCACAAAGGAGGGGCACTGAAGAAGAGCGGTCACCACGGCCTCATTGGTGATGGCAAGGGCAAAGGGATGAAGGCCCATGCTGGCATCCACTCAGCCTCTAAAGGCCACTTCATCGCCTCGCCCTCAAACGTCGGGAAGCTGGGGCACGCTTAAGTGCCATCCCCTCTCGAACAACCGCCTCCTCCTCCAGCTGGTGGAGCAGGCACACCTGGCCCACCCTCCCTCGGTGGTCTAGCTGGACAACAAGGCTCATCCCAGGGCGGAGACCAGTCCCTGCAAATTGTCACTCAGCATCTGATGGAGGCCGAAACTGCTCTCCAAGCCGCAGCCCGTATCAAACCTGAGCTGAGCACAATCGTGGACAAGTTCATCAACGAAGTTAAACCCCAAGCCGGACAAATTCTCTTCGGCGGGGGTGCACAAGCTGGTGCTGCTGGCTCCGGCGGCTCGCCTCCCATCGGCCTTGGTATGATCGCAGGTGGGATGAATCCCTCGATGGGAGCTAGACCATGACCGTACAGGAGCAATCCTGGAATAACCTCACCCTCATGAGAGCCGCACTCGGACTCACCCTCCGACCATGGCAGAAAGCGATATTGAGCAATGGCAGTTGACGTAATCGCATACGCAAAGGAACTGATGGACGCAGGCGAGGTGAAAGACGCCGAGCAGCGCAAGGCCCTCGAAGCCTTCTTCTCGAACGACAAGGTGAAAGCCAAGTTCGAGCCTACTCTACGAGAGGCGACGGAAGGGATTGAGCGCGAGCGAGGCCGTACCCGAGCTGAATCCGAGAAGGCCGCGAAGGCCGAGGCGGATAAGAATGCGTACTATCAAGAACAACTCAAGACCTACAATGCCAACAAGGCAGCCGTAGAAGCCGCTCAGGCCGAGGTAGCCCGCTACATCGCCACCTATGGAGAACTCCCTGGTGGTGCCAACCCAGCCAACCCAGCCGCCCGTGCCGCTGCTGTCCAAGATGTAATCGATAAGAAAGCCCTGGAGGAGCGTGTACTACAAACCGAGAACAATACTCTCGGCCTAGTCACCACCGCCCTGAAGCTCTCCGACCAGCATCGCCGTGACTTCCCCAACGATCCCTTCCCGGTGGATGACATCATCAAGACCGCCACCGAGAAGAAACTCACCGCAGCCCAAGCCTATGCCGATGTGATGGGGCCGAAGGTAGAGGCCGCACGTATCGCAAGGGCTGAGGCAGATAAGAAAGCAGCGGTAGATGCGGCTCTAGTGGAGGAACGCAGCAAGCGTGGTGCCGCAGCTATCGTGGACTCCCAACCTCGTAGTGAGTTCATGAACAACCTCGTCAAGTCCAACGACCAGCCTCTGACCGCCCGCGAGTCCTTCCTCAAAGGCTGGCGTGACCCAGCTGCTTCTGCTACGATGAAGCAGGAATTCGGGAGAGAGCACTAGATAGTGCTTCAACAACAGTAAGAGGCTCCGACACAGCCCTATAGTGGCCCTCGGAGTAACACACGGGTAATTAGCCGTGGCTGAATTAGATCAGATTAACCTTTCGACGCGGCGGTACATTCGCGATAACCCCAAGCTAGTTGACGATTTCTTTCAGAATGATCCATTGCTCGCCTACCTCAAGTTGAACTTGAGACAAGATTGGGAAGGTGGTTCTCTCATCCAGGAGAACTTCCTGTACCGCAACCTGATCGGCGGCGGCTATCAGAAGGGCAAGACCTTCGATGGCTCAGAACGCCAGGTGGAGCAGGGCTTCCAGATCATCCCCAAGACCTTCGAGGTTGG
>Ga0070730_10000324_pt1 | contig 59068 bp, 51 predicted proteins | sample Coa_R1_3_FD_66447 | JGI IMG/M metagenome (GOLD analysis project Ga0070730, IMG submission 66447) | Surface soil microbial communities from Centralia Pennsylvania, which are recovering from an underground coalmine fire - Coalmine... | ecosystem: Environmental > Terrestrial > Soil > Unclassified ... | reverse complement strand
GTCGATTACGGCAGCCATTTCCCTCGAGAGCACGATCACACGTTTCGGCCGCAGCGAACCGCGCAACCGGCGCGCCACACTTGGCAACTTCCGCCGCAAGGCATCCGAAATATCCGCGCCGTGCTCGCCTGGCTCCGCCCCGCATTCCAGCACATGCGTCAGCAAGAATCCGCGCTTCTGAAATTCAGCCAGCACCGCTTCCGCCGTACGCCCTTCGCTCGAAATTCCCACCGCCGTCAGCAAAGCCGCGCCCTCTCCGCTAAATCCCGTTTCCCCGGCATACAGAAAAGCCTTCTCGGCCTCGGGCGATTGCGCCCCCAAAAACACCGCCTGTATGTGGATCGGCCGGTAGCGCGTGGTGCATTCAAGCCGCCACAATCTTCTGGCAATGTGCTCCGCCGTGGCTCCGCGGCCGCATCCGTCGCACACCAGTTCTTTTACCGTCGCGTGTGAGCTCATCGTGGCTGCTTCCCATCGTAGTGCACCGCTGACGTTCGAGCAAATCATCGCTCAGCGGCAAATTATCCGCGTGGCGCAATCGAATAGGTGCGAATTTCTCTTCGCGTTGGGAAGGGGTGGTTAGCGGCGCGATGCGATCAGCGCTTCTTACTGTGGAACCGTGGCATCCTGCGGCAGCTTTGACCGCAAGCACCACTTCAATTCCTGGCTCAGCTCGGAAACTTCCATGCCCGGCATCACGATAAACTTGCACGCCAGCATCTCTCGCGGCTCATCGTCATCCGGCAACTGGCACGTCACGCGGCAGTATTGGCAATCCTGATTCCAGCAAAAACGTCCGTACGGAATCGTCTCCGGGCTCATGAATTGGAAGCACCGCAAAAGCGAATTCCGCTCCGGCACATTGAACTTCTTTCCGAGAACGGTAATCTCCACCAGCTTTTCGTACGGACGGAAAGGCTCGGACATAACGGTTTCCATTTTCCGCGAATTGGCTGCCGGCAATGCCAGCCCCCATGTCCAATCCGCTCCCGAAGACACTTTCAGACTAGCTCCGGATGGATTCCGCGCCCACACAATCCTGCTCTCTGCGTTTCTTATCTGCTACGGGGGAAGAACGAAGGCCCTATGCGCGTTGCCACTTCACCAGTGCGAGCAAACCAAATATGGTCGTTTATCCGGCACTTAGCCCAGTACATCGAAAAACTGACCCATTTTTCGGAACTTGTCGTACCGCCCCGCCACCAGCTCCTCGGGCCGTGTCAGCGTCAATTCCGCCAGTTGCCGCTCCAGCACGTCGCCCAGCTGCCGCGCCGTCGCCTCGTGGTCCGTGTGTGCGCCACCTTCCGGCTCCGGCACAATTTCATCCACAATTCCAAAGTCCTTCAAATCCTTTGCCGTGATTTTCATCGCTTCCGCCGCGGTCTCCGCCTTCGTTGCATCGCGCCAGATAATCGCCGCGCAGCCCTCCGGCGAAATCACCGAATAAAAACTGTTCTCCAGAATGTTCACGCGGTCGCCCACCGCCACCGCCAGCGCCCCGCCTGATCCGCCCTCGCCCGTCACCGTCACGATCACCGGAACCGGCAGCCGCGACATCTCCCGCAAATTTCGCGCAATCGCTTCGCCTTGCCCGCGCTCTTCGGCGTCGATTCCCGGGTACGCGCCGGGCGTATCGACGAAGGTGAGCACCGGACGGCGGAACTTCGCCGCAAGCTGCATCACGCGCAGCGCCTTCCGATACCCTTCCGGCTTCGGCTGGCCAAAGTTGCGAATCACGCGCTGCTTCGTGTCGCGCCCCTTTTGGTGGCCAATCACCGCCACCGGCCGTCCATGAAATTTCGCAAGCCCCGTGATGATCGCCTTGTCGTCGCCGAACGCTCGGTCGCCGTGCAGCTCCATAAAATCCGTAAAAAGGTACTGCACAAAATCCAGCAGGTACGGCCGTTGCTGATGCCGCGCAATTTGCGCTCTTTGCCACGGACCCAGGTGTGCGTAAAACTCGCGCCGCAGCTCCGCCACCTGTTGCCGCACGCGTTCCAGTTCCGCGTCCGCTTCCGCCGTCCCCGCGAGTCGTTTCAAGTCTTCCACGTCTTTCTCCAGCCGCTCGATCTCGCGTTGCCGCTGCGCGCCGGGAACCGGCTCAATGTTTTTTTTCGCGCTCATTCGTTTTCCTACGCCGCCGCCTGTTCGCCCTTCAATTTTCTCACTGCCTCAACCAATTCCGGCGTCACCTTCACGCGCTGTTGCGACGCCATCGTCGCCACCGTTCCATCGGCGGAAACCAGTTCGAACACCACCTGGCTCACGCCCGGCGCGCCTTCAAACAACCGCTCCAGCTCATCCAGCGTCGCTTCATTCAGCGCCTGCACGTCCATTCGCACGCGAAACTCCTGATTCGCCACTCGCTCCACAATATCTTCAATTCGACGCGCCTCTTGCAGCGACAGCCGCGTCCCCGCCTCTTCCACCTGCACGCGAACTTTCAATAACAACGGCGTCCCCGGTTTCAGCACATTCTCAAACCGCGCAAAACTTTCCGGAAACGCCAGCAACTCCTGAATTCCGGTCATGTCTTGAATCGTGAAAATCGCCCAGCGCGCGCCCTTCTTCGATCGCATCGGCCGCGTTCCCACAATCAATACCGCAACCGCGATCTCCTTGCCGTTCCGTTCTCCTTCCACTTGCCCCAGACTCACCACTTTCCACTCCGCAAGCCGAGAGGCGTATTTATCCAGCGGATGGCCCGAAACGTAGAATCCGAGCATCGCATATTCGCTCGCCAGCCGCTCGTGTTCGCTCCACGGCGCCGCATCGCGCAGTTCGAACGCCGGCGCTGCCGGCGCCGAGCCGCCTCCAAACAGTCCGTGCTGCCCCGATTCCTTGTTCCGCGCCACTCGTTGCAGCGCGGCCACCGCGTCGTCCACGCTCGCCAGCATCGATTCTCTCGGTCCAACCGAGTCCATCGCGCCGGACTTGATCAAGCTCTCAAATACCCGTTTGTTCAGGAATTTCGGTTCAATCCGCTCGCAGAAATCGTACAACGATTTAAATCGCCCTTGCTCCGTCCGCGAGCCTCGAATCGCCTTCGCCGTGTTCTCTCCCACATTCTTGATCGCCGCCAGTCCAAAGCGGATCGACTCTCCCACCGGCGTAAAATACAAATCCGATTCGTTCACGTCCGGCGGCAGAATCGAAATGCTCATTCCGCGCGCTTCGTTGATGTACTTCACCGCTTTGTCCGCGTTCCCCGTTTCGGATGTCAGCAGCGCCGCGATGAACTCCACCGGATAGTGCGCCTTCATGTAGGCCGTCTGATACGCCAGCAGCGCGTACGCGCAAGAGTGCGACTTGTTGAAGCCATATCCGGCAAACTCTTCCATCAAGTTAAAAATCCGCTCGGCCTTCTTTTCCGGAATCTTGTTGTTCGCGCAGCCATGCAGAAACTTCGCTCGCTGCGCCGCCATCTCTTCTTTCTTTTTCTTGCCCATCGCGCGCCGCAAAATGTCCGCTTCGCCCAGCGAAAAACTCGCCAGCCGGTTCGCGATCTGCATCACCTGCTCTTGGTAGAGGATCACGCCGTACGTCTCCTGCAAAATGTCCTGCAGTTGCGGCAATTCGAACGCGACGTTGGTTTTCCCGTGCTTTCGGTTGATAAAATCGTCGACCATTCCTCCTTGAATCGGGCCCGGCCGGTACAGCGCGTTCAGCGCCGTCAAATCTTCAATTCGCGTCGGCTGATACCGCCGCAAAATGTCGCGCATGCCGTGCGATTCAAACTGGAATATCGCCGTCGTGTCGCCGCGCGAAAAAAGCTTGTAAGTCGCCTCATCCTCCAGCGCAAGGTTTTCCAGGTCCACCTGCACGCCGCGGTTTTGCTCCACCATCTTCACCGCATCCTGCAATACGGTCAGCGTCGTCAGCCCAAGAAAATCCATCTTCAGCAAGCCGATCCGCTCGAGCGCATTCATGTCGTACTGCGTCGTCACTTCGTCGCGGTTCGTCTTGTAAACCGGCACCAGCTCCGTCAACGGCGCCGGTGAAATCACCACGCCGGCCGCGTGCGTCGACGCATGCCGCGCCAGCCCTTCCAGCCGCAGCGCCACCGCCATCAAATCCTTCAACTTGTCGTCCGAGTTGATCGCGGACTTCAGTTGCGGCGCTTCTTCCAAGGCATCCGCCAGTTCGATGCCCAGCGTCGTGGGCACCATCTTCGCGATGCGGTCCACTTCCGCATACGGAATGTCCATCGCGCGGCCCACGTCCTTGATCGCCGCTTTCGCCGCCATCGTTCCAAACGTAATAATCTGCGCCACGTTTTCGCGGCCGTATTTCTGCGTCACGTACTCGATCAATTCGCCGCGCCGCCGCATGCAGAAATCAATATCAATATCCGGCATCGAAACGCGTTCCGGATTCAAAAACCGCTCGAACAGCAGGTTGTATTGCAAGGGATCGACGTCCGTAATCCGCAGCGCATAACTCACCAGACTGCCCGCCGCCGAGCCGCGCCCCGGTCCCACCGGCACCCCTTGCGTCCGCGCGTAATGAATAAAATCCCAAACAATCAGAAAATATCCTTCGTACCGCATCTTCAGAATCATCTGGATTTCACTGCTGAGGCGCCGTTCATACTCGGAGAGCGGATTGCTCAGCGCGCCGGCCTTCGCCAGCCGCTCCAGATGCGGCACGCGCGTTGCAAATCCCTCGCGCACCACTTTTTCAAAATAACTTCCCGCGGAGTGTCCTTCCGGCACCTTGAATTCCGGAAACGGATTCGGAATTCGGTCGATCTTCACGTTGCAGCGCGAAGCAATCTCGACGGTCCGTGTCAATGCATCCGGAATCTCGCCGAAAATGCCGAACATCTCCTGCGCCGTCTTGAAATAAAACTGATCGGTCGGAAATTTCATCCGCCGCTCGTCGCTCATCGTCTTGCCGGTCTGAATGCACAGCAACACTTCTTGCGCGTGCGCGTCCTCGTGGTGCAGGTAATGGCAATCGTTCGTCGCCACCAGCGGAATCCCCGTCTCCCTTGAAAGCCGCACGAGATGCGGATTCACGCCTTTTTCAATCTCAAGCCCTTGGTCCTGAATCTCCAGAAAGAAATTCTGTTTTCCGAAAACATCGCGCAACCGGTACGCATTCTCCCGCGCGCGGTCCAGTTTCTCTTCCACCACCGCTTCCGTCACCGCGCCTTGCAGGCATGCGGACAGCGCAATCAGCCCCTTGCTGTGTTTCGCCAGCAGGTCGTAATCGATGCGCGGCTTGTAGTAGAAACCTTCCAGGAATCCCGCGGACACCAATTTAATTAAATTGTGGTATCCCTCCAGATTTTCGCAAAGCAATACCAGGTGATTGTTGCCGCGCTGTCCCGGCTCCCAATCGTCGCGATCGTTCGCCGCATTCGCCGAAGATTTCTCTCCTCGGTCGTGCCGGCTCCCCTTGGCCACGTACACTTCGCATCCGATAATCGGTTTTACGTCGCGCTTGCTCGCCTCATTGAAAAAATTCGCCGCCGCAAACAAATTTCCGTGATCCGTAATCGCCACCGCCGGCATCTTCTGGCGCGACGCTTCGTCCAGCAGCTCGCTCGTCTCGCAAGCGCCATCCAGCAAACTGTAATCCGTGTGAACGTGCAGGTGAACGAAATCAGGGCGTCCCATGAATTCCGATTCTAATTCCCTTGCGATAGAAATGCGACTCGCATTCTCGCGTTTTCAACAGCCTTGCGGATTTCGCTTCGCTTACTTCTTTTTTTTCTTTTCCGCTTTCGCTCCCGTCGCCGGCTTCTGATTCTTTCCCGCCGGAGCGGCCGTTTTCGCCGGTGCCGCCGCCGGCTTCCCCGCCGGTACGGGCGCCGCTTTTCCGACTATTTTTCCCGCGTGCTTTTTCTCTTTGCCCTTTGCTTCTTTCGGCTTGGGCTGTTCTTTAATTCCGGAAAGCTTCCGCAAAATCTTTTCGCGCTCTTCCGGCGTCTTCCCTCGGCCCGTCATTTGCATCGCAAAAACCTGGTCCACAACAACGTCGAACTTCGGCCCCGTTGCCATCCCAATCGCCGTCAATTCATTCACAATCGCCGGAATTCCTTGCCGCAACGGCCTCCACTTGTGCAGGTAAGCGCGAATCTTCGAAACCGCGGCCGAGTTCGAAGAAAACGCCAGCAGATGCGCCAGCGTATCGGTTCGCATCTTTTCCAAAAACCGGTATGCATCAATCGGCGCCGCCAGCTTTTTCCCCGACAGCTCTTTTCCCGCCGCGTGCGCTTCTTCTTCAAATCCCAGAATGTGATCCACTTCCGCCGCGCGGAATCCCAGTTTGTGCAGCACACTTCCCTGCTCGCGATCCTTCAGCCGTCCCAAAATCGCCAGCATCATCGGCGTCGCCAGCCGCGGCCGCAGCCCCGCCATGAACAAATCGTCGCGCACTTTGCTCAAGCGGTTGATCGCGTCGTAATCCGGATGCTTTTTCGCCAGCAGCGGATGAACCGTTTCGAGCAGCTCGTGCTCTTCCCACAATTTCAAAATCGCCGCCGGATTTTCCTCGCGCGCCAGCGAGTGCAGTTCCGCGCCCGCATCCTCCGGCGCAATCGTGTGATGCAAATCCCGCTCGATCGCCAGATCGAACCACTCCTGCGTCCGTTGCTCCAGCTTGAATCCCATCCGCGCCGCAAATCGCAGCACGCGCAGCAGCCGCACCGGCTGATTCGTAAAACTGTGAATGATCAGCGCGCGCACTTCCGCCCGCTCCACGTCCGAAAGCCCGTTCGTCGGGTCCAGCAACAATCCGCGCGAAGCCGGATTCAGCGAGATCGCGATCGCATTCAGCGAAAAATCTCGCCGCCGCAAATCTTCCATGATCGTCGACCACCGAATTTCCGGCCGCGTTCCCGGCCTCACATAGTGGTCGTCGCGCGCCGCCGCAATGCTCCCCTCACAGTCGCCGGAAAACAGAATCTCCACATGCCGCAGTTTCTCGTCCTCCGCCAGCACCTTCGCGCCGCCTTTTTCCAGTTCGCGCGCGATCTTCGATGGATTTCCTTCCACCGTAAAATCCAGGTCCCGCAGCGACGCGCCCGTCACCAGGTCGCGCACCGTTCCGCCCGTCAGATAGACGTTGTAGCCCATCGCCGCGGACAGCTCCTGCACCCGCAACAGCGCCGCTCTCTGTTCCGGCAGCAGCCGGCTCTCCAACAAAAACATATAATCTGGCATTGCACTCCTTCACCGTTAGGATGCGGCCGCAATTTCACGGCGGCACCCGCGCTCACTTCCGGGCCCTCACGCTATGCGCGTGGATGATGCGCCTTATACACCTGTTTCAACCGCTCTTCGACTACATGCGTATAGATCTGCGTCGTCGAAATGTCGGCATGGCCGAGCATCAACTGAACCGAACGCAGATCCGCGCCACGCTCCAGCAAGTGCGTGGCAAAACTATGTCGCAGCATGTGCGGGGTCAGCGCCACGCGCAGGCCCGCCTGCTTTCCGTAATTCGACAATATCTTCCACACGCCGACGCGGCTGATCTTCGCCCCGCGCCGGTTTACAAACAAAAACGGACTCACCAGCCCGTTTCGTGCGCCGCGCAGCAGCTCGGGCCTTCCGTCGCGCAAATACCGCTCCACGATCGCCAGCGCCTTTTTTCCCACCGGCACCACGCGCTCTTTGTCGCCCTTCCCGATGCACCGCACGCAACCCACCTTCGCGTCCAGGTCGTTCACCTTCAATCCCGTCAATTCCGAAACGCGCAATCCCGTCGAATACAAAATTTCCAGCATCGCGCGGTCTCGCAGCCCTTGCGGCGTGCTTCCGTCCGGCTGTTCCAGCAGCCGCTCCACGTCTTCCAGCCGCAAATAACCCGGCAACGACTTGCGAATCTTTGGCGATTCCAGATTCGCCGCCGGATCTTCCGTGATCGCGTCGTGAATCTGCGCGTACCGGAAAAAATTCCGCAGCGAAACCAGATTCCGCGCCACCGTCTTGCTCTCCAGCTTTTGCCGGTAGAGTCCCGCCAGAAAATCCACCAGGTTGTCCCGCGAAATCTTTCCAAGCTCCAGTTTTCGCTTTTTCGCAAACTCTTCAAACTTCGCCAAATCCCGCTTGTACGCCGTATACGTATTGATCGCGAGGCCCTTTTCGACCTTCACGTGCGTCAAAAACGACGAAATCGCGCTTCCCAGTTCCTTCACGTTTCCACGTACGCTTCCCCGCCGCGCTTCCGCCGCGTCGCAATGCCGTAAACTTCTTCAATCTCGTTGCACCGAAAAAGCCATGCCAGCCCCAGATACAATCCCGTCGCGCCCACAATCAAGCCCACAAAAATCAGCAGCTGCACGATGAACCTCGAGTGCACCGCATACTCCGTGTAGTGCGCGCCCAGCCAGCACGCCACGCCCATAATTCCCGCGCACAGCGAAATCTTTCCAAACGATCGAAGAATCTCTTTCGTCCCCAGCGCGCCGTACCGCAGCCGGAAAATAATCAGCAGCGCGAAAAAGTCGAAGTAGCATGCCAGCGCCGTCGCCAGCGCCGGCCCGCCGTTCTTCACCTTGTTAAAGAAAAACTCCAGAAACACGATGTTCAACAACACGTTCAGCACCATCGAAAGCGCCGCCACGATCACCGGCGTCCTCGTGTCCTTCGTCGAATAAAACGCCGGCACCACCAGCTTCACCGTCGCCAATCCCGGCAGCGCAATCGCGTAATAAAGCAGCGCCCTCGCCGTCAGCCGCGTGGACTCGGCAATAAACGCACCGTGCTGAAACAGCACGCGAATAATCGGCTCGCGCAAAATCATCAAGCCCAGCATCGCCGGAACCGTAATAAACGCCACCAGTCGAATCGAAAACGCCAGCGTCTTTTTCAATCCGCCATAATCGTTCGCCGCCGCTTGATGCGACATCATCGGCAAAATCGCCGTCGCCACCGCAATCGCATATCCGCCCAGCACCAGTTCCATCACTCGGTCCGAGTAGTACAGCGCCGTCAGGCTTCCTTTCGGCATGATGCTTGCCGTCGCAAACCGCGTGTCCACCAGCAGGTTGATCTGCGCCACGCCAATGCCAAACAGCCGCGGAATCATCAACCGCGCCACGTTTCGAATCCCCGGGTGCGAAAACGAAATCCCAAAATTGAACTTCATTCCCTTCTGCACCAGCATCGGCACTTGGATCAGAAACTGCAGCACGCCTCCCACCAATACTCCCACCGCGAGAGACGTCGCCGGACTCTTGAAATATTTCCAAACCGCCGCCACCGAAAACAAAATCGACGCCGCATTCCAGAAAATCGAAGTCGACGCCGGCAACCCGAACACATGAAAGCAGTTCAAAATCCCCATCGCCAGCGCCGCCAGCGCCACAAAAAACAAATACGGGAAAATAATGTGATTCAGCTCGACCGCCACGTCCAGCCCGCCCGCGCTCCCCACGTCCGAGGTGAACAAATGAATCACATAGGGCGAAAAGACCATTCCCAGCACGGTGATCACTGCCACCACCAGCGCCAGCGTCCAAAACAGCTTGTTGGCAAATTCCCAAACCGCCTCTTTCGCTTCCTCCTTCATGTACCGGGCAAAAACGGGAATAAACGACGCTGTCATCGCTCCTTCGGCCACCAGCCGCCGAAAAAGATTGGGGATGCGGAAAGCCAGCTGGTACGCAACCGATACGTCGGTCGTCCCCAGCAGCACCGCAATGCGTTGATCCCGAACGTAACCGAAAATACGGCTAACAATGGTGACCAGCGAGATGATCGAAGCCGATTTTAGGATTTGCTTCTTGTCGGTCAACGGGTGGCCCTCCAAGGCCTAACCCCAATGAAAACAATAGGTTGACAGGAAAATCGCGCTTAACATAACATACGTTTTCCGAAAGCGCAAATTTTAGCTCTTCGGCTGCTTTTCCGGGCGTCATTCGCCGCCTCGGCCGCCACTGGGTCAAATTTACACTGCGCTTTGCGCTTCGTTTCGTTGTACAAATTCCACGAGCAAGCGTTTGCTGCCCGCTCGGCGGTTCTTCAAGGAGTTTGAATTTTGGATGATCGCCCAGTTCTTTGCCGGTTTGCATCGCGTCGTTCGTGACACAATAAGTCGAAATTCAAACAGGCATTCAACGGCTCGCAGCCGCCCTCCGCTGCACCCGCTCAGTTTGCAGTTTGTGAATCGCAACGCAATGACGCAAGATTCACACTGAGTGGTAGCACGGAAATATCGCGCCAGAAACGGCTACTTTGAAGCGCCATACCCCAGCCTCGACTCACAAGAAGGTCGTCGTCTCTCTCATGGACCGCAAGTCCTTGCAGGGCTACCTCAACCCGTCTCGCCTCGGCCAAATCAACCCGCTCGACCTTCTCACTCCCGACGGCGAGCACGAACAAATTCCGCTCGAACGCATTCGCTCCCTCTACTTCGTTCGCGATTTCAACGGAGACTTCGAGCCCGAACGCAAATCTTTCCTCTCTCGCCCCAAGCTCGACGGCCTTTGGATTCGCCTCCGTTACACCGACGGCGAAACGCTCGAAGGCGTCGTCACCAACGACCTTTTGTCCCTCCTCGACAACGGCGTCCAACTCACCCCGCCCGACCTCTCCTCCAACACCGACCGCATCTTCGTCCCTCGCTCCGCCATCTCTTCCCTCACCGTCCTCGGCGTCGTCGGCATCGCCCGCCGCAAACCCGCCTCCGCCCCAACCGCCGCCCAACCCAAACTCTTCACCGAATGATCGTCGATACCTCGAAGTCCGGCCGCAAGCCACCGTCGCTCGCGGCGCCGCACAACACTTGTCCAGTGTTCCCAGACACCGCTCTCCTGCACAAAATCGCCACCCGTCAGCCTCCTTCTTTTCTCCTGTAGTGGCGGGTCTTCAGACCCGTTCTTTTTCGGTTTACAGTAGGCCATCAAAACGATCGGGCGACTTCGAAGGATTCTCCAAGCTCCGTACACGCCTCAAAAGATGCACATCCTCCGGCATAACCACATATCCCACCAGCGTCAAATCATCTGGCACACGAATCTCATCCATAATCTTCAAAAACCGATCCCCACGTCACAATCAAACTCCGCTGGACCTTCCGCCCGTACCCGCGGTAGTTGTAGTGGCGGGTTTTCAGCCCCGTCCTTTTCCCCGCCCCAAACCACCGTCGCGCGCCGCGCCGCTACAGCGCCTGGGTTTGTCTTCTATTCCCGTTCGAACAAATCTCCACAGCCATTCGAATTATCTTGTCAATTATCTTATTTACTTTAACAACATTTCGTACTAAGATGGGTTGTGTTCGTTTCGTCGCCTTCCTCCTGCCTCGCGGCGTCCAACCACCCTCTCGGTCTCCCGAAAAAATCCCGTAACTCCCCTGGAATGAACACTTACAAAAATGCGCCTATAACCCCCTTTAGAATCAACACTTGTGGCGCAAAGGACTTAAAGTCCCTTTGTTTTCAACACTTACAAAAAATAGGGGGAGGGGGGTGATTATGGTTAACCAAATCGCATCCTCTCTGGCTCACGCAACGCCCGTGGTATTCTCCGACTTCGCTCCACAAGGAGAATCTTCCATGAAGCTGTCTGACCTTGCCAACAAACTCGATTGCCGCCTCGATTCCCCTTCCGATCTCGAAATCGCGGGCGTCGCCGGCCTCGAAGACGCCAAGCCCGGCCAAATCACTTTCCTCGCCAACAAACGCTACACTCCCCTGCTCAAAACCACGCGTGCCTCCGCCGTCTTCGTCGACAACAATTTTTTCCTAGCACGCGAACCCGGCGCGCCGCCACTCGTTCTCGTCCGCAGCGAAAATCCCTACCTCGCCTTCGCCAAAGCGCTCGAACTCTTCTATCAGCCGCCTTCGTACGCGCCCGGCATTCATCCCACCGCCGTCCTCTCCAAAACAGCCAAGATCGGCGCAAACGCTCACATCGGCCCGCACTGTTTCGTCGATGACAACGTCGTCATCGGCAAAAACGCCGTTCTTCACAGTTCCGTCTCCATCTATCGTGGCGCGCACATCGGCGACGACTTCTTCGCTCACTCGCACACCGTCGTCCGCGAATTTTGCCGCGTCGGCGATCGCGTCATTCTCCAAAATGGCGCCGTCATCGGCGCCGATGGCCTCGGCTTCGCCAAACGCAAAGACGGCACCTGGCACAAAATCGTCCAGTCCGGCCCCGCCGTGCTCGAAGACGACGTCGAAATTCAATCCAACTCTTGCGTCGACCGCGCCACCGTCGGCGAAACGCGCATCGGCCACGGCACCAAAATCGACGATCTCGTCCTCGTCGGCCACGCTTGCCACGTCGGCCCGGACTCCATGCTCTGCGGCCAAACCGGCCTCGCCGGCAGCACCACCACCGGTCGCGGCGTCATCTTCGCCGGTCAAACCGCCAGCTCCGGCCATCTCCACGTCGGCGAAGGCACCGTCGTCACCGCAAAAAGCGCCCTGCCGGGAGACACTCCGCCCAACTCCATTCAATCCGGCACGCCCGCCGTCGAAAATAAATTGTGGTTAAGAATCACCGCCGCACTGAATCGCCTGCCCGATTTGCTCAAGCGCGTTCGCGACCTGGAAGAAGCCCTCGCCGCCCTCAAATCAAAATGAACCAACGCGTATCAGATCCAGCGCCGAATCGAACGTTCTTATGACCTTATTGTGTAGGGGCGGGACTTCAGTCCGCCCGCCTTTTCTTTTCCGTCGCAAAAAGGCCGCCGCTCGAACAAAGAATCGTCATTACACAAGCTACGCAAGCGGTTTTTGCTCGTCCGGCAGCGCCGCCGCCATCGCCGCACTCACTCGCTTGTTCAATTCGTCGCGCTGCTCAAACGTATATTCCGACGCATCAATCGGGTCCAGAAATTCCACCGTAATGATTCCCGGATGGATTTCGAGCGACCTTTTCTCCATCACCTTGTGCGCGCCCGCGCACACCATCGGCACAATCGGCACCCCCGCCTTGATCGCCATCACCACCGCGCCGCGTTTGAATTCCTGCAATCGCCCATCCGGACTCCGCGTCCCTTCCGGATATATCAAAAACGATTGTCCCGCTCGCATCGCTTCCGTCGCTTTTTCCAGGCTCGCAATCGCCGACTCGTGGTTCCCGCGCTCCACCGGAATAAAATGCGCCAGCGTAAACGCTTGTCCCACGATCGGATACGCAAACAAAGATTTCTTCAGCAAAATGGCGATCCGCTGCGGAATCGCCCCGACCACCGCCGGCGCATCCGCCGAACTCGTGTGGTTCGCCACAAACAGACACGCGCCCGCCGGTATGCGATCCGTGCCGGAAACTTTTACTTTCACTCCGACCGCGCGCACAAAAAACATCACGCCCTTTATCCCGCCCCAGTACAGCGCATTCGGATTGCGTGAAATCACCGTCCAAAAAAGAAGAGGAATCCCCGCCACGATGATGTACAGGCTGAGAAAAATCGCAATGAAAATGGTTCGCCACATTTCCGTGAAAAACACTTTGCATGAGCCCCGCGGGCTCGCGCAACTTCCTTTTCAATCGCCTACTTGGCGGTTGCCGCCGATTTATCCGTCGTGCCGGCCAGAATTCCCGCCCGAATCCGTTTCTGTTTTTCGCCGGCCGCTTCGTCTTCGTACAATTCAAAGGAAGTCTGGTTCCCCGTCTGCGCCGGCGCATGAACCACGCGCCGAATCTTTAGCCCCGCGAATCCGAAATATTCGTCGTAAGGAAACGGCTTTGTGCCGCTCACAAAATTGTCAAAGAACTCTTTACAGGATTTTCCCGCCGTTTCGGAGCACACCGCTTCCAGATCTTCGCGGTCGCGATACGGCTTTCCGGTTTTCCCAAACTGTTCGTTCATCGCGCGCATCATGTCGTCCAGGCTGCGCGCATTGTTCGTCCCCTCGCGAATCCACAGGTCGAGCAGGACGCCAATCACCGCGCCTTTCGTGTAATACGAAACGCTGTGCTCCGGTTGATTGTAAGTCGCATATTTCTCGAACCATGTATCGAGGCTCGATTGTTCCGCGCTCTGCCACGCGTTCGCCGGACTCGCTTCGAGTTCCGAAATGTCGCGTCCCATGTCCGCGTAAAAATGCGCCTTCGGCCAAATTCCCGTTCGCAGCAGCGTGTACTTTTCGTACGTACTCGTCACGCCCTCCGCGAACCACAACGATTTACTGTATTGCTCTTTCGTATAGTCCACCGGATCGAGCGACGCCGGCCGAATCCGTTTCACATTCCACAAATGAAAAAACTCATGCGCCGCAATCGCGAGCGCACCTTCCTCCGTGCGCGCCGCAATCGCCGTCCCGTTGGCGTGCTCCATCCCTCCCCCGCCCACGTTGTCGCCCAAATGAAAAATAAACGTGTACTGCTCGAACGGCGCACCGCCCATCAGCGAAATTTCGTATTTGCAAATCGCTACGAGGCGTTTTTCAAAATCCTGACGATTTTCAATTTTTCCGTGAATTGCGACGCCAACCGCTGCAGAAGTACCCATGAGGGCGAAATGTTCAGCCTTGCCTATCTCTAAAGGAGAGTCCACCAGTTGATCGTATTTTCCCGACACGCGGTATAACGTATGCCCCTGGCCAACGAAAAAAATTATCGCCGTAGCGGGACTGTTGACTTGCCACCCGGGTGGGAGATCGTAAAACAGAATCTCCGATATCTCGTCACGCCGGGACTGGATGTACAGGAGGATCATGGCGGGGTTGAAGAAGGCGTGTTCGGAATTGAGCTGAGAGGCGAAGGGGCCGGGCTCGTCCCAGAAGGTGTCGTACTGAAGGGTGATTGTTCCACTGCCAGTAACGCGCCAGGTTTGTTTGTCGAGTTTCTCAATGGGCAGCGAGCCGGATTCGTTTGCGGCTTTGACTTGCGAGACGTGGCTCGCGAAATCGCGAATTTCGTATAGTGCATTCCACGCCGGCATTTGAACGGTGACCGAATCCTTCACGTCCGGAATCGTCATTTTGATGTGAAAGGTGTGCTGTTCGGGATGCGCGAGTGAAATCTGGTATTGGATTGTGGCGCGGCTTGCAGTGGCCGAGAGGAGAAGAAAAAGAATCGCAAAGAAAGACGGAATGAAAAATCGTTTGATGAATCTCACCGAGACGAGGCTCCGGGCGACGATTCGACTGCGGAAGAAAGCTTATCGACTAGTTTTTGACACAAGCCATCGAAGCTGCCGTTGGACATGATGAGGAAAAGGTCTCCATTCTTTCCGTTGGATGCAAGATGGGCGGCAATTGCCTCCGCGCCGCCAAAAACTTTCGCTTCCACGCCAAGCGACCGTACATCGGCGGCAACGCTTTCGGGATCCAGGCGGTTTTCGTCGCCAAGCTGTTTTGCGTTGTGAACGCCGCCGAGAATCACTTTGTCGCCGGTGGCCAAGGCTTGCGGCAAAGCCTCTTGAAAAACTTTGCGGCGCATGGAGTTCGATCGCGGTTCGAGAATCGCCCACAGACGGCGGCCGGGCCAGCGTCCGCGAGCCGCGGCGATCGTCGCGCGCACCGCGGTCGGGTGATGCGCAAAATCGTCAACGACAAGGATGCCGCCAAATTCGCCTTTGACGTCGAGACGCCGCTTCACGCTTTTGAAAGTCTTCAGCGCTTCCTGAATCTTGGCGACGGGAATGCCGCGGCCTTGCGCAACGATGATTGCCGCAAGCGCGTTCAGCACATTGTGCTTGCCGCTCGCGGCGAGATGGAATTTGCCGAAGGAGTTGCCATTGCGAAACAGTTCAAAGTGCATTCCGTCATTGGATGCAACCGGTTCACTTGCGACCCATTCGTTTTCCTTCGAGAAGCCGTACGTGTGGACGGGGCAAAACGCTTTTTCCGCGGCGGCGCGAAGCGCGGGACCGGAATCCTGCGTGTCGCCCCAAATCACCACGCTGCCGTTGCGTGGCACCAAATTGACGAGGCGCTTGAAGGCCAGCTGGTACGTTTCAAAATCGCGATAGATGTCGGCGTGATCGAATTCGAGCGAGGTGATGATGAGATCGTCGGGATGATAGTGAAAGAATTTCGGGCCGCGATCCCAGAAAGCGGTTTCGTATTCGTCGCCTTCGAGAATCATTTCGCTGCCTTCGCCGAGGCCGTAACTTTTGCCGAAGTTTTCCGCCACTCCGCCGACGAGAAACGTCGGCTGTTTTCCGGCAACGTGGAAAATCCAGGCGAGCATTGCCGTCGTGGTCGTTTTTCCGTGCGTGCCGCTGACGACGATGGAATGTTTGCCGGGAAGAAAAACCTCTTCGAGCGTTTCGGGCAAAGAGCGATACGGAATTTTCTTTTCGAGAACTTCTTCGAGCTCCGGATTTCCTCGCGCGATGATGTTGGCGACGATGACGAGATCCGGCGCGGGCTGCAGATGGGCCGCGGCAAAACTGTGGTTGTACGGAATGCCGAGCTTATCGAGAAAAGTGGACGCTGGCGGATAGACACCGGAATCGGAACCGCTGATGCTGTAGCCGCTTTCTTTTAACATTCCGGCGAGCGGCGACATGGCCGAGCCGGCAATTCCGATAATGTGAATGTGCTTCGTCGCAGTCATGGGATTACGGCGGTCTCCAGAAATTCGAGCGTGCCACTTCCTTCGGCAGAAAGCCGCGCGCGAATGCCGAGCGGAATGGTGAGCATCGGCCGCGGCGTGTGTCCGACCGCGGCGCCGTACACGATGGGAATGCCGAGCGGCGCCAGGATTCGCTCACACACTTCTTTCGCGGTGGGGCTTCCCGCCACGGGCGGCTCGCAATCGGGAAATTCGCCAAGCACGATTCCGAGTACGCCGCGGAATTTTCCCGCTTGCAGCAGATGCATCAAGGCGCGATCGATTTGCCAGGGCTTCATGCCGCGATCTTCCAGCAGGAGAATGCTTCCCGCGGTGGCCAGTTCCCACGGTGTGCCGAGAGTGGTTTCGACAAGATTCAAACAGCCGCCGAGGACCACGCCTTCGGCGAAACCTGCGCGCATGGATTCGCCTTGCAGATTAATTTTCCAATTTCGCGATGAACCGTCGAGCGCGGATTCGAACGACCGTCTGTCGTAGCCTTTTGGCGAATTTGCACCCGCGTCGAGGCCGGCGGCGACCATCGGGCCGTAAAGACCGACCCAGCGGAATTTCTGCCAAAGGAGAATTTGAAGAGAGGTGACATCGCTGTAGCCGACGATGCATTTTGGAGCGAGCGTGGGCGCGGACCAAAGTTCTTCCAGCATGTAATTCGAACCGTAACCGCCGCGCAGCGCGATGAGCGCGGAAATTTCGCGGTCGTTGAGGAGCGTTTGAAAATCATTCAAGCGCGAGGCGGCCGAAGCGGAAAAATAAGCCTGCGATTCCCGGGCAAAGCCGGCTTGCACGGCAAAGCCAAGATTACGTAGCTCGTCCAAGCCGCGTTGCACGCGATTTTCTTCGGCTGGCGACGAAGGGGCAAAAATGCCGACGCGAGAGCCTTTTTTGACGGCGTCCGGTTTTACCGGCGAAGCAGACGGCATCGCTTCCGCACGCGTGGTCGAGGGCGCCATCAGGAATTCTGCCTTTCCGCTGGCAACATTTCGTAGGCGAGGCCGAGTTCGCAAAGTTTGGCGGTAACTTTTTCCTGCTGGCGCTGGCTCAAATCGGCTTCGAATTGAAGAACGTGCTTTCCGTCGTCACGCGAAACGCTAAGTTGGTCGAGCGGCAGTTTCATTTCGCCGAAGAGTTGGTGAAGTTCGGGCAGCAGACCGGATGCGTTGTCAGAACTGATGCGAAAGAGGAGATAGTGCGAGCGGAGCTTGAAGAATTTTTCGATTTGGACGAGAACGGCCAAACCAAATAGCATCATGAGGCAGACGAATCCGGAAACTTTATAAAGGCCGGAGCCGGCGGCCATACCCATAGCGGCTTCGAGAAAAATTGCGGCGGCAGTGGTTGCCCCAAGGACGCTTCCCTTGTCACGCATGATGACGCCTGCGCCCAGGAAGCCAATGCCCTGAACGATGTTCGAGGCGATGCGCGTGGTGCTTGCGTCGCCGGTCATCTTTGCCAATTGAACGGAAACGATGGTGAACAGTGCGGCGGCCGTGCAGACAAAGAGACTTGTGCGGAGGCCAGCCGGGCGCTTACTGCGGATGCGCTCGAGGCCAATGAACGAGCCGAGCAGTCCAGCCCAGAGTAGCCGGTAAATGATGGTAGGGAGAGGAATCATTTTTACGTTGATCCGAGTGACTTCCCAAGACTCCTTTGCCTGCGCCTCGATGGAAACTGCTTACTTGCCGTTAGTCCAAAACATGCGCAGGCCCTTACAGGGTAAACAAGAGTGCCTACGCTACTGGAAAAATTAGCACGTTAGGGCTTTGGAGTGCGCGGATTCAAAACCTCGCGTGCTAAAGAGTGCATATAGTCGGTCGGGGGCGCAGGCCCTTACAGGGTAAACAAGAGTGGCTACGCTACCGGAGTTTGAATTGACTCAATTTCAAAATGTGGCGTGCCCTGGCGTGTATCTCTTTTGTCTTGAGGCGGGCCAGGCGGCGCGGGCCGAACTCTTCGACGGTGAAACTTCCCATGACCGTGCCGTAGACCATGGCGCGGCGAAGCGCGGCGTCGTTCCTTTGGCCGCAGCCGGCGAGATAGCCCATGAAGCCGCCGGCAAACGCGTCGCCGGCTCCGGTGGGATCGTGCGGCTCTTCGAGCGGGACGGCGGGCACGCAGAAAACGCCGTTTTTATCGACGAGCAAGGCGCCATATTCGCCGCGCTTGATGACGAGCGCGGAGGGGCCCATTTTGAAGATATGTTTTGCGGCGCGGAGCAGATTGTGCTCGTTTGAAAGCTGGCGCGTTTCGGAATCGTTGATGACGAGGATGTCGATGTGCTTGAGGGTTTCTTTGAGGTCGTCGGGGGTGCGTTCGATCCAGTAATTCATGGTGTCGAGTGCGACGACTTTGGGACGTTTTTTTACTTGATGGAGTACGCTGCGCTGAAGATTTGGGGCGATGTTCGCAAGGAAAACGTATTTCGAATCGACGTATTTTGCGGGCAATTTTGGATTGAAATCGGCGAAGACGTTTAATTCCGTGGCGAGCGTGACGCGCTCGTTGAGATTTTCCGAATAGCGGCCGGCCCAGAAAAAACATTTTCCGGCGGCGCGTTCGAGGCCGGTGGTGTCAATACGGCGGCCGCGAAATATTTTTTCGTCTTTGGCGGTGAAATCGTCGCCAACGATACCGACGAGATTGACGTGCGTGAAATAGCTGGCCGCGACCGCGAAATAGGTGGCGGCGCCGCCGATGATGCGCTCCTCCTTTCCGTATGGGCTTTCGATGGCGTCGAATGCGACGGAACCGACAACGAGTAGTGACAAGGTGCGCTCCTAGCTTGCGTTTGAGATTAACTTTACATCGAAGAGCGCAGGCAAGTGTGCCTACGCTACCGGGCAGCTCCTACGAGATGTATTTACCGATGATGGCCGCGAGATTCTTCTTTGTTGCCTTGGGAACGAGCTTTGCATCCGTAATCAGCGCGTGCGCGAGCGCGGAACCGCATTTACATGCGCGCGTATCCGGCATGGACTTGATCGCTTCGCGCAAGACTTTCTGCGCGTTTTCGGCGTTTTGCTGAAGCGTGGCGATGATTTGCGCGCCGGTGACGGATTCGTGATCGGGATGCCAGCAGTCGTAATCGGTGATCATGGCGATGGTGCCGTAGCAGAGTTCGGCTTCGCGGGCGAGTTTGGCTTCGGTGACGTTGGTCATGCCGATGACGTCGAAATCCATTTTGCGGTGCATGTGGGCTTCGGCGAGCGTGGAAAATTGCGGCCCTTCCATGCAGATGTAGGTGCCTTTGCGGTGGACCGGGACGGCGCAGTGCGCGCTGGCGTCGGCAAGGACGCGGGAGACTTGCGCACAGGTGGGCTTATCGAACGTGACGTGGGCGACGAGGCCGTTGCCGAAGAAAGTGGAGATGCGGCCCTTGGTGCGATCGACGAATTGATCGGCGACGAGAAATTCGCCGGGACGAAGATCTTCTTTGAGCGAGCCGACGGCGCTGACGGATACGATGCGTTCGACGCCGAGAAGCTTCATGGCGTAGATGTTGGCGCGGTAATTGATTCCGCCAGGCAGGATGCGATGGCCGCGCGCGTGGCGGGCGAGGAAAGCGACCTGCTTCCCTTCGAGCGTGCCGACGACGATGGCGTCGGACGGATCGCCGAAAGGCGTTTTGATGCGGACTTCGCGCGCGTGGCTTAACCCTTGCATGGCGTAAAGGCCGCTGCCACCGATCACGCCGATGTTGGCGTGGGGCTTGCTCGATGATTTGCGCTTCATAGGTGCTTTAGGCATTCATTCCGCTCCGGAAATCTGGATCTTGAAGCAAAGTACAAAGGCAAAGGCAAAAACAAAGTCAAAAGCAAAGGCAAAAACAAAGTCAACAGCAAAGGCAAAAGCAAAGGCAAAAGAACGGGTCTAAAGACCCGCCACTACAAAAGCAAGGAATTTATGGCCGGACATTTGCTCCTGCTAGAAGTTCTGTGACGGCGGTGAATGGATCTTTTTTGCGTTGCGCGACTTCGGCGGCGAGGCGTTCGAGTTTTTTTTCGCCTTCGGCGCCGCGCAGGACTTTGTCGAGCAAACGCGCTTCGAGCAGGCCGAGGAGGCGATTCTTCCAGTGCGCCTGGTGCTTCTTTTCGCGCTGGCCGCTCGATTCGAAATGGACGCGAAATTTTTCGATGGTGGCGGCGAGGGCGTCGATGCCGGAATTTTCCGTGGCGACGGTGCGAAGGACGGGCGGATGCCAGCCGTCGCGCGGCATGACGAGCGAGAGCATGGCGTGAAGCTGCTCCTCGAGACGGTCCGCGCCTTCGCGATCGGCCTTGTTGAGAACGAATACATCCGCAATTTCCATGAGGCCGGCTTTCATGGATTGAATGTCGTCGCCGAGGCCGGGAACGAGAACGACGACGACACAATCGGCGAGGCGGACGATGTCGATTTCGTCCTGGCCGACGCCGACGGTTTCGATGAGAATCTGATTTTTGCCGGCTGCATCGAGCAGAAGCGCGACTTCGGCGGTGGCGCGGGAAAGGCCGCCGAGAAATCCGCGCGTGGCCATGGAGCGGATGAAGATGCCCTCGTCGCCCGCGTGGCTTTGCATGCGGATGCGATCGCCGAGAATGGCGCCGCCGGAATACGGGCTGGTGGGATCGACGGCGATGACGCCGACCTTTTGGCTGGCTTTGCGGTAATGAGCGGCGAGGCGATCGACGAGCGTGCTTTTGCCGGTGCCGGGTGCGCCGGTGATTCCGGAAAGATAGGCCGCGCCGGTGTGCGGAAAAAGATTTTTCAGCAGCGCTTCGGCGTCGGGCGCGTGATTTTCAATGGCGGTGATGGCGCGCGAGACGGCGCGGACTTCGCCCGCGCGGATTTGTTGCGCCCAGGTTTCAATCTGCATAGAAAAGGGCGGCGCAGACACGGTTTTCCGGGAAGCCACTGACGGACGCGAAAGGCATGCGTCTATTATGCGGGAGTCGCGCAAGAAATTCAGCCAACGGATGACTTGCGACGCGTTTTATATCGAAGAGCGCAGGCATGAGCGCCGACGCTACTTTTTGCCGAGAAGCTGGCGGGCGATGACCAATTTCTGGATTTCGCTGGTGCCTTCGCCGATGGTGCAGAGTTTGACGTCGCGATAAAACTTTTCCGCGGGGTAATCCTTGATGAAGCCGTAGCCGCCGTGAATCTGTACACATTCGTTCGCGACGCGAACGGCGACTTCGCTGGCGAAAAGCTTGGCCATGCTGGATTCACGCGTGAAGCGCGCGGATTTTTGGTCGGCGTGCCAAGCGGCCTGATAGACAAGAAGGCGAGCGGCTTCGACTTCGGTGGCCATGTCCGCGAGTTTGAATTGGATGGCCTGAAATTCGCTGATGGCTTTGCCGAATTGCTTGCGCTGCTTGGCGTAGCTGGTGGCGGCGTGGAGCGCGCCCTGCGCCATGCCGAGCGCGAGCGCCGCGATGGAGATGCGGCCGCCATCGAGGATGGCGAGGCTGCCGGTGAAACCTTCGCCTTCGGGGCCGAGGAGATTGGCGGCGGGAACGCGGCAATCAGTGAAAATGATTTCGGAGGTGTCGCTGGCGCGCAGGCCGAGTTTGTTTTCTTTTTTGCCGGGACGGAAACCGGGCATGCCTTTTTCGAGAATGAAGGCGCTGATGCCGTGCGACGATTTGGATTTGTCGGTGACGGCCATGGCGACGCACGTGTCGGCGTAATGGCCGTTGGTGGTGAAAGTTTTGGAGCCGTTGAGAATGTAATGGTCGGCGTCGCGGCGGGCGGTGGTGCGCGTGCCGCCGGCGTCGGAGCCGGCTTCGGGTTCGGTGAGCGACCAGGCGCCGATCTTTTTTCCCTGTGCGAGCGGCACGAGATATTTTTGCTTTTGCGCTTCGGTGCCGAATTTGTAAATGTGATTCGAACAGAGCGAATTGTGCGCGGCGACGATGATGCCGATCGAGCCGTCGACGCGGGAGAGTTCCTCGATGGCGATGACGTATTCGATGTAGCCGAGGCCGGCGCCGCCATATTGCTCGGGAAAAATGATGCCAAGAAGGCCCATTTCGGCGAGCTTGGGCATGATTTCGAGCGGGAAATGGGAAGCTTCGTCCCACTCCATGACGTGCGGCGCAATCTCGCCTTCGGCAAATTCACGAATGCTCTTGCGGAGTTGCTGCTGTTCATCGGTAAACGAAAAATCCACGCCGCCCCCAGGGAGTTTTAATTTTCAGGTTGTAAGTAAACCCTATAGTCAGACAAAGAATAGTTTATAACGAGCCGCAATGAGGACGCGAGCGGATGTAGGTTGCCGTGGCGGAAAACGAAAGCGGGTCAGTCCGGCAGAAAACGCAGTCAGGACAAAATGTCGCGGGCGCGCACTGCGCTTGCAGACTGACGGCAATCAGGCGAGGCGATTGCGAAGATTGAAATTACGCGCCGGCGCGACGGGTTTTGCCGATGACGTCGCGAAGGACGGCGACGGCGCGTTCGCAGCCGGAGCGGTCGACATCGCAATGCGTGACAAAACGGACGGAATAAGGAGCCGTGTCGAGCGCCCAGATGCCGAGGGGCTGGAGCGTTTCGCAAAGTTCGACGGCGTTGAGGCCGGCGGATTCGCAATCGAAGATGACGATGTTGGTTTTGACGGAGGCGGGGTCGATGACGAGGCCGGAGATTTGCGCGATTTCGTGCGCGAGGAATTGCGCATTGGCGTGATCTTCATGAAGACGCTTCGGGGATTCCTCGAGCGCGAGAAGGCCGGCAGCGGCGAGGACTCCGGCTTGGCGCATGCCGCCGCCAAACATTTTGCGGTAGATGCGCGCTTTTTCGATGAAGGCTTGCGAGCTGACGATCATGGAGCCGACGGGCGCGCCGAGGCCTTTCGAAAGGCAAAACATGACGGAATCGAGATTGCGCGTCATCTGCGCGACGGATTCGCCGAGCGCGACGGCGGCGTTGAAGATGCGGGCGCCATCAAGGTGGACTTTGAGGTTGGCGGCGTGGGCTTGCGCGCAGATTTCATCGACTTGTTTGGTGGGATACAAAGTGCCGCCGGCCATGTTGTGCGTGTTTTCCAGGCAAACGAGCGCGGTTTGCGAATCGTAGTAAATGCGCGGACGAATGACGGCTTCGATTTTTTGCCAGGTCAGGATGCCGTCGTCGCTGCGCGCAATGCGCGGCATGCAGCCGGCGATGGCGGACATCGAAGCGAGTTCGTACAGATTGACGTGGCTGCGCTCTTCGCAAATCACTTCGTCGCCGTGGTGCGTCCAGACTTTGATGGCGATGAGATTTCCCATGCAGCCGGTGGGAACGAAAAGCGAAGCTTCTTTGCCGAAAATTTCCGCGGCGCGTTTTTCGAGGCGATTGATCGAAGGGTCTTCGAGATAGACGTCGTCGCCGACTTCGGCTTCGGCCATGGCGCGGCGCATGGCGGGCGTGGGGCGCGTGACGGTGTCGCTTCGAAGATCGACGATGTTCGCGAGTTTTGAGTTGGACATTCTGCAATTGCCTCTGTGATGGATTTGTTAGCCGAGCAGTTCGACGAAAACTTCGTTCGAGATGCTAAGTTTTTCCGGCGCAAGGCGCACGATGCTGCCTTGGCGCTCGACGAGGCCGGCGGATTCGAGCGACAAGAGTTTTTCATTTAGCCTTGCCGCGTAAGAAGGATCGAAGCCATCGAGATTGATGCCGGCAAGCTGGCGCAGGCCGAGGAACATTTCCTCTTCGTGAGCTTGTTGCGTGGAGACGGCTTCAATTTGTTCGGCGGGAAGCTTGCTGGATTGAATTGCCGCGACGTATTGGGCGGAGTCGTGCGCGTTGGCCCAGCGAGTGGCGCCGTGGAAGGAGTGCGCGCCGGCGCCGAAGCCGAGATAAGGTTCGCGGCGCCAATATTTGAGGTTGTGGCGCGACGCGTGTCCGGGCTGCGCCCAGTTGGAAATTTCGTAGTGTTCGTATCCGGCGGACGAAAGAAGTTGTCGGGCAAGATTATAGGAATCGGCCATTTGATCGTCGGAAGGGACGGCCGGCGCGCTGTATTTTGTGCCGAGCGAAATCAATTCCCTGCCGAGGCGGCTGCCTTCATCGACTTCAAGCATGTAAATGGAAACGTGCTCGGGGCGCAGCGCGATCAATTCTTCGAGCGAATTGCGCCACGATTGCGGCGTTTGGTGCGGAAGGCCGACGATGAGATCGAAGCTGAGATTCCGGATTCCGGCGGCGCGCAAGATTGGCGCGGCGCGATACACATCTTCGCGGCGATGCATGCGGCCGGAAGATTTTAGTTCGAGATCGTTAAAAGATTGCACGCCGAAGCTGACGCGGTTGATTCCGGCGGCGGCCCAGGCCGCGGCTTTTTCCGAGGTGATCGTTTCCGGGTCGGCTTCGAGCGTGACTTCTTTCCATTCGCACGCGAAGGAATCGCGAATTGCTTCGAGAATTCCGTGCAGATGGGATGGGTCCAGAAGACTCGGCGTGCCGCCGCCAAAGTAAACCGTGTCGACCACCTCATTTTCAAATTTCGGCGACGAAATGCCGGCGTCGGCATAAAACTTTCGATGATGCGAAATTTCGGTTTGCACGGCGGCGGCGTACGGAGCGTACTTTTCGGCGGAGACAACACCCGTATGGAAATTGCAATAGGTGCATTTCGTCTGGCAGAACGGAACCTGGATGTAGATGCCGAGCGTCATGGCGGAAGCATTGATTTTAGCACGCGCGGCGCGTGCCATCGCGCCGTCAAGGAATGGGGACGAGGAAGTGCTTGTTCAAGTATTTCCCGGAGGAGTGTTTTTGCAGGTCGTCGAGCGCGCCCATGCCCCAGCGCGCGAGGAGCGGAAGGAAATTCAGCTCGCGCGATTGCAGCGCCTTGTTCGGGTAAAGCAGATTGCCGAGGAATTCCGCGTGCGCGGAGAGAACTCCGGTCTTTTTGTCGCGCGCCCAGCCGGCTTTTTGCCGGAGCTTTTCCGCCTGATACGAGATTTTGCGCTGGGCTTTTTCGAGCGTCGCTTTCAGCGATGGATCGATTTTGGCGATGGGATCGTTCCAGCTATCGAGCAGTTTGCGGATCTGGCGCGCGTCTTTTTCCAGTTTTGCGCCGAGCCGCGCGGGAATATTGGCGGCGCCGAGTTTCTTGCGCACGATCTGCGAGCCGGCCCAAACGTCTTCCACCGTCATTCCGTATTGTTCGAGCAATCGCTGCGCCTTGCTGTCCACAAGCGTGAATCCAGCGCGGGAAAGGAAGACGGGCTGGCGATGAAGCAGTTTCGAATAGAAAATTTCCGATTGAGCAAAATACGAAATTTCCGATGGGCCGCCGATGTAAGCAATGGTCGGAAGCAAATAGTCCTGCAGGACGGGACGAAGGAGCGCGTTTGGACTGAACGACTCCGGCGAAGCGGAGATGGCGCTGGCAAGCTCCTCGGTGGACCAGCTCACCGAGTCGGCCTGGAAATTCGAGCCGTTCGAATGAATGGATTCGCGGCCGCCATTGCCAAGATAAAACAGGGCGGTGCTGCGGCCGGTGACTTTTACTTGCGCGGCAAAGCCGGCGCGGTCGAGTTCCCTGTTTCGCGCGAGCAAGGCGTCGTTCAATGCAACACGGTCTTCCGCGGCCTGGCGAAGAATGGGTTCGCCGAGCCGATGAAGGCGCGGATCGAGCGGGTCGAGGATGATCACTCCGTGCGGCGCAAAAATGCGGGCAAAGAGTTTTCCGAACGCGGAAGCGTAGGATTCTTCCGCCGTGTAGCTCGCGCGAAGAATCGCGCCCAGCTCTCCCGCCGCCGGGCCGCCCAGCATGACGGAGGCGGCGCGAACCATCTCTTCGATTTGCTGGCCGAGCTTTTGCGGTCCCACCGGCGAGGCCGCGCCGTGCCGCGCGGGCAATATAAATTTATTGAGCTTGCCGTCGTGGAAGAAGGCGGTGTGGCGAACCTCGTCGAGGTCGTGATCTTCCGTGGCCATCCAAAAAATCGGAACGGCATCCACGCCGGATTTGGCCAGCAAGCGAACAGTTTCGAGTGCGGAGAGCACTTTGTAAAACGAATAGGCCGGACCGCCGAAGAGCCCAACCTGTTGCCCGGTAACGACGGCGGCGGAGCCTCGTTCGAAGCGCCCGATGTTCTGGATGGCGGCGGGGCCGGCGCCGAGCGATTCGTTCTGTTCACGCAGGATCGCGGCAACGGCGCTGCGGCGCGATTGCGGATAGTGAAGCGTGGAGGAGAGCCGGACGGCGTTTTCAAGCGTCGGCTCATGCGCGAAAAAGGATTTTACGCGGGGAAAATCGTCGAGGAAAGCGAGATGGAGCGGGGGCTGATGAGGAAGTTCGCGAAACGGCAGGGCGCGACATTGCATGGACTCTTAGATGATACCCCCCGAATTAGGTCACAGCAAATAGACGAAAAAGTGGTCGTAAGGAAGCAAGTGGTGCGGCATGAGTTGGCCAAATCGGCCACAGCCTGGCGTCAAGCCCGAGTTGTAGCCGCGGCGGGTTCGAGGTTTGCGACGAATTTCGCGATCGCAGCCTTTGTGGCTTCGCTGAGCGGCAGAAGCGGCGCACGCGGCACTCCGCCGCGATATCCACGCAAGTCCATCACGAACTTTACGCCGGCGATTCCGTTTTCCGATACGACTTTCTTTGACGCGACGGACAACCTGCCTTGCAGGTCGCGCGCATGGTCGTACATTTTTTGGCGCACGAGTTGATGAAGCGCCACGCATTTTTCCGGGAAAGCGCTGGCAAGCGCCAGGATGGCGCCCACCGCGCCCGCGGCAAGCGCCGGCAGGATGACGCTCGCTCCTCCCGTAAGCATCTGGAACGAACCGGGCGCGCCGGCAACGACTTCGACAACACGTTGAATCACGCCGGAGCTGTCTTTGATGCCGATGATGTTCGAATGCTCGGCGAGCTCAAGGATTTCCGGCGTTTCCAGCGAGACGCCCGTAAATTGCGGAACGGAGTAGAGCAGGACGGGAATTGGCGATGCGTCGGCCACCGCGCGGTAATGCGTAAGGTACACTTCCGGCTTGTAAACCGGCTTGTAGTAATACGGCGTTTTCACGAGCGCGGCATGGTAGCCGAGGTCGGCGGCGCGTTTGGTGCGGGCGATGGTTTCCGCGGTGGATTCCGCGCCGGTGCCTGCAATCAGTCGCTTGCCGGGAGCGGCGGCTTCTTTCGCCGTGGCAAGAATTGCTTCCGACTCTTTCGCGGAGAGAAGCACCGATTCGCCCGTCGAGCCAAGTACAACGTAACCGGCGAGGTCGGTTTGGTTGTACCGATGGAGATTGTGTTTGAGGTCAGCGGCGGAAAAATTGCCGTCGGCATCGAACGGTGTCGTCAGCGCGGGAAAGATTCCGGAAAGGTCCACGGATTAATCTCCTGAAACGGCCGAACCGGAGGCCGGCACTTCGCCGCGATGCAAATCCTGCAAAGCAGCCACTTCGGTTCCCTGTTCGAGCATCGCGCGAATGCCGCGCGCGGCGGCATTCGCGGCGGCGAGCGTGGTGATACAGGGAATGTTGTAACGAATGGCGGCGCGGCGAATGGATTTTTCGTCGTAAAAGGATTCGCGGCCAAGCGGCGTGTTGATGACGAGATCGATCTTGCCGGTTTTGACGAGGTCCACAATGTTCGGGCGGCCTTCGTTCACTTTGAAGACGGCTTCGGCTTCGATCCCCGCGCCGAGAAGCGTGGCCGCGGTGCCGCGCGTGGCGACGAGCTTGAAGCCAAGCGATTCGAGTTCTTTGCCGAGCGAAACCAGATGCCGTTTGTCGCGGTCGTTCACGCTGAGAAAGACCGTCCCTTTTCGCGGCAGCCGCTGGCCGGCGGCAAGTTGCGCCTTCGCGAAGGCCTGGCCGTACGACGTGGAAATGCCCATCACTTCGCCGGTCGAGCGCATTTCCGGCCCGAGAATCGTGTCCACGCCGCGGAATTTGTTGAAGGGAAAGACCGGCGATTTGACGGAGTAAAAATCGTGCACGGCGATTTCCGCCACGCCATTGTGATGCACGAGCGGCAGCTTCATGTCCTTCAGTTTTTTCCCGACCATCAAGCGCGCGGCAACTTTGGCGAGCGGTACGCCGGTGGCCTTGCTGACATACGGAACGGTGCGCGAGGCGCGCGGATTCACTTCGAGCACGTACACCGTGTCGCGCTGAATCGCGTATTGCACGTTCATCAGGCCGACCACTTTGAGAGCGAGCGCAAGCCGTTTTGTGTAATCGCGAATGGTTTCAAGAACCGCCGGCGTCAAGCTAACCGGTGGCAATACGCAACTCGAATCTCCGGAATGCACGCCGGCCTCTTCGATGTGTTCCATGATGCCGCCGATCACGACATCGGTGCCGTCGGCGAGCGCGTCCACGTCCACTTCCGTGGCTTCTTCAAGAAATTGATCGATGAGCACCGGCTTTGCCGAACCCATCAGCGCCGCTTGCGCCACGTATTCCTGCACCGTATTTGCGTCGTACGCGATCACCATCGCGCGGCCGCCAAGCACGTAACTTGGCCGAACGAGAACCGGCAGGCCAATTTCCGCGGCGAGGCGCGCGGCTTCTTCCGGAATGAGCGCCGTGCCGTTGCGCGGCTGCGGAATTTTTTGTTCGTCGAGCACGCGGCCAAAGCGGCGGCGATCTTCGGCAAGGTCAATCGATTCCGGCGTGGTGCCGACGATGGGAACGCCGTTGCGTTTCAGTTCCATCGCGAGATTGAGCGGCGTCTGTCCGCCGAATTGCACGATCACGCCTTGCGGCTTTTCTTTTTCCACGATGGCGAGAACGTCTTCGAGCGTGAGCGGTTCGAAATAGAGCCGGTCGGAAGTGTCGTAGTCGGTCGAAACCGTCTCTGGATTGCAATTCACCATGATGGTTTCGTAGCCGTCTTCGCGCAGCGCGAACGACGCGTGGCAACAACAGTAATCGAATTCGATTCCCTGCCCGATCCGATTGGGCCCGCTGCCCAGAATCATTATTTTCGGGCGCGGCTGCACGTCGGATTCGTCTTCGTCTTCGTACGTCGAGTACATGTACGGCGTGAAGGATTCAAATTCCGCGGCGCACGTATCGACACGCTTGAAGACCGGCGCAACGCCGTACCGCGCGCGCTGCAGCCGCACCGCGGCCGGCGTGGTCTTCCACATTTGCGCCAGTTGTTCGTCGCTCGTGCCTTGTCGTTTCACTTCGCGGAGCAGTTCTTTCGAAGCGGTTTCCACCGTGACGCCGGCGGCGCGCTTGTTCACTTGCGTCAATTCCTGGATTTGTTGAATGAACCACGGATCGATTTTCGTGAGGTCGCAAATTTCGACCGCGGGGAGTCCACGTTCGACGGCCGTCAAAATCCAATGAATGCGGTCGGGACGCGGCGTGGCCAGCTTCTCGCGAAGCAGCGAATCGGGCGTTTCCGCGGGCGCGCGCCACGGCGTGTGCGGCTCCAGCGAACGAATCGCTTTTTGCAACGACTCTTTAAATGTGCGGCCGATGGCCATCACTTCGCCGACCGATTTCATCTGCGTGCCGAGCGTGCTGTCCGCACCGGGAAACTTTTCGAATTGCCACTTCGGAATTTTTGTCACGACGTAGTCGATGGTCGGCTCAAAACTCGCCGGCGTCTTGGTGGTAATGTCGTTGGGAATTTCGTCGAGCGACATGCCAACCGCGAGCCGCGCCGCGATTTTCGCAATCGGAAAACCCGTGGCTTTGCTGGCAAGCGCCGAGCTTCGCGAAACGCGCGGATTCATTTCAATCACGGTCATGCGGCCGGTGTCGGGGTTCACGGCAAACTGCACGTTCGAGCCGCCGGTTTCGACGCCGACTTCGCGCAAAATCGCCGCCGCCGCGTCGCGCATGCGCTGGTATTCCTTGTCGGTCAGCGTTTGCGCGGGTGCAACGGTAATGGAATCGCCGGTGTGCACGCCCATCGGGTCGAAATTTTCAATTGTGCAAATCACCACAAAGTTGTCGCGAAAATCGCGCATCACTTCCAGTTCGTATTCTTTCCAGCCGAGCACGGATTCTTCCACCAGCGCTTCGTGCACCGGGCTCATGTCCAGCGCGTGCGCAATGGAATCCGCAAATTCCTCGCGATTGTAAGCGATCGATCCGCCTGTGCCGCCCAGCGTGAACGAAGGCCGAATCACCAGCGGAAAACCAAGCTGCTCGCAAAGCCGCATCGCATCTTGCGCGTTGTTCACCAGCGCCGACGCCGGCACTTCCAGTCCGATTTTCCGGCACGCGTCCTTGAACCAAAGCCGGTCTTCCGCCACTTTAATGGCGCGCAGCGAAGCGCCAATCATTTCCACTTTGTATTTTTCGAGAATGCCTTCTTCCGCCAGCGCCACCGCAAGGTTCAGCGCCGTCTGCCCGCCGACCGTCGGCAAAAGCGCGTCCGGCCGCTCCTTCGCGATAATCTCTTCGACGTACTCCTTCGAAAGCGGCTCGATGTACGTCCGATGCGCCAGCTCCGGGTCGGTCATGATCGTCGCCGGATTCGAATTCACCAGCACGACTTCGTATCCTTCCGCGCGCAGCGCTTTGCACGCTTGCGCGCCGGAATAATCGAATTCGCACGCCTGCCCGATAATAATCGGGCCCGATCCGATGATCAGAATCTTCTTAAGGTCTTTTCTTTTCGGCATTCCTGGCTTGCGGCTCCGTTTATTTGTGTGTCGTAACGCTGCTGCTCAATCTACCGGCGCGAACTTCCCGGTTGCTGAAATTCTTTCATCATGTCGGTGAACTGCGAAAAAAGATAATGCGAATCGTGCGGCCCGGGCGAAGCTTCCGGATGATATTGCACGCTGAAAAGCGGCAACGATTTATGCCGTATCCCTTCATTCGTCTGGTCGTTCAAGTTGATGTGCGTCGGCTCGACGTCGCTCGACGGCAGCGACTCCGGGTCCACACAGAATCCATGATTCTGCGCCGTGATTTCCACTTGATTCGTCAGCAAATTCTTCACCGGATGATTCGAACCGTGGTGCCCGAATTTCAGCTTGTACGTTTTTCCGCCCAGCGCCAGCCCGCAAACCTGATGCCCAAGACAAATGCCGAATACCGGCACGCGGCCAAGCAGTTGCCGCACATTTTGCACCGCGTAGTCCATCGGCTCCGGATCGCCCGGCCCATTCGAAAGAAAAACGCCGTCCGGATGCATTCCCAAAATATCTTCCGCGGAAGTTTTCGCGGGCACCACGCCCACTTCGCAATGATGATCGGAAAGCAGGCGCAGAATGTTTTGCTTGATGCCAAAATCAAACGCCACCACGCGGAACTTTCGCGCGCCGCGGTCCGATTCCGCTTCGCCCATCTGTTCGGTCCACGGAGACGTGGCCAGATCGATCGAGCCTTGCGCCCAGTCGTACGGCTTCGTGCAGCTCACGCGGCTGGCCAGTTCCTGCCCGGCCATGCTCGGCAATTGTTTCGCTTCGTGAATCAGTTGTTCCGCGGAAGTGCCGTCCGTCGAAACCACGCCGCGCAGCGCGCCCACTTTGCGAATGTGGCGCACGAGCGCGCGCGTATCGATATCCCAAATCACCGGAATCTTGTGGCGATTCAGATAAAGCTGCGCCGTCTCCGACGACCGCCAATTCGATGAAATTTGCGAAAACTCCCGCACCACCAGCGATTCAATGTACGGCCGCGAAGATTCCTCGTCGTCCACATTCGCTCCGACATTTCCGATGTGCGGATAGGTGAGGCAAACAATCTGGCCCGCGTAGCTCGGGTCGGTAAAAACTTCCTGGTAACCGGTGAGGCTCGTATTGAAAACAACTTCGCCGCCGCGGCGCGTGTTCGCGCCCGCAGCTCTCCCGTTAAATACGCGCCCGTCTTCCAGCGCAAGGATTGCAGGTCGGTGATGAACTTCCGTCAGTGGAGCCTCCGTGATTCATATTTATTTTTCTTTTGCCTCGGCCGACGACGAGAGCGAACCGAAATGATCCACCGGCCAGTACGCGAAAACGGCGCGGCCGTAAATAAACCGGCTGGGGACGGGGCCGAAGACGCGCGAATCGTTCGAACTAATCCGATGATCGCCCATCACAAAGTACATGTCGCGCGGCACGCGCACCGGACCGTAGTCGCTCAAATCTTCGTATTGCGGCGGAACGTACGGCTCGGCCAGCGTTTGCCCGTCCACATACACCACGCCGCTGCGAATCTGCACCACTTCGTCCGGCAGCGCAATGATGCGCTTGATGAACGATTTGCTGCGATCGAGCGGATACCAAAATACCACCACGTCGCCGCGCTGGATCGGCGCAAAGCGATAGACGAACTTGTTGATGAAAATTCGCTCCTGGTCCGAAAGCAGCGGCGCCATGCTCGTGCCTTCCACCTTCACCGGTTGATACAAAAAGACGATGATCACCAGCGCCAGGCCGATCGCAATCAGAAGATCGCGCGTCCACACCCGTATCTCGCGTTTCAGCGATTGCGTGGCGGCAGGTTTTGTTTCCAGAGCAATTGCCGGCAAGTCCGAGTTCAATGCGGCTGCCTCGGCGGGGGAAGGATGCTCTTTCTCGTCCGGATTCAGCATTTTTCTTGCCTATAAGTTATAGCACGCGAACCGAGCGCCGCGCCAGATTCGAATTGCGCTCTCTTTGCATTTTTTTGATGCGCGCGCCGCCGCATCCGGTTGCAGCCGGTAGCGCAGGCACTCTTGCCCGCGCGCCTCCGCCAAAGCCACAAAACGCGTAGAGACAGCCACCAATCACTGCATCCGGTTGTAATCGAACAGACGAATCTCTTTCGTCACGCCGAATGTGAACCCCGAACGTGGGTCATACTTGTTCAGCCCGCGGATGCCGGCCAGATCCCACGTAAATCCCCCGGCGTTGATTTGCAGGCCGAAGCGCGCTTGGCCCGTGCTTTGCGTGCCGATCAACGCATTGTTGATCGTGCGATCCGAATACAGCCCGTTCACTTCGCCCACCACGTTCACGCGTTTGTGGACCGGATAGCTGAAGCCGGCGCCGTACATCAGCACATCGTTCTGCGTGAAGAGCGCGTTCGGCGCTTGCAAAATCTCCAATCCCAGGTCGCCCATCAATTTCAATTTCCGAAGCTGCTCTTCCAGCGCAATCAACGCAAACACATTCGTGGTGTTGGTGCCAATGCCGCGCGCCTGATTCGAATTCGGCATGATGAAGCCGAACCGCAACGCCAGTCCCGGCCTTTTCCCCGACGGCTGAAAGAACCGAATCTTCGTCGAGAGCGCAAAATCGCCCGTGTCGTGCGTCGTGTTCACGCCCGTCAGCTGCAAATTCGGAACGAACGACGCGCCTCGCGACTTTACGTCCAGAAAATTCTGAACTGCGCCTTCCAATTCGACTTCTGCAATCTTGCTGATGCCCACGCGAAGATTCAGCACGCCGACGGAAGTCTCGTCTCCACGCAGCCCTGACAGAGGAAAGCCCGCATCTTGCAGGAAGTCGAAACCGATTTCCGCGCGAACGTCGCCCGCCGGCACCGTCTGCACATCCGTCGTTTTGAAAGGGCGGTCTTGCGCCGAAGCGGCGCCGCACGCGAAGCAGAACAGGGCAAAAACGAAAACCACCTTGCGCATGCCCCGTAAGGTAGCACAGCCACTCCTGGCTGTGCACGGTGTAATCTCCGCCCAGCACAACCCGACAAACACAATCCACAACGCTTCGCTTCAACCGCCTTCCACGCAAACTCCTCCGCCTCTAGCCAAGCGCATAATTCAATCCAGCCAGCGCCGCGATCACCGCCGTTTCCGTGCGGAGAATCAAACTCCCCAGCGCCGCCTCGCGAAATCCCGCCGCCGCCGCTGCGGAAAATTCCTCCTCCGTCCATCCTCCTTCGGGGCCAATCGCTAATGTGACTTTGCATGGCGCCTCGGCAGGCAGAATCGTTCGCAGCGGCCGCGCTTCGGCCCGTTCAGAGAGCATCACTTTGCAGCCATCGGCCTGGGAAAATGCCGCGCCAGATTTTTCAAGCGATCGCAACGCCGGAATCGCCACGCGACGCGATTGTTGCGACGCCTCCAGCAGAATCTTCTTCCATCGCTCCGCGCGCTTTTCGGCCGCATGCAAAAGCGCCTTTTCGCTCCGCGCCGCGGCAACGGGAACAATCGTATGCACGCCAAGCTCGGTCGCCTTCTCGATCGCCCACTCAAACGAATCGAATTTCACAATCGAAAGGAGCAGCGTCGCCTGAAACGCCGCTTCCCTGCTTGCAATCGGCTCCACCAAAGCGAACTCCACCCGATCGCGGCTTACATCCTCGATTCGTGCAAGCCACGCAGCTTGGCCGTCGCTCAATTCATAAAGCTGTCCACGCTCCGCCCGAAGCACGCGCCCCACGTGATGCGCCGCATCACCGGTCATCACGGCCGTATTTCCGTTAAATTGTTCAACAAAAAATCTTCTGCGCACGCCTACGCCTTGCCCTGCGGAAGTACGGCTCGCCGTGGCTCTGTTGTCCAGCTTCCCATGCCCCGCCTTGCCCCGGTGTCATCCCGAATCCCCGCTGCTTTAGCGGGGTGAGGGATCTGCTTTTCGCTTTTTGACTGCACTCTCACGAGGACGTCAACCGAGCCGCTCGCCGCCTCTTACCCGAAGATGTCTTTCACTTTATCGAAGAACGTTGAGCCGCGTTCGGCCGGAGCATTTTCGATTTTCAACGTCGCGCCAAGTTGCTCCATCAATTTCCGCTGTTCGCGCGTGAGCTTCGTCGGCGTCATCACTTGCACGTGGTAATACAAATCGCCGCGCCCGCCGCCGCGCGGATCGGGCAATCCCTTGCCCTTGATTCGAAACACCGCGCCGCTCTGCGTGCCTTCGCCAATTTTAAGTTTCTCTTCGCCGTTCAGTCCCGGCACTTGCAGCTCGGTTCCCAGCGCCGCCTGTGCCACGCTCAGCGGAATCGTGCAGTACAAATCCGCATTGCGCCGTTCGAAAAAAGGATGCTCCCGCACTTCCAGCACAACGTAGAGATCGCCCGGTGCACCGCCATTCGCTCCCACTTCACCCTCGCCGGGAACCCGCAACCGCGTGCCGCTGTCCACGCCCGGCGGAATCCGCAATTCAATCGTCTTTTCTTTTTCAATCCGGCCCTGTCCGTGGCAATCGGCGCAGCGCTCGCGAATAATCTGCCCCGCGCCCTGACAAGAGGGGCATGTCCGCGTGATCGTAAAGAATCCTTGCTGATAAGCAACTTGTCCTCGCCCGCCGCACGCCTGGCAAGTTGTGGCGCCCGTTCCCGCCTTCGCCCCCGTCCCTCTGCACGAACCGCAAAATTCCTGCCGCGGCACTTTGATCTTGGTCGTTACGCCCGCCGCGCCTTCTTCAAACGTCAGCGTCATGTCGTAGCGAAGGTCGGCGCCGCGCTGGCTGCGCGTGCGGCCGCGCCGTCCGCCGCCCAGCACGTCCTCAAAGCCAAAAAAATCTCCGAAAATGTCGTGAAAGTCCTGAAAGATCGTTCCGCTAAAGTCCGTCGCGCCGCCCGAGGAACTCAAACCCGCGTGGCCGTACGTGTCATACACCTGCCGCTTTTCTCCGTCGCTCAGCACGCTGTACGCTTCCGTGCACTCGCGGAAATTCACTTCCGCAACTTCTTTATTTTCCGGATTGCGGTCCGGATGCCACTTCAGCGCCGCCTTGCGGTACGCGCCCTTGATCTCTTCGGAGCTCGCCGTCTTCGCAACGCCCAACACCTCATAAAAATCTCTTTGGTTCCCTTTTGCCATGCGCTCCCTTCTTCGAATCCTGTCATCGAATTCCGCTCAGCACTAGTTGCCGTTGTAGGGGCTATCTTTCGAGATGGCCCTCTCTTGCTATGCTGTGTGCGCCGTTGTACCGGCCATCTTCTACAATGCCGGTTCTCCCTAATTCACTGACGACTTCGATGCGTGAGTCGGGTGTACCGCTACACGCACCATCGCCGGCCGCAACACCCGGCCGCCAAACAAATATCCCGCTTGGAATACTTGCAGCACCGTGCCGTCCGGCTGGTCCGTCGATTCCACGCGATCCACCGCTTGATGCTGATGCGGATCGAACGCCTGTCCCGCCGGTTCAATGCGCTCCACGCCAAGTTTCGTCAAATTGTCCAGCAGCTGTTTGAAAATCAGCTCGAAGCCCTTGCGGTAATTTTCGTACTCCGCTTCGCGATGCGCGGCCAAGGCGTGTTCGAAGCCGTCCACAATCGGAATCAGCGCTTCGATCACCCGCGCCGTCGTTCGCTTGCCGTCTTCCGCGCGTTCCCGGTCGATGCGTTTGCGATAGTTGTCAAAATCCGCTTGCCGCCGCAGCAACGTCTGCCGCAAATCGTCCAGGTCCGCCGCCAGTTTCGCCACGTCCGCGTCCGCCCGCGCATTGTCCGCGGACAATTCTTCCGCTTCCGCGCCCTCGCGTTGTGTCGGTTCCAAATCGTCCCGCTTCGCTTCCATGACCACGTTCCCTTTCTGGTGTGCTCGTCGCTTTATATTTTTCCCAGCGCTTCGCCGAAAAGCTCGGCCACGTACGCCACCGCGCTGATCGCGCGTTCGTACTGCATGCGCGTGGGGCCAAGAATTCCCAGCGAACCTTGCGCCAGATCGCCGCGCGTATACGGCGCGCTGATCATCGCCAAATTCTCGCCCGCTTCCGATATTTCTTTGATGCCGATTTGCACCAGCACCGGCTCCGGAGAATCGATGCAGGCATTTAGCACGCTCACCAGGCGGTGTTTTTCTTCAATCGCTTCCAGCAATTCCTTCATTTGCGATTGCGTGGAAAATTCCGGCGACCCGACAATCTGCGCCGTGCCCTCCACGTAAATCTGCCGCGTCGCGCCCTCTTCAAGCGTCGCCGGATCGCACAGCGTCAGCGCGCTTTGGATCAGCCCTTCGTACCGCTCCCGCTCCGTCGCCAATTTGATCAGCAAATCCTCGCGGATCGCTTCGAGCGTCCAGCCCGAATAGTGCCTGTTCAAAAAATCGGACGTCGCGTCCAGCTCCGCTTGCGTGAAAACCCGGTTCGCCTTCACGATTTTGTCGCGCGAACTCCCGCCCGGCAAAGTGATCACAATCACGACGCGGCCGTCGGGCAGACTCCACATCCGCGCGTGCTCTAGGACAGTCCGGCGCATCGGCGGCGCCACGATGATGCCCAAGCCGTTCGAAACTTCCGCCAGCACGTGGCCGGCGCGCTCCGTAATCTCTTCCGTGGTTTTCGCCGACGACATCTGCCCGCGAATCCAGTCGCGATCGTGCACGCTCAGCGTCGCCTGCGCCGCAATTTCGTGCGCAAAAAAACGGTAAGCGGCCGCCGTCGGCACTCGCCCCGCGGAAGTGTGCGGTTGATACAGAAATCCGCCGTCTTCAAGGTCCGCCATCACGTTTCGAATTGTCGCCGGGCTCAGCGTCTCTTCGAATCTCTTCGAAATTGCGCGCGACGATACCGGCTCGCCCGTTTCAATGTACGTTCGAACCACATCCGCCAGAATCTGCCGGTTGCGCCGCTCTTGAATTGCCGCGTTTTTCATCGTTAGCACTCAGTGCTTGACAGTGCCAACTACCATTTTAGGAACGCTATCAAGTCCCGTCAATGTAGCTTGCGCTTCACCGTGCCTTATCGAGCCAAACTAGGGCTACGAAGCCGACGATGATAAATGTCCATAGCGCGCTTACAGTGACGACTTGCCAGTCCTTAGGCTTCTTCCAGATAGCCCGGTGCGCTCTCCGAAACGATCCACGTCGACTCCATTCAATGAAATAAAGCCGTGCGAGAAAGCACACGCAAATTATGACGACGCTTCTAGCAATAAGCAGCCAGTCTCCATGAGTCATGGTCACGCTGTCGCCTCACTTCGTTTCGAACGACGCGGTTTTTCGTGGGTCAGTTGTTGTCGATCTGCGCTCGTTGCAGCTTGTCCGAATAGTCGATGTACAGCGTTTTCCACTCGGTGTAAAAATCGATCGCGGCAATCGCGGCTTCGCGATGTCCGTTGCCGGTTTGCTTCGTGCCGCCGAATGGCAAATGCGTCTCCGCGCCAATCGTCGGCGCGTTGACGTAGACAATGCCGGTGAAAAGATCGCGCATCGCGGCGAAGGCCTGATTCACATTGCGCGTGTAAATCGAAGCCGAAAGTCCGTACGGCACGCCATTCGCGATCTGCACCGCTTCGTCGAATCCTTCGAACGGAATCACGCTCACCACAGGCCCAAAAATTTCTTCCTGCGCGATGCGCATTTTCGCGTTCACGTCGCCGAAAACGGTCGGTTCGTGGAACCAGCCCTTCGCATGCGCGCCGCTTGACAAGCGATTTCCGCCCGTCAAAAGTTTCGCGCCTTCCTTTTTGCCGATCTCCACGTAATTCATCACCGTCTGCAATTGCTGCTCGTTGATGCACGGCCCCATTTCCACCGTCGGATCAAGGCCATTGCCGACTTTCAGCGTCTTCACGCGATCCACAAATCGCTTCACGAACTCCGCATACACTTTCTTGTGAACCGCCACGCGGCTCGCCGCCGTGCACCGTTGGCCCGTCGTGCCAAATCCGCCCCACACCGCTCCGTCCACCGCCAATTCCAAATTCGCGTCGTCCATCACCACAATAATATTCTTGCCGCCCATTTCAAGGCTCACGTGCTTGAAATCCGGCGCGCAAGCCGACGCAATAATTTTTCCCACCGCCGTCGAACCCGTAAAACTCATCACCGGAACGTCTTTGTGTTTCGAAAGCGGCGCGCCCGCATCCGGCCCGTCTCCACTCACAAGATTCACGACGCCTTTCGGCAATCCCGCGTCCACCAGCGCTTGAATGTAGTGATACGACGAAAGCGGCGTGTCTTCCGCCGGCTTCAACACCACCGTGTTTCCTGCCACGAGCGCCGGCGACATTTTCCACGACGGAATCGCCATCGGAAAATTCCACGGCGTAATCATTCCCGCCACGCCAATCGACTGTCGCACGCTCATCGCAAATTTGTCCGGCAATTCCGAAGGCGTCGTCTGCCCAAACAATCTCCGGCCCTCGCCGGCCATGTAATACGTCATGTCGATGGCTTCCTGCACGTCGCCGCGAGTTTCGGCGAGCACTTTGCCCATCTCGCGGGTCATGTCTTTCGAATATTCCTCTTTGCGCTGGACCAAAATTTCCGCCGCGCGATACAAAATTTCCGCGCGCTTCGGCGCCGGCACCAGCCGCCACGATTTGTACGCTTCTTTCGCCGCGTCCACCGCCGCGTTCACATCGGCTTCATTCGAAGCGACAAAATTTCCCACCAGCTCTTCCGTGTTGGCCGGATTGCGGTTTTCATACGTCTTCCCGCTCTTCGAATCGACCCATTCCCCGCCAATAAAATTTTTGTATACGCGTGGTGCGACCGACGTAGCCATGCTTCCTCCTAGACCTGTACCCGATTCGTTTTTCGCTTCAGTTTCCGCTGGAAACGCTGCAGGAGACTCTCTACCGGAGTCATTTGACTGTAGCACTCGCTTCCAAACACCGTCAAACGGCGCGACTTGCATCGTGATGTGTTGCGTTTCGTTGCGCAAAATCCGCACCGGTCGCGGACTAAAGCGCGTTGCCCCGGACATTTCTTCCCTCCCCGGCTACACCGCACAATTTTCTTTTCAAATTTGTGGTGGACGGCGCATCATGGTTGCTGCCCGGTCCCAGGAAGGAACACTGGGATGAAACGGATCGCTTTGCGGGTAGCGCTGCTTCTGGCGTTTGCGGCAGGTCGTGCCGCGGCCCAACAAGCAAGCTACAACTTCGACCTCGACACGGATTTCTCCAAATTCCTCAGCTATAAATGGGTCGACATCAAGGGCGAGCAGCAGGTCGACCACCTCACCGCGGAGCAAATCACCATTGTGGTTGACGCGGAGCTGGCCAAGAAAGGCCTGTTCAAAACAAATTCCGACTACGCCGACCTTTACATCGGCTACCAGACGGCCCTCAGCCGGCAAACTCCGTGGATGGCCTATCGTGACGGCTGGGGCTACGGCCCCGGGTGGGGCGGCGGATTGGCGTCGATTGCCGAATCTTCCGTCCGCGCCGGCCACCTCGATCTGGACATCTATGCCGCAGCGGAAAAAAAACTGGTGTGGCGCGGCGCCGTATCCAATGCGTTCGATCTCGGTCTAAGTCTCGGCAATAGCGAGGCGAAGATCCAGAAGTCCGTTGAGAAGCTGCTGCAGAATTATCCGCCGAACCGCTTCGCCCCACCCTCCGGCCGCCAGCGCGAATTGAACGACCACCGGCGCGGCGCTCATTGCTTTCTCTGCAACATGGCGCCCGCTTTGTTCCACCATCGAGCGCCGCACGATCATTGAGCCGCAATTGACTCACCGCAACAAGAGTCTCGCCTGCGGAGACATTTGCCTGCAGCACCCGCCTCCAAACACCGTTAATTCGCCAAACAGAACTATCTTCCGGGCAAATTCCGCGGCTGGTTTCAGTTACAGTGGCCCGACCTCGACGATTTGACCAGGCGAGACAGATAAGAGCGATTCCGCAAAGGCAGGCAATAGCGGCAGCAAGTCTTTCATTCGATTGGATTTTGCGCACAGGACCACGACGGCCACCTTCCGTCCCGTCATATTCTGCTGGTACTTCATTCTTCGGTCGCTGGTGAGCAGAACATCCCACACGCCTTCCGCAAGCGCCAGCAGCTCACCGTTCTTCTTGGAGCCGTAGCCCGCTCTGCGCACTGTTTCGCACTCGTGGCCCATCGCGGTAAGCGTTTGTCGCAACGTCGCTGGCAGGCACTCGTCGATGAGGATTTTCATTTCTCAAATCGAGCTAGCATTAGCGCTTTCGCTTCTTCCAGCGCAGCGATGGCTTGTTCCCGGCTAACGCCCGGATATTGTTCCAAAAATTCATCGAGCGTGTCCCCTGCTTCCAGGTAGTCGAGCAAGGTTTGGAAAGGCACACGTGTGCCCCGGAAGACTGGCTCACCGCTGAGGATCTCGGGGTCTTGGATAATCACGCTCTGCGAGTTTGCAGCCATGGCGACCGTCCTTCCGTGTTTTGATTCCAATCTGTCCCCATTGTGTCACATCGTGTAGCGCTGACGCCGCTAAGTCCTTCCCTTCGAGCAGCTTACTATAATACACTTTTGACTTGACATCAGGATTAACGGTGTGGTAGGCTTATTTTCGTAGAGAATTACGCCCCGACACCCGTCGGGGCTTTTTCTTTTTAGCAACAGGTTGCCGAAAAACGACTTAACTGGTCATTCCGGAGGCGAAGTTTGCCCGAGGAATCTGCTTTTTCTCTCTGCGATCTCTGTGCTCTATCTCCGTGTTCTCTGTGTTAAGCCGTTTCCTTCTTCTTCCGCGTTGGCCGTTAGTTGTCGATCGAAGATGCCGGGCTAAAGCCGCGGCGCTACATTTAGACCTATTTCCACTCAGGAATCGAAAATCATGAAAAACACAAAAATCGATGCGGCACGGGTGTGGAAGCACTTCCATGACGACCTCGTTCCGCAGCTTCGTCTTTCCGTCGTCGACCGCGCCGTATACTCGCACCTCTTCCGGCACACCCATCTCGAAGGCAAGCCACGCCTCCGCTTTTCTCTCGCCTGGCTCGGGCACGGCGTTGGGCTCACCCCAGGCACTGCTCGCCTGGCCCTTCATCGCCTCATCCACACTGGTGCACTGCGCCTGATCGAATGCAGCAAAGACGGTCACGTCGTGCAAGTGCGACTGCCTAAGGAAATTCGCGGCGTGCGTCTGTCCAAGATGGCGTGCGCCCAACAAGAAGTCAGCACGGTAAACCTTGAGGAGACGGACTTCCTGCACAGCTCGGTCTTGCGCCTCTCGATTCACCGACGGGAAGCGGGCCGGTGTTTTTATTGCCTCCGCCGCGTGGTTCCACGCAGGCGTTGCTTGGACCACGTCGTCCCGCGCGCTAAACTCGGCCGCAATTCCTACCGCAATCTGGTATCTGCTTGCGACAGCTGCAACACAAAAAAAAGAGCTAGCCCTGCAGAAGAGTTCCTGCGCTGGCTTTTCCGCGAACGCAAACTCAACTCCGCCGAGCTCCGCATCCGATTTCGCGCTCTCCGCGCCCTCAAAGCCGGAAAGCTCATTCCCAAAATTGATTCGAGCCGGCTAGCGACCAAATAGCCTGCGTGTAGGGATGCGCACATTTTGTAACGCCGGCTTCCAGCCGGCTTGGCCTTTCTCTGCGACCTCTGTGCGCTTCCCTCTGTGTCCTCTGTGTTAAGTTTTTTTCTTTCTCTTCAGGGTAAAGAGCCCGGGGACTCCGGCCACCGCGCGTCCCGCCGCCTTTAGCAGCCGTGATAATCTACGGGCATGAAGCAAACCGCCGTTTTCGTGCTTGCCAAAGAAGGCGGCTACACCGGCCTTTCCTCGAATGCGGTTCGTGAGGTTTTTGAAATCGTGGAAGCCTGAACCCTGCGGATTGGGAACGCCGCCCGGTGCATAGGCGCGGACCTTCCGCGATGGGGCCATCCACCAGTACACAAAATCCAATGGCAGATTCGCAAATGCGAGAAAAGCGGCCACTCCGAGGACCTCGGCCGGAGCCGGCGGGGCCGACGCTCAAGAACTACATCACGCCCGCCGGATTCGCGCGGCTGCAAGACGAGCATCTGTTTCTTCTGAGCCGCGAGCGGCCCGCTGTCGTGCAGGTCGTCGCCTGGGCCGCGGGTAACGGAGACCGCAGTGAAAACGCCGACTACCTTTACGGCAAACGACGGCTAAATCAGATCGATTCGCGTATTCGCTTTCTCACCAAACGCATTGACGCGGCCGTCGTCGTCGATCCCGCCGCTCCACGGCCGGCGTCCGCCGCTTCGCGCGTCTTCTTCGGCGCAACCGTCACCTACAACGATGCCGCCGGCGTGGAACACGTCGTCTCGATCGTCGGCATTGACGAGGTGGACCTCGACCGCGGCTACATCAGCTGGCGCTCGCCTCTTGCCAATGCGCTCATGAAGGCGAGCCGCGGAGACCGCGTGGAACTCCGCGCCCCATCGAAGACGGAGAGCCTCGAGATCGTCGAGATCGAGTACGCGCCGATTCCCATGGATCCTTTCCGCGAACCGCTCGGAGCGCAGTCCACGCCCAGTGTCGAACGTTCCTAAAGCTCGGAAGCTCGGAGACATACGAGATGTTTCCGCTAATTGTTTCAGAAGAATCGCTTCGCTCACCAGGACATCAGATAAACGGAAACTTCCCGTCTATTCCCGTCCGTCCTAAGCGTCACGCTCCCACGCGCGCGCATCTATTTCGAGTGGAGCGTTGTCGTAGCCAACGGTCACGATCTGTTGAAGATACTCAGGCAGAAACGCAGCAATCGAGCCTCTTATTTCATATTGATGTACATGTCGGAACTCGTGCGACAAGACGCGGGCGGTAAAATTACCGGCAGCTATGAATATGCCGTAGCCAAGTGTGAGGCCCACGTTCCCCGGACCAAGTAAGCCTGTCTGAATAGCTGCCTGCCGCAATTCCGCGTCGGTTGGCATAGGAATCGTAGGAACTATTTTTACGCGTATCCGCTCAGGATTCTTGACTCCAACGCTTTGTGCCAACGCCAGGTTCGTTGCATTCAACCCGTGACCGGTTTGCGCTATGTCCTGCGATTGCATCTCCGCCCATGCTATGGCCTTGGGTAGAAGTTGTGGAAGAACGGACAGTAGATCGAGGTCTGGCATGGTGTCGGGCATATTCTAATTTTTCCTGACAAGCGTCAACGTCCCGTCTGTCCCCTTCGGTCCGAAGTTAGTTTTTCAGATTACATGACGACCTGTGGTTCGTCAGCTTCCTTGACTTGTTCAACGAGTTCTTCTTGTTCAGCGAGATGTTCAATGGCAGACCGCTTAAGGGAAACTTGTTGAATCTTGAAGCTTCCGTCCGGCGCGAGGATAAATTCGAACCGCGGCTCCTTGGAGGATACGCATAGCCTTTCAATGATGTTGATAATGACGGATGCGCGGTCGTTTACAGGCTCACGGTGGTGGAACTTAATCTGCGTGTAGTAACTGCCAACCTTAAAGTCGGACGAGATGGAAATCCGGAGTCGGCGCTCACTTAGACGTTCTTTAATTAGTGATTCGAACGTCTGTGCCGACCGGTCCCGCTCTGTAAGGATATGTTTTCGGTAAAGGTCCTCACGAACGGCCCGCACCAGAGCTTCCCTCTGCTCTGCAGATTCTAACTGTCGAACCGGCTCAACTATCTGAGGTTTTTGTTCAGATGTTTCAGCGCCTGGTAGAGCTTTTATGTACGCAATAAGCATTCCGGCCGCAGTCAAGACAGCAAGAATACCGAAAACATAGCCAAGACTTGAATATTGAGCCGAGAACGTGAACACAACCACCGCAACAACAGCAGTCATGCTCACGGCGTCATAGGTGCTTCTCTTGATTGTCTTCAATCCGGTTTCCTCATCTTCGCGAATAGGCCAGTCCAAGCGAAGCCAGCCGTTAACGCCTGCTGTGGATTGATAGGCTGCAAAACTCCTATCCCGACGAAACAGCCAACGACTGTGAAAGCCAACAACTCAATTATACGCTTCCACCGATTGTCAATGGGTAGCAGTTCCACAATCTTAGACAGACCATAGACGCGCAGCTTATCAGGTCCCCATTTGCACCAATACACGATTGCACCTACCGCCGTGTATGCGATGACCCAACGAAGCGGCAACGGATTTGGGAACATCAACCACGCTCACTGGGCGGAGGGAATTTTGCGATAAGCTCTTCAGCCTCCTTCAATCTCTTAAGGACCTGATTAAGTTTCTCTATCAAAATCTCTACATCCTGCTTTGTCATCTGGAACCAAACCTTTTGGTCGCGCGCGTCGGTGTCGAGCAATGCGACCGCCATTGGTACGGCGAATCCGCCTTTCTCCTGGTCGCCAATTCTGATATCCACAACTGCCTCAAAGTCGTCGAATGAAGGCAACACGGCATCTGTCAGCCTGCGTGTTGCGACTGCTTTACTAAGTTCCGGCTTAATTTGCGTGACTTTGGGAAGAATCCGCAGCAACGCAGGCTTTTCGGCCGTAGAAACAAGTCCTGAGTCAAGCAATCCCTGTAATACCTGTTCAACGGTTTCTTTGCCGGTAGAAGCAAGAGCAGAGAACATTGCCAGCGATACCACTGCACTTGTTGCCTCGTCGACAGAAATATTAAGGTCCTTTGCAAGCTGCTCTTCTTCTGCGCGACTCTGACGACCTGCATTCGTGAGAACCGTTTCAAGGATGGCGGAGTATGCAGACTCTGGCAGCTTAGCAACTACTGAAAATCCTCTGCGGAGCAATGCCTTTGGAGCAGCGGGCATATCGGAAAGAATGTCTTTTATCGGAACGTCACCGCTCAGCGGAATATGGAGATGACCCATCGCGGATTTACCCCCATTGAAGGCCTATGAAGAATAACCAAAACGGAGTTGTTGTCAAGGTTAGGAACTCGGTGCTGGTGGCCGCGTCTTAATCCCAAAAAAGGATTTTGGGTGGCCCTCGCGGGTTTTGCAAGGGTGGGTCTTCTACGGTTCGGTTTTTCACTAGCGAGCTTGTTCGCTGGCATTAACCTGCGGCACTACGGCACTATTGGCCGTGGTAGGCTCGCCGACCTACGACGAGTTGGACGAAGTAGGAAACGACGTTGGCAATGAAGACATCACAGAGCAAATCACTCGCAGGGAACACATTAAGCGCGCGGGATGCGACATCATCTTTTGCATTATGCGTTTTCGATTCGCACGTCTCTAAATTTTCGAAAGTCCTCATCGAACGTGGCAACCGGAGAGTCTTCGGCCGATGCCGCCGCGGCGATTACGCAGTCCACGAAATGAACCTTTGTCCGGCGATAGCGGTCCAGCGCGTCCAGATGCATCGCGGCTTCGCCGATCTGCACACCCGGGCTTGAAAGCAAAGTGCCAAGCGCCGCCGCGATCTCTGCTCGCGGATGCTTGTAGAAAGATTCCAGCACAAAGACGCACTCCGCCAGCACCGCGGGCAACACGACAATTTCCACCTCGCCGCGATCGCACGCGTCAAATAGTTTCCCTGCCGCTTTGGCGTGCTTTTCGTGGTCTTGCACCAGGTAGCGGACGATCAGATTCGTGTCCACGAGCCTGCGCTTCGCGCTCATCGGACGCTCGCGCGGTTCCGCGCCGCCTTCGCCGCGGCTTCGCGGATTTCGCCGAAACTCTTCTTCCTGCCCTTCTTGCTGGCCAGCACACCCTTCAGCGACCGCGTGCCGGGATGCACGCGAATCGTGGCATGGTCTCCTTCCACCACGTATTGGAGCCTATCGCCGGGCTTGATCTGCAGCGCCTTGCGAATCTTCCCTGGAATCGTTGTTTGTCCTTTGCTCGTGACCGTGGAATGGGTCATGAATCGCTCCTTACATTGCATCTTTTCCTTACCTAGTCTCGATTCCTTACTTTTTTACTGTACCTTACCTATACGTCGCCAGCAAGGACCCTCGATGAATCTTCCCCGCGCTTTTCTCCGCCGCGCCGAACTTTTACGCACTTCACGTTGTGCAGAGCACACGGAACTCCGCAATGGCCCGCGAATCGATATAGAATGGCGGAAAGGAGAACCATTCCATGGCGGCGCTCGATTGCTCGCAATGCCACACCGTCGAAGAAGTTATGAAGTGGTTTGAAGGGCTCGACCGCGAGCAGCTCAAGGCGGTGTTCGAATTTGCCGCGCACAGCCTTGAAGCGCCCCCTTCCTCGACCGTCAGCCGCTAGCGCTCGCTGAGTTCCTCGGTTCGGCATCGTTAGGAACAGGCGTATAATCGAGCAATGGAAATCACCGTCAAGCTGCCCGACGATCTCGCAGAACACAGTAACCCGGCGCGCGAGGCTCTCGAAGCTTTGGTCGTGGAAGGGTACCGCTCCGGAGCATTCTCCGATTATCAGGCGAGCCAACTCCTGGGCCTCTCCCGTCTCGCTTTCGAAGGTTTTTTGAAGGAACGGAATATCCACGAACACGCCTACAGCGCGGAAGACCTCAAGCAGGACGAGGAAACGTTGCGGAAGCTTGAAGGTAACGGCTCCGCGCTACGATGATCGTCGTCGCCGATACTTCTCCCCTTAACTATTTTGTTCAGATTGGTTGCCAATCGGTTTTGTCTTCCCTGTACCAGCGCGTGCTGGTTCCGCCAACCGTGCTCGCAGAACTCGCTCACCCTGATGCTCCGAAAGCCATTGCCGACTGGCTCTTGCACTTGCCAGTTTGGATCGAAGTGCGACGGACGGCGGCACCGCCCGATACTGCGCTTGCCGATCTTGACCCGGGGGAACGGGAAGCGATTCAACTCGCGCAAGAGCAGCGAGCGGATTTGCTTTTGATTGACGAGCGGCGCGGACGTTTGGTGGCAAAACGTCGCGGCTTGGCTACAACCGGAACTCTCGGGGTCCTTCTTGCCGCCGCCCAAAAGGACTTGCTCGACGCCGCGGCGACGTACCAGCAACTCGCGACGAAAACGAATTTCCGCTGCACCCCGGAACTGCAAGACATTTTCCTGCAACGCCTCCGCGCCCTGGGCAGAAATCGCGGATAGCCACGCGTCCGATGCCGATTTTGCCGCTTCTTGGCTAGCGAAGTTGCGTCTTCGTTTTGTCTGTGACCACCGCGCCGGCCTTCATCACCCACTTCACTTTGTTGATGGCCACGTTCACGTCGGCCAGCGGATCGCCTTCGACGGCGACCAAATCCGCAAAATATCCCGCGCTTACCGCCCCCAATTCATCTTTCTTTCCCAGCAACTCCGCCGCGTTCGTCGTCGCCGTGTGGAGCGCTTCTTCCGGCGTCATGCCCGCTTTCACAAACCAGGCCAGCTCGCGCGTGTTTTCGCCAAACATCGTGTAAATCGCGTCCGAACCCATCGCAAACTTCACGCCCGCCTTGTGCGCCTTCCGCGCCGTCTCCAGATTTCGCTGGATGAACGCGCGCGTCTTCTCCTGAAAGCCGTCGGCGTAACCGATTTTTTGCCAGTTATCGAGGTAATAGCGGTTGTGATCGATCGTCGGCACATAGAACGTTCCGCGCCTGGCCATTTCGGCGATCGTTGCGTCGTCCATGTCCGTTGCGTGTTCGAGCGAATCCGTTCCCGCGCGCACGGCGTCGCGCGCGCCGTCCGGTCCGTATGAATGAATCGCAATCTTTTTTCCAAACTGATGCGCCGCATCCACCGCCGCTTTGATTTCGTCGTAACTGTACGTTTCGAATCCCGTCGTGTCGTCGTCCGTTCCCGTCGACGCGTACAATTTAATTACATCCGCTCCCGCCGCAATCTGCTGCCGCACCACGCGCAGCACTTCCGCGACGCCATCCGCGATTCCGCCGGCCGGAGGATTCAGCCCCGGTTTGTACGGCGTGTTGGTGACGTAGAGTCCGTACCCGCAGACAAACATTCGCGGGCCAATCATTTCGTTGTGATTGATGAGGTCGCGCATCGCTATATCTTCATATTGATCCGCGCCCAAATCGCGCACCGTGGTGACGCCGGCTTCGAGCGTTCGCATCGCGCCTTTGCGCGCCAGAAACACCTGCATCGCCGCGGAGTTGCTCGCGATCTGCTTTAACATCGGCGTGCCGGGAGTCTCGTCGGTATACTGCGTCAGGTGCGTGTGCACGTCGATCAATCCGGGCAAGCCAAAATATTTTGAAAGGTCCACAATCTGCGCGCCCGCGGGAATTTTCTTGGCGTCGGTCGTCACTTCGCGAATTCGTTCGCCTTCCACGATCACAATCGCGTTCGTCCAGACTTTTCCTTTGCCGTCCCACAATTTTCCGAATTTGACCGCCTGCACCGCCGCCGCTTTCACCGATTTCGCCGGCGAGCTTTCTTGCGCCGCCGTTCGAATTCCGAAGAATGGCGCCGACGCCATTCCCGCCCACAAACACGACGACATAAGCCCGTACACAAACACGCCGCGAAATTTCATGCGCCTTTCCCCCATTCCTCGCCATGCCAGCAAAGAAACCTGTCATTCCGAGCCCGCGTGGGCACGGCAGCAAACAATCGCCATTCCGAGGGCGGTTCGCGCCCGAGGAATCTCGTTTTGCTTTTTGCTCTGGAATGTTCTAGTCGAGAAAGGCCCTGCTTGTCACGCGGATTCGTCGCCGGTCTGTTTTACTTTTTGGCACACACAGAGAATCGCGGCTTTGCGCCGCGATGTTTTTTTCATTCGGGAATTTCTTGGATTCTACTGACGCTGATTTTCCGAGGCAGGTTCCGCGGTATTAAATTTCGAGGAGCTCAATCGCGAAACCGCTCCCGGCGGCGTTTGCGGGGCCGCAACGCCCGCGGTGGTCGAACCGAGTCCCAATTTTTGCAGCGTGGGCGCGTCGAGCCGGCCGCTTGGATTCAGCCCGTGCGCGGACTGATATTTGCGCATCGCCGCCACGGTCGCATCGTCCCACTTTCCGTTCGGCGCGCCCGCGAACGACCCATTTTTCGCCAGCGCGGTTTGAATTTCCGAAATTCGATCCGTGGTCGGCGCCTTCTGCCCGTGCTGCCGCGCGGAACTTTTCGCGCTCTTTTTTCCCGTGCGGCGCCCGTGCGTTACAGTGCCACTCGTCGTCGTTTTTTTCTTCGCGCTTTGCGTTTGCGCCGCGCCAGCCGGCACACCCAGCCCGGCTAGCAAAGAAAGCAGCAGGGCTGGGAGGACTACTTTTCGGCTGGTCATTGTCGTCGTTTCTCGATGTATCCGGTCGTCGTTTCTCGATGTATCAGGTCGTTAGTTTCCCGATTTATTGCACGTTTTCGGCCGGCACCACTCCGGGAAGAAAAACTGTGAGAATGCGATTATTATCTTGTCTCCGCAGAACTTTGAACACTACGTTCTGCCCAGGTTTCAATTTGCCGATCGCGGCCTTGTACTCCGCCACCGAACTTACCGGCTGGCGATTCACTTCGGCAATCACGTCGCCGCGCGAAAAATTCAAATCGTCGGCGAAGCTGGCGGGCTCGACGTCCGTCACGAGCACGCCCTTCTGCCCTTCCATGCCGATGCGGTTCGCGCGATCCGGCGTCAAATTGTCCACGCGCAGGCCAAATTCGGCCGGCGAGGCGTCGCCTGGTTGTTCGTTCATGCGGCCGGCGGAATTGGGAAAGACGCGCGTACGATCTTCGACCGTCGCCGTGGTTTCTTTCGCTTGTCCGTCGCGCACATAATTAAGCTTTACTTTGCTGCCGATGGGCGCTTGCGCGATGGGGTTCACCAGATCGTTTCCGGTTTTTACGGCTTGCCCGTTCACGCTGGTGATGATGTCGCCGCCCTTCAATCCCGCTTTTTCCGCGGGGCTTCCCGGCTCGACGCTCATAATCGCGACGCCGTGTTGCGCGCCGTATTCCTTCATGGTGATTGAATTCGTTCCGAGATCTTCCTGGAAGCTGACGCCGATGGAGCCGCGCGTCACGCGACCGCTGGAAATAAGCTGATTGTAAACGTTGATGGCGACGCTCGATGGCAGGGCAAATCCAACGCCTTCATATCCGCGGCTGCCGGTGATGATTGCCGTGTTCACGCCGATCACTTCGCCCGCCATGTCCACGAGCGGTCCGCCGGAATTGCCGGGATTGATTGCCGCGTCCGTCTGCAAAAACTTCTGAAATTGACGGCCAACGCCGCCGCGATCTTTTGCGCTGATGATTCCAGCCGTGACCGTGGCTTGCAAACCGAACGGGCTGCCAATGGCCAGAACCCAATCTCCGACTTGCACGCCTTCGGAATTGCCGAGCTTTGCGGTCGGCAAATCCTTGCCGGCGTCTACTTTGATTACCGCGAGGTCGGTCTCTTCGTCCACGCCAACGACTTTCGCCGTGTACCGGGTGGTCTCGCCATTCAGCTGCACTTGAATTTTCGTGGCCTGATCGACGACGTGATTATTCGTCAAGATGAATCCGCGCTTGTCCACAATCACGCCCGAGCCGAGGCTACGTTCGGCAGCGGGAGGCGCGTCGCCGCGACCGTCAAAGAACCGGTCAAAGAAATCCTGCATCGGGTCGTCTTGCTGCGGATCGTCCTGCTGCGGCGCGCGGCGCTTTTTCGCGGTGGGCTGCTTCTTTTCCATCACCTGCGTGGTGGAGATGTTCACGACGGCCGGCTCCACGCGATTCACGATGCTCGCAAAAGAATTGGACGAAGGAATCGCGTCGGGCACCGCCAAAGGCGTGCCTTTGCCCGCGAACGCAAAATTCTTCATCGCGGACGTCTTGCCGGAAATCACGGTGCCGATCAGGATTCCGACCACCAGCGTCAACGCGATCGATAACCCGGCGATCCACTTTTTCTGCCGGCTCACTGCCGTTACTTCTCGTACTTGGTCACTCATTGTCCCTTGCTCCTATTTGGTCCGCGGCCGCTACCCTCGGGAGCACACCCGTGCTTCCCCCACTATAACACTCCGCATTGCCTGAAGTTGCCCGGCACAATTCGCCTGTTGCGCCTCAAAACACACTGGCCCAACGTTCAGTACACGAAGGGCCGGGCTCGGCTTTGGACCGTCAAAAACGTTTCACCATCTATTGGACGCACGGCAGGCAAAATGTGTTGTCGGGTGTTTTAGGGGCGATGTAGAACCACCTTTATGACCGTGTTCAATTTTAGCGGGCGTCCGCTTTCAGGCTGGGCCCAAAAACTGATCAACTTGGGGCTAGTACAGATGGCCATGGCCGTAGATTCGTCAGACCTGTGGGCATAGCGAGCGGTTAAAATAGAGGAGATGGAAAACGCGCGGCGAATTCCGAGGCCACCCCAAGACCCAGGTTCCGAAAACCGGAACCCGTTGCACCCTCCGCCTCTCTAGACTTTTCTTGGACTTAACGCGCTGATATCCTCCCTTTGTTTCCCATGTCAAATAGTTTCCGCAATCTATCCGCGGCGTCCGGCGCTATATGTAATGCCGAACGCTTGAATATTAATCTGGTGGAAGTATCTGGAGAGGTATCCAATGCCGAGCCGAACAGCTAGCCGCATCGTGGTCGCTCTACTCGCGACCGTATCCATGCAAACATCCGCGAATGCGCAAGCCAAGGCCGTACTGCAACACCAACTCGAAGAACGTGTGGAGGAACTCGAAAAACGCGTCGACGCCGAAGAGCAAAAAGCCACAAAGGCCGAAATGGAGAAAGACTACCTCCAACGGGTCCAGAAACAGTACGAGGCGTATTACAAAGAAGCGCTTGAAACTGTCAAGTGGTCACTTGCCATTTTCGGTCTCTTCCTAACAGCCGTACTAGCGATCGCCAGCCGTTTCAGCCTGCAAATCTTCGACAGCCAAGTTAAGGGTGCACTAACCGGAGCTTCAGCGCAAATCGAACAAAAGTTTGCGGAGAAAATGCAAACCGAAATTAAGACGCTTCAAGCTGAGAACGCCGAACGACTCACAGACCTCGAAAACGTCCTCAGTAAGCAAATCTCGGAACAAGTTACCAAAGTCGAAGCTCGATCCAAACGCGGTTTTTTCTTCGTCCAAGGGCTAAGCTTTGCAATGACGCGCGAGCACAAACAGGCGCTAGAAGCATTTCGTCAAACACTTGAGGTCACAATCGAGAACCCACAATGCTTCTCCCCGGATATGGCCATATGTGACCTAGTCAACCTGCTCCGCTCAATACACGACCGCGAGCCTGAAAAGTTCGTTGAGAACGCAAGGAAGGAACTTGCCCGCGACTTTTATAAGACAGTCCAAAACCACCTAAACAAAGCTATCGCCGAACTCGCCCATGAATTCCCCGAAGCTCACCGACTTCGAGACGAACCCCTGCCACAATAGAAATAGTGAAACGCTATGCCACAATGCGAGTATTCGCATATTAATGAACACTACGGAATTCATTCTTTGTAACGCCTCTACAATGAATACCTACAAAAAGGGTAAGGGAGTGACCTTCCGCCTCTCTAGACATTTCTTGGACGTGACGCACTGATATCCTTTCCTCGTCCGCCATGTCAATCCATTTCGACAGACCAATCTCGGCGCACCCGGCTGCTACGCGTGAAGGCAAAGAGAAGTGACGGAAGCGTGGAAAATTACCTCATGCGATTTGAGCCGTTCGACGGCAATCTGCTGGGGTTCTATGTGAATCACAACCTCCAGTAGCTATCTCATAAATGGCCAAGCAATTCGGAAGTTGTTTCTTCAGGGGCTAAAGCCCTCCTTTTCCTCGCCTTACCGTGGGGGCTTAAGCCCCCACCTCCTAAAGAACCCACGTCGTAAAGGCTAAACCTCCTAAAGCCGCCACCTCCTAAAGAACCATTTATGAGATGACTTTCTAAGGACTTTGGGACTTTGGGACTTTGGGACTTTGGGACTTTGGGACTTTGGGACTTTGGGACTTTGGGACTTTTGAATTTTGGGGATAGGAACGCGTAAAGAAATTGGATTTGTGCATGCTTTGAAAATACTGAAAGAAAAGAAGAGCGCCTCCGGACCCAGGCGAAGCCGTGGCCGGAGGCGCTCTTCCCCTTGCTGTGACTGCGCGTTGCTTACGACGGTGCGATTTTCATGAACTGCGACTTCTGCGAAATACGCTTTGCCATAGTCAGCGGCGGCGGCGCGGTTCCGCGCCGGGCTTAGAATTTCAAGCGCAGCGAGAATTGCAGGCGGCGAGCGTTCGTGCCGTCGGGTTGTGAACCGTCGTTGTTGGGCGACCCAAACGGGTTCTGGTTTACGAGTGGCGTGAGCAACACCGGCGTTGCGAGAGCGGGCGCATTGCTTGTAACGAGCTTTTGCGAGTTGAAGATGGTGGAGTTGAAGCCATTGTAATTGGAATGGTTCAAGATATTGAAACCTTCGGCGAAAATTTCCACGCGCAACCGTTCGGTGGCCTGGAAAGAGCGCGAGACGCGAAGATCCCAACGGAAGTTGTTGTCTCCGTAGACGGAATCGCGGCCGAGGGTGGGAAGAATGTTGCGGTCGGTGGTGCCGCCCTGCCCGCGCAGGCCGCCAAAGCCGTTGAAAGTGACGCCGGTTGCGGGATTGACGAACGGCAGGTTGCCAAGATTAAGAATGGGCGAATAGGGGCGACCGGTTTCGGCGGTAAAAATGGTGCTGAAGCCCCAGTTGTTGATCAGGCCATTTGTGAAGGCATGACCGGTTTGCACGTGGCCGGGCTGAAAAACGGCGTACACGTTGGCGCGATGGCGCTGATCGAGCGACGATGCCCCTTTATTGGCTCCGGGATCGAATTGATTCTGAAAATTTCCGCCGCCGAAGGGACCATCGGTGGCGGTGCCGCCGCCGTCGCCCGTGCCGGTGAGGCTTTCGGCTTTGGCCAAGGTGTAGGTGATGCCGCCGGAAAGGCCGTGGTCAAAACGGCGCTTGAAGTCCACCAACAAAGCGTTGTACCAGGACAGGTCGGTGGAAGTATTGAGAGTGACGGCGCCGAAATTCGGGTTGGGGCGCGCGGAATTGAGGTTTGCGGCGGGACCGGCGGAGAAAGGCACGCTGAAGGTGGTTCCGTCGGGCAATTGGAAGGTGCGGGTAAACTGCGGCGCGGGAAGATTGCTGTCAATCGTGGCGGGCAAACGATCGCCGTACGTGTGAACGTAACTGACCGAAATGGTGGTGGTCGGCGAGAGTTCGCGGGTGATGCCGGCGTTGTATTCCTGCACGCGCGGGTTTTGGAAGTCTGGCGCCAACTGGAAGGCGGAGACGGAGCCTTTGGCGGCGGGCGGAAGCGAAGGCAAGATGTTGGGATAAGTAGGAGCAAACGACTGGCCCGGCTGCGCGGAAAGAGAGATGGTGTTTTGCGTCGGATCGACGAGGCCGGTCTGAAGAAGCGAATTGAAAAGGATACCGTTGGAAGTGCGCCCATAGACCAGAGAATAGTCGGCACGCACGACCGTCTTTCCGTTTCCACGCAGATCCCAAGCCACGCCGATGCGCGGGCCGACGTTGCTGGCCACCGCATTCAGATTTTGCGTATTCGGAAGAGCCGGATTCGGATGCTCGACGCTCGGCAACTGCTGATAGTCCCAGCGCAGGCCGTAGTTGAGGGTGACATTGCGGCGGATCTTCCATTGATCCTGTGCGTACAAAGCCCAATCGATGGTGGCAAAATCCGCACCCGGCAAGCCGAAGCTTTGCGAGAACGAGGTGTAATTCTGCGCGCCGGGGTTCAGAAGGTCTTCGCCGAAAGTCAACGCACTGGTGTAGTTGTACGTGCCGGCGAAGTTCGCGGGATTGTCGAGGATGTCGTGGGCACGGTTGAATTCGAAGCCAAACTTGAGCGCGTGGGTGCCGACACTTTTCGAAATGTTGTCAACAAACTGGTGGCGACGCTCGTCGGGAAATGCCGGGCGCGGCAAGAAAGTGGCGGTGCCGAAGCTGAACTGGTTGCCGACGAAGACTTGCGGGCCGGTGGCGTTTGAGAATTCGAATTCGTTGTCGCGGCCATACTGAAAGCGCGCTTCGTTGACGAGGGTGGGCGTGAAGGCGGTGGTGAGGCGGACGTTGACGCTGTGGATGCGTGCATCGTCGGTGCCGTTGCGGCCGACGTTGCCGAGCACGGCCGGCGTCTGAATGGCGTTGATATTGTGCCAACGCAGATAGTTGTAATCCACGGAGAGCGAGTTTTTCTGGTTGATGATCCAATCCACTTTTTCCAGCGGAGATTGCTGGTTGAAGGTGCGCGGAATGGTGTTGTTCGGCGCGCCGCCCGGAAACTGCGCGGCCAGCGCCGCGACGCCGGCATTGAATGCGGCGATATCCGCCATGCAACCGGACGTTGTGAGGCCCGCTTTGCAGTTCGGCGAGGGCGACTGGGCGTTCGTAGGATTGCCGGCGGTCAGGACGTTGCCAAGATCGGCGGTGAGCAGCGGGAAGGGACGAATCTGCTGGTCGTAGTTCACAAAATAGAAAAGCTTGTTCTTGATGATGGCGCCGCCAATCGAGCCGCCGAACTGCTGGCGCTGCTCGTACGTCTTGGCTCCGCCCTGCGCCTTGACGATCGGATCGAGCGCGCTGATGGCTGAATCGCGGAAATAATAAAAAGCGTCGAAGTGGAATGCGTTACCGCCGGAGCGGACGGTGGTGTTGACGCCTCCGCCAGCGGTGCGGCCAAATTCCGGCAAATACCCGGCGGTGATGACCTGAAACTCTTGAATCGCGTTCGCGCTAATGCTGGAGGCGATGCGCGTGCGGCCGCGCGCCTCGGAGAAGAGCGCTTGATTGTCGTCGTTGCCTTCAATCGTAAAGTTGTTGAAGACGCCGGCGACGCCGTGCACGCTGAGCAGGCCGAAGCGGCTGTCTTTCGTCACGCCCGGGCTTAGCAGGGCAAACTGATCGTAGCGGCGGCCGTTGATGGGGAGATTGTCGATATCGTTGCGATCGAGCAGGGTGCCTTCGCTGGTTTGCGTGGTATCAATTGGCGGATCCTCGCCCACGACTTCCACCTGCGAGGAAACGGACCCAACCTGAAGCTTGAGCGTGACCGTCGCGCTGCTTCCGACGGTGACGAGAAGATCTTTCACTTCCAATTTATTGAAACCGTCTTTTTCGACCAGCACGTCGTAGTGGCCTGGCGGCAGGACGGAAATCTGGAAATCTCCTTCGCTCGAAGTGGTGCTGTGGCGTTGCACGCCCATTTCGCGGCTGACGACGGAAATGGCGGCTTCCGGCACCGCGCTGCCTTTGGGGTCCACGACAACGCCGGACATGGAACCGGTGCCCAACTGAGTTTGCGCGTGAAGGAGGGTGCATGTGGAGAGCACCAACAGCAGAAGCTTGAGCGTCCAGCCAGCGCACATTTCGATCGCGCGACGGAAATTTTGGGCCGCGAAACGCGCGCGAACCGATGCTCCTGAAACCGGCACCGAACGGAGCAAACCTAAACTGGAATCATTATTCATGGGGCGTCCTTGTTGAGTTTCCTGTGAAAGTCGGGACAAATTGGTGGCGCGTTTTTTGCACAAAACGAAAATCGATTGCCGAGCACAATTCCAGCTGATCGCCCATCCTTGTCTTCAAAGATGGGCGACTTGCATTCGATTTGAAACCGCATGGACCTAGATTCGCGGTTTCCTGTGGCTGAAATCGGGCCAGGCGAAAACTGGTTGAAGCTTCTGCCGAAAATTGGCAGCCACGCTTGGTCTCGGCAACGCGACGGGGGCTACAGTAGCGCCGAAATATTTACGCTGTGTAACAACGGAGTAAAAAACTGCTAATGAAGGAAAGGGAAAGAATCGATTGAGAACCGTAGAAAAATGAACGAGAAATCAACTCGAAGCGGCGCAGGACAAAAATAAAGTCTGTCTCAAAAGACATATCTTCACGGCAAAGGTGTGAAGGGCCGCGACCCGGGCAAAGCTTGAAGTTCCAGTGCCTTGGGAGATCGCGTTGCGGCGTCGATCGAACTGTGGGCCGGCCGAGCGTATTTGCGCTTTGCCGCTTGGTGCGGTGAAGCGGCTCTTGACATTGACCGGCATTTGTCACAACATTTGAACAGCCGCGGTTGCGGCGCACGTGGCGATTTAGGGCAACTTGCTCCACGTAAAAAACTGCTAAAGAGCACGTCGAGTTTCCCAGAGCATTCTGAGAACCCTCCTTGCACTCTTTGGCACGGAGGGATTTTTTGTTTCTACCCTCCTTGCTGCCCTTTTCGCTGATTTTTCCGGTGTGCGCCGTCGTTTGTGCCAAGCAGTGGGCGGACTAAAGTCCCGCCCCAACACAACCGCGAGAGGATTCACGCGCGTGTCGTATTTTGGCGAGCGAAGAAGCTTGCCGAAAGATCGCAATCGCGCAGCAAAGGTGACTTATGTCCGAGGCTTATCAATTGCGTTGCCGCGAATGCGGAAAAACCTGGGGAAACACGCCGAAATCGTTTTGCGAAGAATGTTTTTCGCCGCTTGAAGTTGCTTACGACTACGATGCGCTGAAAAAAATCGCCAGCAAAGACGCGCTCGCTTCGCGCCCGTTTAACATGTGGCGTTACGCGGAATTTCTTCCCCTGCCCGAAGGCTTCTCCGCGCCGAATTCGGTTGGCGGCACGCCGCTTGTGCGTGCGCGGCATCTTGCGCAAAAACTCGGGGTTAAAAATCTTTACGTTAAAAACGACGCCGTGTGCTTCCCTTCTCTGTCTTTCAAAGACCGCGTTGTCGCGACGGCACTTGCCGCGGCGCGCCGATTTGCATTCACGACGGTCGGTTGTTCTTCGACGGGAAATCTTGCGAACGCCGTTGCCGCGCAATCCGCCGAGCAAGGCTTTACCGCTTGCGTGTTTATTCCCGCCGATCTCGAACCGGCGAAAATTCTGAACACCGCCGTGTATGGCGCGCAAATCGTGCGCATCAATGGCAATTACGACCAGGTGAATCGACTGTGCTCGCAAATCGCCGACCGTTTCCAATGGGGACTCGTCAACGTGAATTTGCGGCCGTATTACGCGGAAGGCTCCAAAACGCACGGTTACGAGATCGCCGAACAACTGGGCTGGGAACTTCCCGACAACGTTGTGGTGCCGATGGCGGGCGGCTCGCTCATTACGAAAATCGCCAAAGCGTTTCGCGAACTGGTGCTGCTCGGCTGGGTTGCAGAAAAGCCCGTGAAATTTTTCGGCGCGCAAGCCACCGGCTGCTCGCCGATTTCCGACGGCGTGAAACGCAACCTCGCGCGCTTCGAACCGCAAAAGCCACAAACCATTGCGCGTTCGCTTGCCATCGGAAATCCCGCCGACGG
>Ga0070730_10000323_pt1 | contig 59379 bp, 57 predicted proteins | sample Coa_R1_3_FD_66447 | JGI IMG/M metagenome (GOLD analysis project Ga0070730, IMG submission 66447) | Surface soil microbial communities from Centralia Pennsylvania, which are recovering from an underground coalmine fire - Coalmine... | ecosystem: Environmental > Terrestrial > Soil > Unclassified ... | reverse complement strand
GACGCCGAACTGGCCGATCTGGCTCAAGTCGCGCTTCGAGTCCGCCTCGAGGCCCTTGAGGAACGCCGCCGTGCCCGAGCGCGCGATGGTGCCCAGATTCTCGATCAGCTCGGCCGCGGTCATGCCGATGCCGTTGTCGGTGATGGTCAGCGTCTTCGCCGCCTGGTCTGCCTTCAGCACCACGCGATACTTGCCGTCAGCGGCCCCCAGGGCCGGCTCGGTCAGGGCCAGGTAGCGGCGCCGGTCGCACGCGTCGGACGCGTTCGAAATCAGCTCGCGCAGGAACACCTTCTTGTCGCTGTAGAGCGAGTGGGCGACGATATCGAGTAGCCGGGAGACTTCGGCCTGAAAGCTGTGGGTTTCTGCCATCCTTAGAACCATTGACCTGATTGCATGAAACGGGCCCCTCATATGTAGGACGGACGCCGCCATCGCAAGGGTTGTGAACCGGTTGGCGGGACTACGTCGGCGGCGCTTGCATTTGCGCATCATCCACCCGATGTTGCCGGGTATGGGATCGACCCTGGAGTCCGGGCGGATCACGGCGGTATTGGGGCCGACCAATACCGGCAAGACCCATCTCGCCATCGAACGCATGCTGGGCCACGCCTCGGGCATGATCGGCTTCCCCTTGCGCCTGCTGGCGCGCGAGAACTACGACCGGGTGGTGCGCGAGAAAGGGCTGCGCGCCGTCGCGCTCATCACCGGCGAGGAAAAGATCGTGCCGCCGAACCCGCAATGGTTCGTCTGCACCGTCGAGTCCATGCCCTTGGACCGCCAGGTCGATTTCCTGGCGATCGACGAGATCCAGCTCGCCTCCGATCCGGAGCGCGGCCATATCTTCACCGACCGGCTGCTGCATGCGCGTGGCCGGTACGAGACCATGTTCTTGGGCTCCGACACGATCCGGCCGCTGCTGCGCAAGCTGGTGCCCCAGGCCGAAACCGTGTCGCGGCCGCGCTTCTCGACCTTGACCTATACCGGCCCGCAGAAGGTGACGCGCCTGCCGCCGAGGAGCGCCGTCGTGGCATTTTCCGTCTCGGACGTGTTCGAGCTCGCCGAACTGGTGCGGCGCCAGCGCGGCGGCACGGCAGTCGTGCTCGGCGCCTTGAGCCCGCGGGCGCGCAACGCCCAGGTTGCCATGTACCAGGCCGGCGAGGTCGACTACATGGTCGCGACCGACGCCATCGGCATGGGGCTGAACATGGATCTGGACCATGTCGCCTTCGCACGGCTCAGCAAGTTCGACGGGCGCGGCCCGCGCCGGCTGACCGCGCCCGAGATCGCCCAGATCGCCGGCCGCGCCGGCCGGCACATGAACGACGGCACCTTCGGCACCACCGCCGAGGTCGGGCCGCTCGACGAGGAGCTGGTCGAAAAGGTCGAGGCCCATCGCTTCGATCCGCTGACGGCGCTGTGGTGGCGCAACTCGCGCCTCGATTTCCGTTCGGCCGCCCTGCTGCTGAAGAGCCTGGAGGCGCGGCCGCCGTCACTGGTGCTGCTGCGCGCCGACGGCGGCGACGATCAGGTGGCGCTGCTGGCGTTGGCCCGCCAGCCGGACATCGCCAAGAAGGCGACCAATCCGGGCGCGGTCCGCCTGCTGTGGGAGATCTGCCAGATCCCGGACTTCCGCAAGGTGATGACCGAGGATCACGCGCGCCTGCTGACCCAGATCTTCCGCCATCTGACCGGCCCGGACGAGCGGCTGCCGGCCGACTGGGTCGCGGCCCAGATCGCCCGGATCGATCGGATCGACGGCGATATCGACACGCTGGTCCAGCGCATCGCCCATATCCGCACCTGGACCTACATCACCAACCGCATCGGCTGGCTCGCCGACGGGCCGGCCTGGCAGGAGCGGACGCGCAACGTCGAGGACAGGCTGTCCGACGCGCTGCACGACCGCATCACCCAGCGCTTCGTCGACCGGCGCTCGGCCTTCCTGGTGCGCAGCCTGCAGGAGTCCCGCGAACTGATGGCCAGCGTCGCAGCGGACGGCGAGGTCTGGGTCGAAGGCCATTTCGTCGGCGTCATGAAGGGCTTCGCCTTTCATCCGGACCCGGCGGCGACCGGCGAGGGCGCCCGTACCCTGATGGTGGCGGCCAACCGCATGCTGCGCGGCGAGGTGCAGACGCGTGCCCGGCGGCTGATGGCGGCCGACAACGCGCAATTCGCGCTGGCGCCGGACGGCACGCTCGCCTGGGACCATGAGCCGGTGGCGCGCCTGGTCGCCGGCGATCGGGCGCTCGCACCCCGCGTCGAGCTGCGCACCGTGGATTTCCTCGAAGGCGAGGCGCGCGACGGGGTCAAGCGCCGGCTCGACCGGTTCGTGCGCGACACCATCGGCCGGGTGATGGCGCCGCTCGAGGCGGCACTCGCAAGCCCGCTCGATGCCGCCGCCCGCGGGCTGGTGTTCCAGCTGGGCGAGGGGCTGGGCTCGCTCGATGCCGAGCATGTCCGTGCGCTCGCCGCCGAACTCGGTGCCGGCGACCGCAAGGTACTGACGCGGCTCGGGATTCGTTTCGGGACAGAAACGATCTATTTCGACAAGCTGCTGAAGCCGGCGGCGGTGGCGCTGCGCGCGCTGCTGTGGACGATCCACCACGGCACCGGTCCGCTGCCGGTGCCACCCGCCGGGCGGCTGTCGGTGGCGCGCGATGAGGTGCCGGCGGCCTATTTCGACGCGATCGGCTATCGCCCGATCGCCACGCGCGCGATCCGCGCCGACCGGCTCGAAGCGCTGGCGCTGGCGCTCAGGGCCAAGGCGCGGGACGGGCGGTTCGCGCTCGCCGGCGCCGAGGCGGCGCTGATCGGCGCGCCCCTGGCGGACCTGACCGGCATCGTCGCGGCGCTGGGATATCGGGGCGTGATCGAGGACGGCGTCCTGGGCTTCGTCGCCAAGCGCCGGCCGTCGCGCCGCAAGGAGGCGCGAGGCGCGCGGCCGGCGCGGCCGATGCTCTCGGCCGATCATCCGTTCGCCAAGCTCGGCGTCTTGCGGGGGCAGGGTTGAGCGAGGCCGCGACGCTGCGCATCGACAAATGGCTCTGGCATGCCCGGCTGGCCAAGACGCGCTCGCTCGCCGCCCGGCTCTGTGCCCTGGGCGCAGTCGAGCTGACCGGACGGGTGGTGACCAAGCCCAATCAGGCCGTGCGCGTCGGCGCCCAGGTGACGGTGGTGCAGGGCCGGCACCGGCGCCGGGTCGAGGTGCTGGGCCTCGGCACCCGCCGCGGGCCGGCGACCGAGGCGCAGGCGCTCTATCGGGAAATCGCGCCGCCCGAATTGCTGGCCCGCATCCCGGAGGATTGGGAGCCGCTGCTGGCGGACGACTGATCCAGATATCAAGCCGACCCGGCTTGATATCTCCCGATCAGGGTTCGAGGCGCTCGTAGCCGGGCAGGGTGCCGGCGCTGCGCCAGGCCGGCGGCGGTTCCGCCGTCGCCCAATATTCCTCGATCGCGCGGATCAGCCCGCCCTCGATCCGGAACAGCGACGTGGCAAAGAAGCGCCGGGGCGGATGGTCGACGCGCACCAGGCTCAGGATCCGGCCATCATCGAGCGGCGCGCATTCGATGACATGGATCGACCAGCCTTCCGGATAGGCAGCATTGACCGCGATGATCGCGTCGCCGCCGTGGAAGCGTTCGGCGCTTGCGACCCAGGTCATGATGGCGTCGTCGGCCAGCAGGCGGCGGGCCGCCGCCCAGTCGCGCCGTTCGAACCGCTGCCAAAGCGTCAGCACGATCGAGACGGGATCGGGCGTCATCACGCCACCTCGATCAGGTCATGGGCCGCCAGCACTTCGATCGTGCGGCGGGTCAGCAGACTCTTCCAGTCCGCCTCGGCGGCGAACCAGCCGGGGGCGGAGACCTCGGCCCAGCTCCAGAACGGTGCCCAATTGCCGTCCGGCTGCTGCGCGGCGATGGCGGCCTCGACCGCCGCGGCGAAGCGCGGGGCGACGAGGGCGGCGAGTGGTCCCGCCGACGGCGGCGCCAGCTCCAGATAATTCAGATGCGGGTTGTTCGGATCGGCGGCCGCGAGCGAAGCGGCGAGCAGCCGGTCGAGCGCCGCGGCCAGCGGGGCCGGCAGGCCCGGCGTCTCGACGAGCCGCCAGGTGGCCATCAGATCATAGGCGCCGTCGATCCGTTCCGTCGCCTGGACGGTGGCCAGCATCCGCGCCTCGAGATCCGCCAGCAGATCGGCCGGGACCCGCGCGGCATAGGCGATCAGCACGCCCAGCAGCTCCGCGGTCGGGTTGAAGCGGAAGCCGTTGGCGATCCGGGCCAGGTCGGGGCCGTAAGTCCACCAGGGCGCATGCGGCGCCTCGTCGACCGCCGGGCCGATGATCGGCCAGACGCCTTGGGTGCGGTCGAGCGTGCGGATGAGATAATCGACCGCACGCTCGACCGTCGGATGGTCGGCCGGTGCCTCGACCCGCCGCAGGATCTGCATGCCCAGGCTGGTCGCGATCGCGGTCGACGCCGGCGTGCGCAGATCCGGCTCCAGCGCATGGCCGAAGCCGCCGTCGTCGTTCTGATAGGGTGCCAGCGCCGCCAGCACCTCGGCGCCGGATCCTGCGCCCAATGCGTGCTCGACCAGCACGGCGTCGAGCAGCCGCCCCTTGGCGACGACGAAATCCCGCGCCCGGCCGAGCGCGGCGTGGCTGAGACGGGTCGGCATGATAGCGGCTCCGGTCGAAGCGGAAAAACGGAACATAGCAGGACATTGCCGCCTGCCAAGCCGTGGGACGGCGATCAGCGGCGGCGGAACACCAGGCTCAAGTTGTTCGCCGGCATGGCCACGATTTCCGAGAGGTCGAGGCCGGCCGCTTCAGCGGCCTCGATCACCGTGTCCAGATCGCGCACGCCCCAGGCCGGGTTCTGCCGGCGCAGGTTCTGGTCGAACGCCTCGTTGCTGGGTGCGGTATGCTGGCCGTTGCGCTTATAGGGGCCGTAGAGCACCAGCGGGCCGCCGGCGGGAAGCACCCGGGCTGCGCCGCTCAGCAATCCGACGGCGGCGGCCCAGGGCGCGATATGGATCATGTTGACGGCCAGCACCGCGTCGGCCCGGTCGATCGGCCAGTTCGGCTGGGAGGCATCGAGCGCCAGCGGCGGGCAGATGTTGTCGAGCCCCGCCTCGGCCGTCCAGGCCACGATGCTCGCGCGGGCGGCGCTGTCGAGATCGGTCGGCTGCCAGGTCAGATGCGACAGGTTCCGTCCGAAGAACACCGCATGCTCGCCGGTGCCGCTCGCCACCTCCAGCACCAGGCCGGCCGGCGGCAGGACCCGTTTCAGCAGTTCGAGGATCGGTCCCCGGTTGCGTTCGGTCGCGGGGGCGAACCGGCGGGGGTCGACCGGCAGGCCGGCGGCATCGGCGGATGAGGTCATGATGGCCGCGACGATAGCAGGTTTGCCGCCTCCTGCCGATCACGGTTCGGTCAGGCGGGAGCCGGTATGGTGCCATCGTTGTTGAATGGGTCTGCCGCTCATGGTAGGGACCGCTCTATGTTCGACCGTATTCTCGATCTGCTGATGCCCGGCGACGCGCCGCGGGCGGAGACGGAGATCCATACCGCGGTCGCAGCCTTGCTGGTCGAAGCGGCGCGCATGGACGATCATTTCGATCCGGCGGAGCGGGCGGCGATCCGCGGCGTGCTCGGGCGCCGGTTCGGGCTCGACGCAGCGGCGGTCGATCGGCTGATCGCCGCGGCGGAGCAGGCCGCCGACCGGTCGAGCGCGCTCTATCGCTTCACTCGGGTCGTGGCCGATCGGTTCGACCCGGCGGCGCGGGTGGAGATGATCGAGATGCTGTGGGAAGTGGCCTATGCCGACGGCGTGCTCGATCCGGACGAGGATGCGTTGATCCGGCGCATCGCCGGCCTGATCTTCGTCGAGGATCACGAGCGCGGCGCCGCGCGCCAGCGAGTGCTGGCCAGGCTCGGTCACGACGCGGGGCCACGGGGCACACAGGGCTGACACGCCCATTTTTGGACTTGCGGGATAGCACCCCGCGCTTTTTCAATGCCGGGCGGCATACATCGGCCGCTCTGCTGCAACACGGGAAACGAGACCGATGAGCTACGTCGTCACCGAAGCCTGCATCAAGTGCAAGTACATGGACTGCGTGGAAGTCTGCCCGGTCGATTGCTTCTACGAGGGCGAGACCATGCTGGTCATCAACCCGGATGAATGCATCGATTGCGGCGTGTGCGAGCCGGAATGCCCGGCCGAGGCGATCATTCCGGACAGCGATGGCCAGGCCGAGAAGTGGCTGCAGCTCAATCGCGATTACTCGGCGAGTTGGCCGAACATCACCCGCAAGGGCGAGGCGCCGGCCGACGCGGATGCCTGGAAGGGCGTCGACGGCAAGTTCGACAAGTATTTCACGCCGACTCCGGGCAAGCGCTGACGGCGGGGGCTTCGCCCCCGCACTCGACCTTAGCGGGTGGCCGGATGGCCGCCTGCGGCATGCTGCCGCTTAGTAAAGCAGGGCAAATCGCAAGTTTCATGGTTGCCATGCTGGCGCCGTATGGCGTTGGGCTGGCAACTGACGTGACTTTTGTGTTACTGTTCTTTCCGAACGGAGCATCGTAGACGTCTCAGACGGTCGAAATTTCTGGGCATCTTACGATTGCGGCCCGGTCACCCCCATCCGTACGGTCGGATAGCGTCCATTGGTGCTCGCGAGCCGGGTTGTTCGCAGGCCGCGGGCTTTGTGACGAGCGCCCAGCCGACCCGGCCACAGGCTTTTGAGAGAATCGGATGTCGGAAAAACTTGCTTTTGCTGAAGGCGATTTCGTCGTCTACCCGAGTCATGGCGTCGGCAAGATCATGGGTATCGAGGCCCAGGAGATCTCCGGTTATCGTCTCAATGTGTTCGTCGTGCATTTCGACAAGGATCGCATGACGTTGCGCGTGCCGGTCACCAAGGCCAAGGCCTCGGGACTGCGCCGTCTGTCGACCCAGAAAGAGATGCAGGTCGCACTGGTCAAGCTCAAGGGCCGTTCCAAGGCGAAGCGCACCATGTGGAGCCGCCGCGCCCAGGAATACGAGGCCAAGATCAATTCGGGCGACCCTGCGTCGATTGCCGAGGTCGTGCGCGATCTCTATCGGAATGCCGGCCAGCCGGACCAGTCCTACAGCGAGCGGCAGATCTATCAGGCGGCACTCGACCGGCTGGTGCGCGAGTTCGCCGCCGTCGAGGCGATCGACGAGAGCACGGCGACCGAGCGTCTGGAGCAGATGCTGAACGCCGCCTGAGGCGGCTCGCCTTCGAACCGCTTGCGGGCGGTTCCGATGCCAGGAACGAAAGGCCGGTTGCGGTCCTCGCTCGAGGACCCGGCCGGCCTTTCGCCATTTTCTCACGTCAAGCCTATGGCGCGGCGCCCGAGGGCCACGCTAAGCTCCGGGCAATGAACCCGCCCCGCATCCAGCCCCGTCGTCGTTTCGGCATTCTCGTCGGGCGGCGTCGTGTCTGGGCGGTTTCCTCGATCCATGCCGAGATCGATCGACTCCGCACCATCCACACGGTGATCGAGCGCCGCCTGCAGCCGGGCGATGCGCTGGTCTATCTGGGCAACATGATCGGCCGCGGCCCGGCCGTGCGCCCGACGCTCGACGAGCTCCTGTCGTTCCGCCGCGCCTTCATCGCGCGCGCCGGCGCCTTCGCCAGCGATCTCGTCTACCTGCGCGGCAGCCAGGAAGAGATGTGGCAGAAGCTGCTTGAGCTGCAGTTCGCGCCCAATCCGACGGAAGTCTACGGCTGGATGCTCGACCACGGGCTGGCGGCGACGCTCGAAGGCTATGGCATCGACCGCGACCAGGGCCTGGCCTCGACGCGCGACGGCCCGGTCGCGATCACGCGCTGGACCAATTCGGTCCGGGCGGCGGTCAATGGTGCGCCCGGCCACGCCAACCTGATGACCGCTTTGCGCCGCGCCGCCTATACCGCCGGCAACGAGCTGCTGTTCGTCCATGCCGGCATCGATCCAAGCCGCCCGCTCACCGCCCAGCACGACAGTTTCTGGTGGGGCGGCGCCGGGTTCCTCGATCTGGCCGAGCCGTTCAGCGGCTTCGCCAAGGTCGTGCGCGGCTTCGACAAGCATCATGGCGGGCTGCAGCAGGCGGCCTTTGCCATCTCGATGGACCGCGGCAGCGGCTTCGGCGGACCGCTCGCGGCCGCCTGCGTCACGCTCGACGGCCAGATCGCCGAGGCCTACGAGGCCTGACGGCGGCAGTCGCCTTCTGCTAGATTTTCTTTCGGGATTTTCCCGGGAGACGATCGGATGGCTGGGGGTGCGGCGCTGCGGGTCATGGGGGCGATCGGCGGCCTGCTGCTGGCCGCCACCTCGGCCGATGCCCGGTCGCGCGATCCGGCTGCGGCCAGTCTCGCCGCCCTGCCCGAAATCGTCGCCGGCACCGTCGGGTCGGTCGAGGATGGCACGACCGTCACCCTGGCCGACGGCCAGGTCCTGCGCCTTGCCGGCCTGCTCGCGCCGGCGGCACCGCTGGCCCTGGGCAAGGACGCGGTCTGGCCGGCCGCCGATGGCGCGCGCCAGGCCCTCGCCGATCTCGTGCTCGGCCAGGCCGTCAGCCTGCGCGGCGCCGATCCGGCGCCGGATCGCCATGGCCGGCTGGTGGGCCAGTTGATGCTGGCCGACGGTACCTGGCTGCAGCGTGTCCTGTTGCGTCAGGGCCGCGACCGGGTCGAGATCACGCCCGCGGCGGCAGCGCTCGCGGATCCGCTGCTCAAGGCCGAGGCCGACGGGCGCCGCCATCGCCGCGGCCTCTGGCGCCTGCCGAGCTATGCGGTCCGGACGCCCGAGGGCCTGACGGCGCGGGATACCGGCGGCTTCGTCCTGGTCGCGGCGCGGGTGCTCTCGGTCGGCCCCACCCACGACGCGACCTATCTCGATTTCGCCGAGGACTGGCGCCACGGCTTTACCGTGCGCATCCCGCGCGCCGTGTTGCAGCGGGCCGCGGGCGGCGAGTTCGATCCGGCGGCGTTCGCGGGGCACGAGGTCCGGGTGCGCGGCTGGCTCGGCTACGAGGGTCGGCCGATCATCGATCTCGACGATCCGTCTTCGCTCGAGCTCCTGCCCGATCGCCGCAAGTCAACTCGGCGCCCTTGAGGCTTCCCGCCCGGGACCGCTCTGCGCTATAACGACCCCATGTCTCCGTAGCTCAGCAGGATAGAGCATCGGTTTCCTAAACCGAGGGTCACGTGTTCGAATCACGTCGGGGACACCAGATACGAAGCCCTTGAGATCGCCGTGATCTCAAGGGCTTTGCTTTTGGAGCGGCCTGGCAAGCGCCGCTATTTCGCGGTGAGTGGGCAACTGCCGTCCGCCGTCGAGCGGAACGCCTTGTCGGCCGGGATGTCGCGGACCTTCTTGTAATAGTCCCAGGGATATTTGCTCTCGGCCGGGGTCTTCACCTCATAGAGCGTCATGTCGTACATCACGCGGCCATCGGCCCGGATCGTGCCCTTGCGGCCGAAATAGTCGATCGGCATCTCATGCATCTTCTGGCTGACGATGGTCGCGTCCTTGGTGCCGGCCGCCGTGATCGCCTTCAGGTAATGGGCGACCGAGGCATAGGTCGCCGCCTGCTCCTTCGTGGGCATGCGGCCGATCTCGGCGAAGAAGCGCTTGGCGAAGGCGCGGGCCTGGTCGTTCTGGTCCCAGTAGAAGCCCTCGGCATTGTAGAGATGCTGGGCGGCCTGCAGGCCCATGGCATTGATGTCGGTGATGAAGACCAGGAAGCCGGCCAGCTTCTGGCCGCCCTGGGGGATGCCGAACTCGGCTGCCTGCTTGACCTCGGCGATGGTGTTGGCGCCGACCGAGGCCAAGCCGATGACATTGGCCTTTGAGCCCTGGGCCTGCAGCAGCACGGACGAGAAGTCGCGCGTGTCGAGCGGATGGCGCACGCTGCCGATGACCTTGCCGCCGGCCGCGTTGATGACGCCGGTCGCGTCGCGCTGGATCGAATCGCCCAGCGCATAGTCGGCGGTCAGGAAGTACCAGGTCTTGCCGCCGGCGGCCACGGCGGCCTGGCCGGTCGCGGACGCCAGCGAATAGGTGTCGTCCGACCATTGGGTCGTATAGAGGTTGCAGGTCTTGCCGGTGATGTCCGAGGTCGCGGCCCCGGCGATCAGCGCCAGCTTCTTGTCGGCGCCGGCGATCTGCTCGACCGCCAGGCCGGCGCCGGAATAGGGCAGGTCGGCGACGGCGTCGACGCCCTCGGACTCGTACCAGCGATGGGCGATCTGGACCGCATTGTCGGGCTTGGTCAGGAAATCCGCCGAGACGACTTCGATCGGCATGCCGGCCGCCTTGCCGCCGGCATCGGCGATCGCCATCTTGGCCGCCGCGATGGCGCCCTGGCCGCCGGCGTCCGCCGCGACGTTCGACTGGTCGCCCAGCACGCCGATCTTGATGCCGTCGGCCGACGCCGACGCAGCGGCGCCCAGGCCGATGAGCGCGGCGACCGCGATCGCGCCGCAAGTCCTTTTCGCCATGTCCTTTTCCCCCTGATGTTCTCTGGCCTTTGCGGCCATTATAATTCAATAGCTTGGAGACTGGTTTCTCTTTCAGGCGTCGCAAATCTCTTCGATGAAGGTGGCCGAGCGCGCGAGCGTCTCCGCCGCCTGGTCGCGATGGGGCGAATGCCCGCACTCAGCCAGCAGAACGATCTCGGTCGCCGGCGTCGCGGCGGCGATCGCGTCCAGTTGCGCGCGCGTGCCGTACTCGTCGTCCAGGCCCTGGATCGCCAGGATCGGACAGCGGATCGCCGGCAAATAGGCCTCGATGTTCCATTGCTTGAAGCGCGGATCGAGCCAGATGTCGTTCCAGCCCCAGAAGGTTCGGTCGACATCCTGGTGATACCGGCGCAGCTTGCCGGCGAGATCGGTGGTCCGATAGATCTCCTTCACCCCGGCGATGCTGGCGACCGTCAGATCTTCGACGAAGACGTGTGGGGCCTCCAGGACCAGGGCGGCGGCGTCGTTCGGCCGGTAGCCGGCATAGATCAACGCGATCGACCCGCCGTCGCTATGGCCGAACAGCACCGGCCGTTCGATGCCGAAATGGCGCAGCACCGCCGGCAGCACGACCTCGGCCTCGCGATGCATATATTCGACCGGCCGCTTCTCCGTGAGCAGGGTCGAGGCGCCATGGCCGTAGCGGGAATAGACGAGCGTGCCGCAGCCGGTGTGATCGGCCAGCCGCTCCGGGAAATCCTTCCAGAGTGCCACCGAGCCCAGCCCCTCATGCAGCATGACCACGGTCGGCCGCCCGGCGCGCGCCGGCGGAATCCAGGCGGTCTCCAGCCGGCAACCCTCGATCTCGACGAAGCCCGCTTCGACCCTATCCATCACTGTCACTTGTCGACGGCTCCCGTCTGGTGGGCGGCTTCGGCCTCGCGATGGCGCAGGACGTGGCGCTGGATCTTGCCGGTCGCGGTCTTGGGCAGTTCCTCGACGAACTCGATCCAGCGCGGATACTTATAAGGCGCCAGACGCGTTTTGACATGGTCCTGCAGCGCCTGCGTCAGACCCGCCGCCGGCCCGACGCCGGGCTTCAGCACGACGAAGGCCTTGGGCTTGATCAGGCCCTGCTGATCGGCCACCCCGATCACGGCGGCCTCGAGGACCGCGGCATGGCCGAGCAGCGCCGATTCCACCTCCATCGGCGAGACCCAGATGCCGCCGACCTTCAGCATGTCGTCGGCGCGGCCGCAATGGATGTAGTTGCCGTCCGCGTCCTGGCGGAACTTGTCGCCGGTCTTGACCCATTCGCCGACGAAGGTGGCCCGCGTCTTCTCCGGATTGTTCCAATATTGGGCGGCGGCGGTCGGGCCGCTCACTTCCATCTCGCCGACCTCGCCCAATGCCACCTCCTGGCGATTGTCGTCGACCAGGCGCGCCCTGTAGCCCGGAACGGCCGTGCCGGTGACGCCGTAGCGCACGGATCCGGGCCGGTTCGAGACGAAGATATGCAGCATCTCGGTCGAGCCGATGCCGTCGACGATCTCGATGCCCGTGCGCTCGGTCCAGGCGCGGCCGACGTCGATCGGCAGCGCCTCGCCGGCCGAGGTGCAGAGCCGCAGCGTATGCTCGCCCCGGGCCGGCAGGTCCGGGCTCGCCAGCAGCGAGGCGTAGAGCGTCGGCACCCCGCAGAACAGGGTCGGCGCCGAGCGGCGCAGCACCCGGTTGACGACATCGGGGATCGGCCGGCCGCTGATCAGCACCGCACTGGCGCCGACCGCCATGGGAAAGGTCAGCGCGTTGCCCAGGCCATAGGCGAAGAACAGCTTGGCGGCGGAATAGACCACGTCGTCGGCCGCGACGCCGAGCACGCCCTGGCCGAACAGCCGCGCCGTCTCGATCAGGCTGGTCTGGATATGCACCGTGCCCTTGGGCCGGCCGGTCGAGCCCGAGGAATAGAGCCAGAAGCACGCATCGCCCGGCCGCGTCGGCGCTGGTGCAGCGACACCGTTCGCCCGTTCCATCAGCGGATGCAGCATCAGCCGGTCGCCGCCGGCCTCGGCCCCGGCGACGATGACCAGGCCGGTCCAGTCGGCAATGCCGGCCGCCTCGACCAGCCGCGGCAGCAGCGCATCGCTGACCACGATGGCGCGGGCGCCGCTGTCGGCCAGGACATAGGCGAAATCGGCCGGCTGAAACAGCGTGTTGGTCGGGATCGGCACGACGCCGGCCTTGATGGCGCCGAGGAAGCAGGTCGGGAAATCGATCGTGTCGAGCAAGGCCAGCACGATCCGCTGACCCGGCTCGATCGCGAGCTCGGCCAGCACATTGGCGAAGCGGTCGACCCGCTCGGCGAGCTCGCCGTAGCTGTAGCGGCCGGCCTCGTCGATGAAGACGGTCCGGCTCCGCCGGCCGGCCACCAGATTGCGATCGATCAGGTCGACCGCCGCATTGTACAGCCCGGTTGGATGCGGGCGGGCTTTGTCGCCCTCGGTCGCTGCGGCCGCAATCATCGGCGCCTCCCCCTCTTTTATTCTGTAGTCGGCCGCTTCTGTGCGGCGGCCGTCCTCGATTGTTTCTGCGGTCCGCGAACCGCCGTCCCGTCAGGCGGCTTCGAGTGCCGGGGCCAGATGCCGCTCGACCCAGCCCACGACCCATTCGGCCGCAACCTCCTCCGGCAGGGTGCCGGCGCTGGCGTCATGCAGCATCGGCTCGCCGACCCGCCGGGCGCCCAGCTCCACCAGCAGGCGCCCGAACTTCAGGCCACCCTCGCAAAAGGTCGCCTTGTAGGTGCGGTCGCCGAGTGCCACGACGCCGAAGGACACATGGGCGAGGTTCGGCCGGGCCGCCTCGATCGCGGCGAAGAACGCCTGCGCATTGTCGGGCACGTCGCCGTTGCCGTAGGTCGAGGTGACGATCAGGAACGCGCCGCCGCTATCGAATACACGCGCGTCGAGACCATCCATCGGCGCGATGGTCGCGGCATGGCCGGCCGCCTCCAGCGCCAGCTGGACCTCCTCGGCGACGATCTCGGCAGTGCCGGTCATGGTGCCGACCAGGATGGTGATATCGACCGTCATCGGCTCCTCCGCTACATTGGCCGACAATCCGCTGGCTTGCGGGCCTGTAAACGCACTATAATACATGTTGGCGATCGGGCAAGCGCCATAGTTCATCTCGAGACGGACCCTCATGGCCACACCTGTTTCCGCCGCCAGCTATTTCCCGCCGGAGCGGATGTCCGACGAGGAGTTCCTGAAGCGCCTGGGCGACCGGGTGCGCGAGGCACGCGCCAAGCGCGGCATGACCCGCAAGATCCTGTCGCGCGACTCCGGCGTGTCCGAGCGTTATCTGGCCCAGCTCGAGACCGGGCAGGGCAACATTTCGATCCTGCTGCTGCGCCAGCTGGCGGCGGCGCTCGACATGCCGATCGAGACCCTGGTGCACGAGCATCCGGACCCGTCGGTCGACCTTGCCCATGCGCTCGAGCTGCTGCGGCGGCTCGGGCCCGAGGATCTGGTCGAGGCGCGCCAGCTGCTGCTGCAGCGCTTCGATACCGCGGCCGAGAAGGCGCGGCGCAGCCATATTGCCCTCATCGGCCTGCGCGGCGCCGGGAAATCCACGCTCGGCGCGCTCTTGGCCCAACGGCTCAAGGTGCCGTTCGTCGAGCTGGACAAGGAGATCGAACGCGCGAGCGGCGTCTCGCTCGGCGTGATCTTCGACCTCTACGGCCAGGCCGGCTTCCGGCGTCTGGAACGGCAATGCCTCGCGGACCTGATCGCCGGCCACCCAAGCTTCGTGCTCGCCACCGGCGGCAGCCTGGTCTCGGAGCCGGCGACGTTCGAGATGCTGCTGACTAACTGCTTCACGGTCTGGCTGACCGCCTCGCCGGCCGAGCACATGGGCCGGGTCGTGGCCCAGGGCGACATGCGACCGATGGCCAGCAACCGCGAGGCCATGAGCGACCTGCAGCGCATCCTCAAGGTCCGCAACCCGCTCTACAGCAAGGCCGACACGCGGGTCGACACGGCCGGCCGATCGGTCGAGGAAAGCCTGGAACTGCTAATTCAGGCGACGACGTGACGACGTTTCTCTGGCGTCGTTCCCGCGTGGGCGATTCGATTTCCCATTCTGTGCCAATGTGTTGACGCAGAAATACCGTCATGGCCGGGCTCGACCCGGCCATCCACGCGGTCGGGCAGTGCGCCTTCGTCTGCAATAGGGCTCAGGCGGAACCGCGTGGATGCCCGGATCAAGTCCGGGCATGACGAAGATGTATGCGAATCGAATGTGAAATAGTGCTTCACTCTCATTTGGCATGCACTATGATGCATGTCAAAACGCGGCAATGCCGGCGGTGGGAGGAAAGGCCATGATCACATTCGATGCGGTGCCGGAGGAATATCGGCATTGGAAGCTCAGCGTCGACGGCCGCGTCGCGACCCTGGCGATGGATGTCGACGAGGATGGCGGCCTCAAGCCCGGCTACAAGCTGAAGCTGAATTCCTACGACCTCGGCGTCGACATCGAGCTGTATGATGCGCTGCAGCGCATCCGGTTCGAACATCCGTCCGTTGCCTGCGTCGTGCTGACCAGCGGCAAGGAGCGGATGTTCTGCTCCGGCGCCAACATCTACATGCTCGGCCAGTCGTCCCATGCCTGGAAGGTGAATTTCTGCAAGTTCACCAACGAGACGCGCAACGGCCTCGAGGATTCGAGCGCGCATGACGGGCTGAAATTCATCGCGGCACTCAACGGCACGACCGCCGGCGGCGGCTACGAGGTGGCGCTCGCCTGCGACGAGATCCTGATGGTCGACGACCGGTCCTCGGTCGTCAGCCTGCCGGAGGTGCCGCTCTTGGGCGTGCTGCCCGGCACCGGCGGGCTCACCCGCGTGGTCGACAAGCGCAAGGTGCGGCGCGATCTGGCCGACATATTCTGCACCAGCGCCGACGGCGTGCGCGCCGATCGGGCCAAGGAATGGGGCCTGGTCGACGCGATCGCCAAGCCGGCCGACTTCCCGGCCCTGGTCAAGGCCCGCGCCGAAGCGCTCGCCGGCGCCTCGCCGCGCCCGGCCGATGCGACCGGCATCAAGCTCGGCAAGCTCGAGCGCCGTATCGACGAGGCGGGCTATCACTATCCCCATGTCGACGTCGCGTTCGATCGGGCCGGCCGGTCCGCGACCGTCACCGTCTCGGCCCCCGAGGGCGACCAGCCGGCGACCCCGGAGGCAATCCTGGCGGCGGGCGAGTGCTGGTGGCCGCTGGCGCTCGCCCGCGAGCTCGATGACGCGCTCTTGCTGCTGCGCACGAACGAGCTCGACCTGGGGCTGATCATCCTGAAGACGCGGGGGCCCGCCGCGGCCGTGCTCGCCGCCGATCGGACCCTGCTGGCGCACAGGGATCATTGGCTGGTGCGTGAGACGGTCGGTTATCTGCGCCGCACCTTCGCCCGGCTCGACGTCACCTCACGCAGCCTCTATGCGGTGATCGACCAGGGCTCGTGCTTTGCCGGCCTGCTCTATGAGTTGGCGCTGGCCTCCGACCGCATCTACATGCTGGCCCTGCCCGAGGGCGACGAGGACCCGCCGGAAATCCAGCTCGACGGCCTCAATTTCGGGCTGCTGCCGATGGTCAACGGCATGAGCCGGCTCGCCACCCGGTTCCTCGGGGACCCGGCCAGGATCGCGAAGCTCGAAGCGCTCGACGGCAAGCCGCTCACGGCCGAACCGGCATTGGCCGCGGGCCTCGTCACGCTCGCCCCCGACGATCTCGACTGGGACGACGAGATCCGCCTGGCGCTCGAGGAGCGGGCGAGCCTGTCGCCCGACGCCTTGACAGGGCTCGAGGCCAGCCTGCGCTTCGCCGGCGCCGAGACGGTGTGGACCAAGGTCTTCGGCCGGTTGTCGGCCTGGCAGAACTGGGTGTTCGTCCGGCCGAACGCGACCGGCGAGCGCGGCGCGCTCAAGGTCTTCGGCACCGGCTCCAAGGCGCAATTCAATTTCGAAAGGGTGTGACCATGGGGATCAACTACCAGGACCGGATTCCGAACAATGTGGATCTGGGATCGAACCGCACCCTGCAGCGCGCGCTCGAGCATTGGCAGCCGGAATTCCTCAAGTGGTGGCAGGACCTCGGGCCGACCGACTATCAGGCGAACGACGTCTACCTGCGCACTGCGACCTCGGTCGATGCCAAGGGCTGGGCGACCTACGGCCATGTCCGCATGCCCGACTACCGCTGGGGCATCTTCCTGGCGGATCCCGACGCCGAGCGCCGGATCGGTTTCGGTGACGATTTCGGCAAGCCGGTCTGGCAGCAGGTGCCGGGCGAGCATCGCTCGACCTTGCGCCGTCTGATCGTGACCCAGGGCGACACCGAGCCGGCTTCGGTCGAGCAGCAGCGGCTGTTGGGCCATACGGCGCCGTCGCTCTACGACCTGCGCAACCTGTTCCAGGTCAATGTCGAGGAAGGCCGGCATCTCTGGGCCATGGTCTATCTGCTGCACGCCTATTTCGGCCGCGACGGGCGCGAGGAGGCGGAGGAGCTGCTGTCCCGCCATTCCGGCGACGGCGACAAGCCGCGGATCCTGTCGACCTTCAACGAGCCGATCTCGGACTGGCTCAGCTTCTTCATGTTCACCTATTTCACCGACCGCGACGGCAAGTACCAGCTGAAGTCACTGGCCGAATCGAGCTTCGACCCGCTGGCGCGGACCTGCCAGTTCATGCTGACCGAAGAGGCGCACCATATGTTCGTCGGCGATACCGGCATCGCCCGGATCGTGCGCCGGACGCTCGAGGTGATGAAGGAGCTCGGCACCGACGATGCGGCCTCGGTCCGCCGCGCCGGCGCCATCGATCTGCCGACCATCCAGAAATACATCAATTTCTGGTTCTCCTCGGCCCTCGACCTGTTCGGCGCCGACCAGTCATCGAATGCCGCCTCCTATTTCGCCAACGGCCTCAAGGGCCGGCCGGACGAGGCGCAATACGAGGACCATCTGGCGCTCGACCAGAACTACGCGCTGGAAATGCCGGACGGCCAGGGCGGGGTGCGGATCGAGAACGTGCCGATGCGCAACGCCATGAACGAGGTCTCGCGCATGTCCTACGTCAAGGATTGCGAGATCGGGCTCAGCCGTTGGAACCGGCTGATCCAGAAGGCCGGGTTCGAGGCGTGGCTCATGCTGCCGAGCCCGCGCTTCCGCCGCAGCAACGGCAGTTGGGGCAGCGTGCCGACCGACCTCGCCGGCCGGCCTATCGCTCAGGCGGAGTTCGAGGCGCGCCAGGCCGAATGGTTGCCGACCGATGCCGACCGCGGCTTCATCTGCAGCCTGATGCAGTCGGTGACCGAGCCCGGCAAGATGGCCGCCTGGATCGCGCCGCCCGACCGCGGCATCAACAACCTGCCGGTCGAATACGAGTATGTGCGGCTGAACTGAGCCGATGCGGCACATCGCCATCATCGGCAGCGGGCCGTCCGGCTGCTACCTGGCCGATGCGCTGCTGCGCCTGGTGCCGGATTGCCGGATCGACGTGCTCGACCGGCTGCCGACGCCGTTCGGCCTGGTGCGCTACGGCGTGGCGCCGGACCATCAGGGCACCAAGGCGGTCGCCCGCGTGTTCGACCGGGTGCTGGCGCGCGACCGGGTCGGCTTCTTCGGTCATGTCGAGGTCGGGCGCGACGTGCCGCTCGCGACCCTGGAAGAGCTCTATGATGCGGTCGTGATCGCGACCGGGGCGCCCGCGGACCGGCGCCTTGGCATCACTGGCGAGGACCTGCCCGGCGTCGTCGGCTCCGGCCGCTTCGTCGGCTGGTACAACGGCCACCCCGACCATGCGGACGCGCGCTTCGCGGCACCCCGCGCCGCCGTGGTCATCGGCAACGGCAATGTGGCGCTCGATGTCGCGCGCCTGCTCGCCAAGGCGCCGGGCGAGTTCGACGGGTCCGACTTGGGCGCCGATGCCGCCGCCTTCTTTCGCGATGCGCCGCTGGAGACGATCCATGTCGTCGGCCGGCGTGGGCCGGAGGACGCCAAGTTCACGGATCATGAGCTGGAGGAGCTGGCGACCCTGCAGCGGGCGCGGCCGCTCGTGCAGGACCCATCGCTGCTGACGGGGGAGACACCGCGCGCCCTCATCCTACGCGGTTTCGGAGACCTGACGCCCAAGCCGGTCACCATCGCCTTTCACTTCGGGCTGACCCCGGACGCCTTGCTCGGCGCGGAGCGGGTCGAGGCGGCTCGCTTCCGCGATGCCGGTGGTGCCGCCCATCTGCTGCCGGCCGATCTGGTCGTGACCTGCGTCGGCTATCGCGCGCGGGCCTGCGGCACCGAGACGCCGCGCGACGGCCTGTTCCCGAACGACGGTGGCCATGTCCGCGACCGGCTCTATGCCGTCGGCTGGGCCAAGCGCGGGCCGAGCGGCACGATCCCGACCAACCGCGCCGAAGCGCAGGCGCTCGCCCAGCGCCTGGCCGCGGAAGTTCCGGACGCCGGTCGGCCGGGCGGCGCCGGCCTGCGGTCGCTGCTGGATGGACAGGGCGTGCGCTGGATCGATTATGATGGCTGGCGCCGGATCGAGGCGCATGAGGCGGCGAGCGCCACGCCGGATCGGTGCCGGCGCAAGCTGGCGACGATTGCCGAGATGCTGGCGGCAGCCGGAGGGGAATGATGGCCGACGAGATTCTGCACGAGCACCGGGACGGCGCGACCGCGGTCCTGACCATGGACATCCCGGCGCGGCGCAACGCGCTCGGCATCCCGCTCCGCCAGGCGCTGGTCGATGCGGTTGACCGGCTCGAGGGCGATCGGCAGGTCCGCGCGGTCGTGCTGACCGGCGCCGGCGGCGTCTTCAGCTCCGGCGGCGATATCAGCGGCATGGACGCGGCCGACCTCGCCACCGGCCGCGAGCGCTTCCGCCTCGCCCATCGCCTGGTGCGCTCGATCGTCAAGAGCACCAAGCCCTACATCGCCGCGGTCGAGGGCTGGTGCGCCGGTGCCGGCGTCAGCCTCGCGCTGTGCTGCGACACGATCGTCGCCTCGGCCGAGGCGCGCTTCGTCATGCCGTTCGGCAAGGTCGGGCTCGTTGCCGATTTCGGCAGCCTGCACACGCTGCCGCTCCGGATCGGCCAGGGCCGCGCCCGGCAGATGATGCTCTATGGCGAGCCGGTCGGTGCCGCCGAGGCGCTGCAGATCGGCCTCATTGACCACATGGTGCCGCCGGGCACGGCGCTGGCGGCGGCGCTGGAGCGCTCGCGCCTGTTCGGCGCCACGGCACCCCTGCCGGTCGGTCTCACCAAGCAATATCTGGCGGCCGGCCTCGACGCCGCCCTCGATTGGGAGCGGGACATCCAGTCGAGCCTGTTCCTGACCGACGACCATGCCGAAGGCAAGGCGGCCTTCCTCGCCAAGCGCACTCCGGTCTTCACCGGCAAATAAGCCGGTCGCAGCGGGGTCGGTCCCCGCTTTCCGATAATTGACCGTGTACTGATGATCGCCATTCTGTGAAGATGGCATCCATGGACGATCTCTATCGCATGCCCGGCCATCTGATCCGCCGGGCCCAGCAGATCTCGACCGCGCTGTTCACGGCGGAATGCGCGGAATTCGACGTGACCTCGGTGCAATATGCGGCGCTGAGAATGATCGCGGCCCATCCCGGGGTCGATGCGACGCGGCTGTCGGCGCTGATCGCGTTCGACCGCTCGACCATCGGCGATGTGCTCGAACGGCTGGAGGCCAAGGGCTGGATCCGGCGCGGCCCCGGCGCCGAGGACCGCCGCATCAAGGTGCTGACCCTGACCGATGCCGGGGCAGTGCTGCTCGACCGGGTGGCGCCCGCGGTCCGGCGCGTCCAGGAACGATTGCTGGCGCCGCTCGCCCCCGAGGATCGAGTCACCATGATCCGGCTGCTGGGTGAGCTGGCCGAGCTGCATAACGAGGCGACGGCGGCACCGCTCAGGCCCGCCGCGGGAAAGGCGACAGTATGACCAGGCCCGCTCCGATCCTGGTCGCCGGCGGCGGCATCGGCGGTCTCGCGGCGGCCCTCGGCCTCGCCCGGGCCGGGCGGGACGTCATCGTGCTCGAGAAATCGCGCACGCTCGGCGAGATCGGCGCCGGCATCCAGCTCGGGCCGAACGCGTTCCACGAGCTCGACCGGCTGGGCGTCGGCAGCGACGTGCGTGCCATTGCCGTGTTCATCGACCGGCTGCGGCTGATGGACGCCATGAGCGGCGACGAGATCGTCCATATCCCGCTCGACGAACCGTTCCGCCGGCGCTTTGGCAATCCCTATGCCGTGGTCCATCGCGGCGACCTGCACGGCATGCTGCTGCGCGCCTGCCGGGAGCGGCCGAATGTCGACCTGCGCACCGGGGCGCAGGTGCTGGGCTACGACCAGGACGGCAGCGGGGTCACCGCCCATCTGGCGAATGGCGAGCGGGTCACCGGTGCCGCGCTCATCGGCGCCGACGGGCTGTGGTCGAACATCCGCAAGCAGGTCGTGGGCGACGGGCCGCCACGCGTGTCCGGCCATACGACCTATCGCTCGGTCATCCCGACCGACCAGATGCCCGAGGACCTGCGCTGGAACGCGGCGACGCTGTGGGCCGGACCGAAATGCCACATCGTCCATTACCCGCTGTCGGACTGGAAGCTGTTCAACCTGGTCGTGACCTATCACAACGACGCGCCGGAGCCGGTCGCCGGCAAGCCGGTCGAAGAGGCCGAGGTCCGGCGCGGCTTCGAGCATATCCACGAGCGCGCGCAGAACATCATCCGCCATGGCCGCGACTGGAAGCTCTGGGTGCTGTGCGACCGCGATCCGGTCGAGAACTGGGTCGACGGACGGGTGGCGTTGCTGGGCGACGCCGCCCATCCCATGATGCAATATTTCGCCCAGGGCGCCTGCATGGCGATGGAGGACGGCGTGTGCCTCGCCGAGCAGGTGGCGGCTCATCCGGACCGGCTCGAGGAGGCGCTCGAATCCTACCGCCGGCAGCGGGTGCTGCGCACCGCCCGCGTGCAGCTGCAGTCACGCGCCATCGGCGACCATATCTACCACCCGGCCGGCGCCCATGCCGAACTGCGCAACGCCATGCTGCGGGCGAAATCGGCGGAGCAATTCTACGACGGCCTCGCCTGGCTCTATGGCGGGGCGGGGGCGGTGTAGGGACGAAACCGGCCTTCCGTCCGGGCCCGGGCTCAGATGGCCTTTGAAGCGTCGCAGCCGGTGCCCGGACAATCGCCCCGCTTGATCGGGGCGATCGAGTCCGTGTTTTTCGTCCCGCCTTTGGAACTGTTGCAGCCCTTGTGCGCCGGCTCCAGGTTATTGACGTCCTGCAACACGTCGCGGACGTCCGAGGTCAGTGCCACCTCCCAGTGGACGCCATCCTTGCAGACGATCTGTGTCGCTATCTCGGTCTTCAGGACCGACCACGGCTGTCGATGCTCTATGCTTCGTCCATTGCGGCCGGTTGCATTCGCGAGGATCGGCGCGTGGCAAATGCAGCAGGTCCAGGGTGCTGGCCCCTGGGTCGTCCACCAATTAGTCTCGAAAGTCTCTTCGAAGCCGCGCCACTTCCCGGAATAGATCGCGCCACCGGTTCCGTACTTACCCAGGTTCTTGGGCGGCGTGTTCTTTCGGGCTTCTGCCAGGAGATTCCGCCGGATCTCGTCTTGCGGTTTTCCGAGCACCAGCTGCAACTCGGCAATGGTCTTCTTCCCGGCGCGCGTACGGCCCTTCTTATCCGTTTTTTTCAAGGAAAGTGCCGCGAACCTTGCCTTGTCGCGTTCCTCGCGGCTCGGCCGGGGTTTCTTGGCGCCCCGGCCGGCAAGCGACGGCTGCACGGTGTTCGGCACGATTGCCGGCAGCATCGGCGGTGGCACGGCGGTCCTGCTGGGTTGAAGGGATGCCGGCGCTTGGGCGGCCGCGAGAGGTTGCTGCGGCGAGATCGGCCCGAACCGGGTGGGCGGCGGCGGCACGGACCCTGTGCCGAACCGGGCGGCAGGCATGCCGGCGGGCTGCGCGGCACCGGGACTCGCCGGGCCGTAGCGGGTGGGCGGCGGTGCGATGCGGGGCGGCTTCATCCAGACGTTCTCACCCTGGCTGGGATTCACCCGCTAAAGTAGTTCAATGCCGCCCTGCTGCTCAAGGCTCCTGGTCGGCAGAGGGCAAAGGCCGCTCACCGCAGCGCCGCACCTCGCCCGGGCGCATGCCGTAGCGGCGCTGGAAGGCGCGGCTGAAGGCGCTTTCCGACTGGTAGCCGACCTCGGCGGCGATGGCGGCGAGCGATTCCGTGCCGGCCAGCAGCTTGCGCCGGGCCAGGCCCAGGCGCAGTTCCGCCAGGAACGCGAGCGGCGCCATGCCGGCGGTCTTCTGGAAACAGCGGACGAGCGTCGCGCGCGAGGCGCCGGCATGGTGCGCCAGCTCGTCGAGCGTCCAGGCCCGGTCCGGCGTTTCCAGCATCGCACCCACGGCGCGCGCGGTCTGGCGCAGGGTCAGCAGTCCCAACAGGCCCTCGCCGGCCGGCTCCCGGTCGAAATGCGCGCGCAGGATCATGACCAGGAGCGCGCTCGCCAGATCGGCGGCGATGGCGCCGGCGCCGGGGCGGGCCGCGTCGAGCTCGTCCCGGATCGTCATCATCAACTGCCGGAGCCGGGCGGCGTCGGCGCCCTGCCGGGTCCGCACGACGACGATTGCCGGCAGGGTGGCGAAGATCAGGTTCTCATGGGCCTGCTCGAACCGCAGGCGGCCGCAGACCAGTTCGGTCTCTGCCGCGCCCTCCAGGTTCGATTTGACCAGGATCGCGGCATTGTGGCGGGCCAGCAGGTTGGCGGTCGCGTGCGTGCCCGCGGGCGTCGAGACCCCACGCACCGTATGGGCCCCGCCGTGGGGCAGCACGGCGACGTCGCCGGCCTCCAGCAGCACGGGCGCCGTCCCGGCCAGCTCGAGCACGCAGCTGCCGCTTGCGACCAGGTGGAACGGCGCCCAGCCGGCATCGATCGCCTCGTGGGGCGATGCCCATTGCGCGCCGAACCGGCACAGGCTTTCCAGCTCCGGCCGCACCCGCAGCAGCGGGGCGAGGCCGCTCAGCGCGTCGTGACTGTCGGTCGCGGTCATGTCCGCCGGCGATCCTTCTTTCGCAAGATCGATCCGCGCGGTCATCGGCTTGAGCCGGGCGGCCATCGGCCCTGCTTAGCACCGGACTTACCTTCTGTGAACCGGCGGGCCCAACCCGGGACGCCCCCTAAGATCAGGAGAAATCCGATGTCCATGCTCGACTGGAATGGCTATCGCCAACAGCTCGCCGTCCGTATCGGCGAGATCGCCAAGCTCAGCCCCGACACGATCAAGGGCTATCAGACGCTGAGTGCCGCCGGCCAGAAGACCGACCACCTGGGCGCCAAGACGCGCGAGCTGATCTCGCTCGCGGTCGCGGTCGCCATCCGCTGCGACGGCTGTATCACCGTCCACACCAAGGCTGCGATCGACCATTGTGCCAGCCGCGAAGAGATCGCCGAGGCGCTGGGCGTTGCGACCGCGATCAATGCCGGCGCCGGCCTGGTCTATTCGGCCCGCGTGCTCGACGCCTACGCCCAGGCGACCAACGCCTGAACCCCTCATTTCCGGAGTCTGGATCATGCAATACGTCGACAATGTCCTGGCCAGGCTCGGCGCGTCCGACCGCCTTGGCCTCAGCCTGATGCGCGTCGCCCTCGCGGTCATCTTCCTGTGGATCGGGGCGTTGAAGTTCGTGCCCTACGAGGCCGACAGCATCACGCCGTTCGTCGCCAACAACCCGGTCATGTCGCTGTTCTACAGGCATCCGGACCAGTACAAGCCGCATCTGACCCGCGAGGGCCAGCTGGTCCCGGCCGAGCGGGCCTGGCAGACCGAGAACGACACCTACGCCTTCTCGGACGGGTTGGGCGTGGTCGAGATCACCATCGGCACGCTGGTGCTGCTGAACCCGGTTTCGGTGCCGCTCGGCTTCCTGGGCGCGCTGCTCGCGTTCCTGACGCCGTTCGTGACGCTCTCGTTCCTGGTGACGACACCCGAGGCCTGGGTTCCGGCGCTGGGCGATGCCGAGCACGGCTTTCCGTACCTGTCGGGTGCCGGACGCCTGGTGCTCAAGGATACGGCCATCCTCGCCGGTGCGCTGCTGGTCCTGGCAGACTCCGCCCGGGCGCTGCGCCGGAAGCTGGCGGCTGCCCGATCGGCGGCCGGCCGGATGGCCGCGCAAACCGCTCGCTAGAGGCGCCATCTGCCCGAAACGCCCTCCGCTGCGGCGGGGGGCGTTCGGCGTTTCGGTTAGAGCCGGATCGGAAGGAGTGGAATCGCGTGGCGATCCACTCCTTCCGTGAATCCGTCTCTAATCAAATAGGTAGAGCACGGTCGCATTGGCTGCTTCCAGCCAATGCGACCGTGCTCTAATGGGGTAGGAGTCCGGCCGCGGCCATCGCCGGGACCGCCAAGATCAGGATGAAAACTGCGCCCAGCGCCGACACGCGCTCGAACAAGGTCCATCTCTTCCAGTCGGCGTGAAGATCTTTCATGATCAGCACTCGTTCAGACAAGGTAAAGTCGCTGCAAACCGGGTCGATCGTCCGTCGTTGATCCATCAACGGACGAGGGCGCCGGTTTAATCCCGCAAATCTCCCGTTAGAGAGAAATATAAGTCGCCAACCGTTCAAACATCGCTAACGACGGACCCGGTGGCGGGCGAATTCTTCGATCTATGGATGTGCCATTGGAGATCGATCGCGCCGGGCGTGCCGTTCTGCCGCAGGGCTTGCGGCTGGAACGCCAGGGCGGGCAGCGCGATTATGAGCATGGATGATCCGATGGGAGCGGTAGTCAGATGGCCTCGCCGAGCGAGCCTTCGCGACGGGATGCGCGCGTGGATCTGCTGCGCGGCATCGCGCTGCTGACGATCTTCGTCGACCACATCCCCGGTAACCTCCTGGGCGACCTGACCTTTCGCAATTTCGGCTTCAGCGACGCGGCGGAGCTGTTCGTCATCCTGGCCGGCTTTTCCTCCATGATGGCCTATGGCGGCTGCTTCGAGCGCGATGGGGCGATGCCGGGGCTGCGCCGGATCGCGGCCCGCTGCCTGCGCATCTATCTGGTCCAGATCGGTCTGCTGGTCGCGACGCTCGCCATCATCTGGCTCTGGGATCGCCGCTTCGGACTCGATACGGCCGCGATCCAGCCGATCCTCGATCGCGGCGTGCGCAGCGGCATGACCCACGGGCTGATCCTGGAGGCGCTGCCGGCCTATCTCGACATCCTGCCGCTCTATGTCGTGCTGATCGGCATCTTTCCGCTGGTCTATCTGCTGATGCGCTGGCACCCGCTCGCAGCACTCGCCTTGTCGGGCGCCCTGTGGCTCGCGACCAATCTCGACCCGGCGCTCAACCTGCCGAACACGGTTTATGAGCGGCGCTGGTTCCTCGATCCGTTCGCCTGGCAGTTTCTGTTCACGATCGGCATCGGCATGGCCATGCTGATGCGGCGCCGCGCCGGGCAGCTGCCGCTGGTGCCGGGCCTCCGGCTCGTCGCCTGGGCCTACCTGCTGTTCGCGCTCGTGGCGACGGCCCCCTGGCGCATCTGGGGCCTGTGGGACCTGCAGCTGATCACGGTGCCGATGCCGGAAAAGACCGTGCTGGCGCCGCTGCGTCTGCTGAATATTCTGGCCCTCGTCTATCTGGCGCTGACATCCGACTGGCTGCGCGCGGTCGCCGCCCGACCGGTGATGGCGCCGATCATCGCCTGCGGCAAGCATTCGCTCGAGGTCTTCGCCGTCGGTACGCTGCTGTCCTTGATCGGGCGCCTGCTGTTCGACACGTTCGGCACGCCGCTGTCGCTGCAGCTCGCGGTCAATGGCGTGGGCTTCCTGGTGCTGTTCCGGCTCGGCTGGGTGCTCGAATCCGGGCGCGCCGGCCCGAAGCCGGTGCCCCAGCTCAGCCGCCGTGCCTAGATCAGGATGATATCAAGCCGGATCGGCTTGATATCATCCTGATCTAAACCATACGGTTAGAGACCGATTCACCGATCAAACCGATGCGGTTTGATCGGATCGGGCTCTGAGGCCTCGAGCCAAATCGACAATGCATTTTTAAGAAAACCTGGGCATGATGGATCCATGACGTTCCTCCCAGGCCTCGGCGGCGGGCGATCGGTCGATCCGGATCGGGCCCGCCGCCCTTTCTTTGTCGCCGGCGCGCTGGCGGCCGGGCTCCTGTTCCAGAATATCGCAATTGCCGCTGATGCCCCGCCGGTCGCGCCCGAGACCGCGCTGCTGCCCCATGTGGCGGCCCGGCTGGCCCAGCACGGATCATTGACGATCGTTGCGTTCGGCTCGTCCTCGACCGAGGGGGTCGGCGCCAGCACGCCCGCCCATGCCTATCCGGCGCGGCTTCAAGCCGATCTGGCCGCCAACCTCCCGGCCGGCGAGACGGTCACGGTGGTCAACCGCGGTATCGGCGGCGAGGATGCCGACGACATGATCGCCCGCCTCGCCCGCGACGTCATCGCGGCCAAGCCCGATCTGGTGATCTGGCAGACCGGTACGAACGATCCACTGCGCAAGCTGCCGCTCGACCGGTTCGTGGCCGAGACGCGCGACGGCATCACCCGCATGCGCGCCGCCGGCATCGACGTTGTGCTGATGGAACCGCAGGATTGCCGCATGATGCGCGCCACGCCCGGCGCGTTCGCCTACCGCGACGCGGTGCGCCGGATCGGTGCCGAGATGGCGGTGCCGGTCGTGCGCCGCTACGACCTGATCAAGGGCTGGCTCGCCGACGGCTCCGTGACCGAGGCGCAATTGATGGCGCCGGACGGGCTGCATATGGCGGACGAGGGCTACGAGCGGCTCGCGGCCGAGGTCGCCCGCGAACTGCTCGACGAAGCGAAGCCGCGGCCGGTGGTCGTCAAGACGGCGAACCGATAGCCCCAGGGGTGGGACGCGGTCAGGTTTTAACGGTGGCTGTTTCCTACCTGTCGCGGACACTCATCGCATTCTTAGGCTTCCCTATTACCAGGCGTTCTCTACCATAGGATGCCGGTTTATGGACTTCTCTGGGGGGCGATGTTTGTCGAGGCGAGTAATGGCTTTAACGCTGTCCAAGACACTTCGACTGGCCCAGGGTTACAGGCATAGCAACCACCTTCGTAGGCGCTGAATGAGACTTGTAAACCTTCCCCCGTGAAGAGCCATTTATCCGGCTGACTGACCTCATCTTCGATCTGAGCCTTGACGCTTTCTGCGGCGTAATCGGGCGGCGCCCAGCCCTTCGACAGGAGGACTTCCCAGAAAAGCTCCTGCAGATGCCTCTTCCACCGAATATCCGAGCCGAATAGGTCCTCTGCGGTAAGCTGTCGTAGGGCAGGCCGCAGAACGAAGTTCGAAACCTGGACCGAAAACATGCCGTGCGCCGTTCCGTGGCAATAGACTGAATCGGTCTGCTGCACGCTGATCATATTTGCGCTCGCATATCCAATCTCGAAATCGACATCCTCGTCTCCCCCGCCACAGTCTACTGCTCGTTCGAGGCTTTTCGCTGCCTGTTTATTCCAGGCTACCGTGGACGGTGAATCGGCATTGTCTATCTGGGGATACGCAGTGTGCTGGATGAAAAAGCCACGAACACTTCCACTCATATCTGGAGCCGGTTCCGCGTCGTAAAGATCGATCCGATTGAAGACGAGCGGACCCATCCGCTGGCCCACCTTGCTCATTTGGGACAGACGCTCCTCATATTGCTGCTGGAGGCAATGTGTTGGCGTGTCCCCTCGGACTGGATCCGCGGGTCGGTCAAGCGGGCAAATCTGCGTGATGAAATGCAGCCAATTTTGCTCGGAATGTTGAAGCGAGGCGGCGCCTTGAGTACTGAGTAAAGCGCGATGCTCCTGGTAAGCATGGCCAAGTTTTCCGTCCAACTCGCTAAGCGTTGGATCAGCACAGATCAGCTTTTCGCGGGGGACTTTGGCGAGTGCACAGTCGAAGCTCGCGGCTACGCTGGAATCGTACTGTAGGAAGTTGCAGACCAGCGCAGCGTAAAGCGCTAGGTACGGCGTTCTTTCGAAAATGATGCACCTATCGAGTGGGATCTCGGTGAAAAAGGAGCGCTGATAGGCGCTACGATGTTAATACACGCATGAGTAGTCTATGCTACGCCACCACGGACCTGTTTCGCGGCTGATCGTGTTTCGACCCTGGTCGTAACGCTTGAGCCGGGGCCTGTCGGCCTCAGGCAGCGCCAGGGCCGCGCATCCCAGGACCAGGGCGGGATGTCGCAGCGGGCTCGACGAGGCGGCGGGCATGTCCCGGAGGATCGGGCCCGCCGCCGGTGCCGTCAAGCGGCGCGGATGCCACCCAGGAAGCCGGCGACGTCGCCCTTCAGCACGTCGGCTTCCGCGCGCATCACCTCGGCCGCCGCGCGCACTTCGCCGGCGACCGTGCTCGACTGGTCGACCGCCGCCGACACGTCGGTGATGCAGGCCGAGATCTGGTTGGCGGCCATGGCGACCTCCTGGACGTTGCGGGCGATCTCGCTGGTCGCCGCTCCCTGCTGCTCGACAGCGGCGGCGATGCCGGCGGTGATGCCGCCCATCTCGCGGATCACGGTCGAGATCGCGCGGACGCCGTCGACCGCGGCCTGGGTCATCTCCTGGATCTGGCCGATCTGCTGGGTGATGTCCTGGGTCGCCTGGGCCGTCTGGTTGGCCAGGCTCTTGACCTCCGACGCCACGACGGCGAAGCCCTTGCCGGCCTCGCCAGCACGCGCCGCCTCGATCGTCGCATTGAGGGCCAAGAGGTTGGTCTGGCTGGCGATATTGCTGATCAGCACGACGATCTCGCCGATCTTCTGGCTGGCGGCGGCCAGGCCGGCGATGGTGGTGTCGGTCGTCCCGGCCTTGTCCATGGCCTCGTTGGCGATGGCCGTCGACTGGCTCATCTGCCGGCTGATCTCGGCGATCGAGGCCGACAGTTCCTCGGCCGCGGCCGCGACGGTATTGACGCCGGCCGAGGCCTCCTGCGCGGCGGCGGCGACCGTGCCGGTCTCGTCCGCCGAGCGGTTGGCCGCCGCGATCATGGCCTCCGACGCATCCATCAGGCGCGCCGTCGCTTGGCCGACCGAGGCGAGGCTGGCGCCGACCTGGCCGTCGAAGCCGCGGCAGAGATCGTCGACCGCCGCGGTCCGGCGGGCAGACGTCGCCTGTTCCTCGATCCGGGCCGCGACCGCCAGCTCGTGCTGCCGGCCGTTCTCGCGCAGCACCATGAGCGCCTGCTGCATGCGTCCGATCTCGTCGTCGCGGGTCTTGGGCGGAATCGCGACCGCAAAATCCTGCTGGGCCAGCCGGTCGATGGTCGCGGTCAGGGTCAGGACCGGCGTGCTCACCCGGCGCCGGACGATGAGGAAGCCGGCGGCCGACAGGCCGAAGGCGGCCAGCAGCAGCAGCGCATCGAGCACCAGGTTGCTGAGCGCGCGGCCGGACTCCTCGCCGGCGCGCGCGACCATCTCGTCCATCGCCGCATTGGCGACGCCGTTGATGAAGCCGAGCGACGCCGCCTCGCGGCCGAGCCACTCGGTGGCGGCGATATCGGGCTTCTGCCCGGACGCGAGCGCGTCGTAGGTCGGCTTGCGCCGGGCGGTGCCGGGGCCGAAGAAATTGTCATTCGTCTTGGCGACGGCGTCGACGACGCTCTTGGGCGCGTCGGCGCGCTGGGCGGCCTCGGTGACGATCGCCCAGCCGGCGGCGACCCGGCCACGGTCCTCGGCCGAATCCAGCACCTGCGCCGGGGTCCAGGGCAGGCCCGCGGCCAGGGCCGACCCGGCCATCAGCACTTCCGATCCGGCGTAATAGCGCACGGCCCAGGCGGCGCGCTTGATCGAGAGCAGCTGATCGACCGTTGGATCGACCAGCTTCAGGTCCGCCTCGAGCAGATCGGTCGTGGCATTGAGCACGTCGAGCAGCGCCTGCGTCTCTTTCGGCCAGTCCTGCAGCAAGCCGGCATCGCGGGCCGCCTTCGGCTGGTGCAGGGCGGCATCCGCCCTGGGCCGGAGGGCTGCGACTGTGTCGTGTGCGGCCTTGAGCTTCGCCACCATCGCCGGCAGGCCCGGCAGGTCGAGCTGCGCCAGCCGCGCCACGCCGTCGCCATAGCCCTCTTCCGTCGCCTTGCGATTGCCGCCGACGACCTTGTCGACCGTGTCGTCGGCAGCGGCGTCGGCCATCAATGGCGCCAGTTCGTTGCCGCGCTCCAGCCGGTGGGACTGCAGCGCCTTGAACAGGGATTGGCTGGTGGCGGCGATGGCCGCGACCCGTCGGGCGGCCTGGTTGCGTTCGAACGCGTCGATCAGCGCCGAGCCGCTGAGCGTGACCAGCAGCACGCCCATGGTGCCGATGACCAGGCCCAGGATGGTGCGGATCGAAAGATTGTTCAGGCCGGACATCGGCATACTCCATTCGTCGGGGTCAGCGCTCGGCCGCTGCGCTTGGCCGTCGGGATTGTCGCGGCGGTTTATTAGAAAAACGTGAGGATTTCGGGCGACCGGCCGGGGAATCTGCGTCACAAATGATATTGCAAATCATTCTTAATATCATTTAGGCTTCGTCCGTCCGATCAAGGAGACGACGATGTCCATGCAAGCCGCTGCCGGCACCTGTCATCCGACCACCCTCGGCGAGCTCGATCTCGCCGAGCGGCTCGTGGTCTGGTCCTTCCGCCGCTGGGTATCCGGCACGGAGAATTGGGCGCTGGTCGAGCGCGAGTTCCGGCGCCAGTTCGCCGAGGGCGCGGTCCATGGTGCGCTGCGCAGCTTCGCCATGTTCGTCGAGGCGCTGCGCTGTCACGCGCGCCGCGTCATCCGCTATCACCAGCCCGGCTGTCCCTGCCTCGGCGGCGACGAGGTCTGCGTGCTGACCATGATCACGGCGGCCCAGGCCGGCGACCTGAACCTGGCCCAGGCGACCGGGCGCTGGCTGGTCCGGGCCGAGGGGCTGGAGAACCTATTGGAGGCCGCCGGCGCGCTCGGCCAAGCGATGGCGCGCCAGGAACTGCACCTGCCGCGGCGGATCGGCGACGACACCAAGCCGGTGCCCCGCCTCGAGCCGTTCGACGGCACGATTACGATCCACTGAAAGCCGGGTATCTATACCTCCACCGTCATGCCCGGGCTTGACCCGGGCATCCACGCGCTTCCGCCCGAGCCCTCTTCGGAGAGGCCGCCGCCTGGCCCGTCCACGTGGATCCCCGGGTCAAGCCCGGGGACGACAGGAGAGGAAGGTGCAGCCGTCTCTCTACCCCGCCAGGCAGGTCAGCCCGCCGTCGACCGCCAGGCACACGCCGGTGATATAGGCTGCCTCGTCCGAGGCCAGGAACAGGGCGGCCTTCGCTACGTCCCAGGCGTCGCCCATGCGGCCCATCGGGCTCTTGGCGTTGCGGGCGGCGATCATCGCGGCGGTGTCGGCATAGGCGCCGGCGATCTGCTGATGGATCAGCGGCGTGTTCATCAGGCCGGGCATGATGGCGTTCACCCGGATATTGTCCTTGGCATAGCGGACGGCGAGCGCGCGGGTCAGGTGATTGAGCCCGGCCTTGGACGCGGAATAGGAATAGTACCGGTAGTCGTTGATATGGACGGCGGCGGTCGACGAGATGTTGACGATGGCGCCGCCGCCCTGGCGCAGCATCGCCGGAACGACCGCCTTGGTCGCGAGCAGCGCGCCGGTCAGGTTGACGTCCATCACCCGCTGCCAGCGTTCCTTGGTGATGTCCTCGAGCTCGCCGATATCGGTGATGCCGACGTTGTTGTGCAGCACGTCGATCCGGCCGAACCGGTCGAGCGTCGCGGCCACGATCTCCTGAATCCGACGCTCGTCGGTGACGTCGCCGCCGAACGCCACGGCCTCGCCGCCCTCGGCCGCGACGATATCGGCGGTCTCCTGCGCGGCCGGCTCGCGCAGGTCGACCGCGACCAGCCTCGCGCCCTCGCGGGCATAGAGCACGGCCGCGGCCTTGCCGTTGCCCCAGCCGGGCCCGGCCGAGCCGGCGCCCAGCACCAGGGCGACCTTGTCGCGCATCCTGTCGCCCATGGCATCCTCCCTAGATCGAGATGATTCATAAGGTTAGAGACCGATTCACCGGTCATGTCGTATCGACACGACCGGATCGGGCGCTATGCGATGCGGTCGCCCTTCTTGACCGTGGCGGTGCGATTGTCGACGCCGGGCAGCATTCTGGCCGGATCGCGGGTCACGACCAGGTCGATGACTGTCGGCCCGGTGCCGGCGAACCCGGCTTCGAGCGCGGGGCCGAGATCGCCCGGCGCCTCGACCCGGATGCCGCGCACGCCCAATGCCTCGGCGACCCTGGCATAGTTGGTCTCGGCCAGGTCGGAGGCGTGGTAGGCGCCGGCGCCATACATCAGATGCTGCAGCGCCTTGACGTAGCCGGAGGCGGCATTGTTGACAACGACGATGGTGAAGCTGAGGCCGAGCCGCCGGGCAGTCTCGAGCTCGCCCAGCATCATGTTGAAGCCGCCGTCGCCGGTCAGGCTGACGACCGGCCGGCCGGGGGCGGCGAGCGCCGCGCCCATGGCGCCGGGCAGGCCATAGCCGATCGAGGCGAAGCCGCGGTCCGGCACGAAGCCGCGGCCGGGCCGCTTGGTGTCGAACAGCAGGCCGGCCCAATGGGCGGCGAAGCCGCCGTCGGCGACCAGGATACCGTCGGCGGGCAGGCGCTGGTTGAGCTCACCCATCAGCCGGCCCATCGAGACCGGCACTTCGTCGGAGGTATATTTGTCGACGACGCCGGCCTTCCAGGCCGCCATGCGCCGCGCCACGTCGGCGGCATGGGGGATTTGCCGCTGCTGGATGTCGGCGGCTTGCCCGGCCAACATGCGATGCAGTTCGGCGATGGTCTCGCGCACGTCGCCCCACAGTGCCAGCTCCGGCTCGTTCGTGCGGCCGAACTCCTCGGGCAGCAGATCGAGATGCAGGATGCGGGCACCCTTGGGCGGCACGGTGAAGCGCTTGGTCGCGATCTCGCCCAGCTTGCAGCCGACGACGAACACCAGATCGGCCTCGGCGATCAGGGTGTTGGCGATCCGGTCGTAGCGGCCGAACAGGCCGGCGCTCAGCGGATCGGTGCAGGCGATGGCGCCCTTGCCGGTCATGGTATGGGCGACCGGCAGGTTGAGCGCCTGGGCGAATTGGGCGACGGTCTCGGCCGCCTGGCTCAGGTGCACGCCGCCGCCGGCGAGCAGGATCGGCCGCTCTGCCGCCGCGATCAGTGCGGCCGCCCGCTCCATCGAGGCGGCATCCGGCCGGCAGCGGATCGCCGGCGCCGCCTCGGTCGCGGGATCGCCCGCGAACGCGCCCGGGTCGAAGCCGTGGGTCGCGTGGCAGACATCCTCCGGCACGTCGACCACGACCGGCCCGGGCCGGCCGGAGGTCGCGACCCGGAAGGCCCGGCGCATCAGCTCGGGAATCCGCTCGATCTGCTCGACCCGGATCACCTCCTTCGCGGCCGGGCGCAGGATGTCGATTTGGCGCGATTCCTGGGTCATGTTCTTCCAGGAATGGCCGCGGTGGCTATCGCCGACCAGCACCACCATCGGCGTGCCGGCATTCAAGGCCTCGACCAGGCCGGTTACCAGGTTGGTGGCGCCGGGTCCGAGCGTGGCATCGGCCAGGCCGACCCGGCCGGTCAGCTTGGCATAGGCGTCGGCGGCGAATACGGCCGCACGCTCGTCGTTGATCAGATGGTGATCGAGATCGAGCCGCCGGGCCGCGTCGTAGAACGGCAGCAGCTGGAAGCCGCCCATGCCGAACATCGGGCCGCCGTGGAACGCCTGGATCATCCGGGCAAGCGCCTCGCCGCCGGTCATTTCGTTGACTGGCATCTAGCCCCTCCCGGTCATGCTGCGTGCGGCCTCGGCGATGGCGGCGGCCGTCACCCGCACCGTATCCTCGACCGGCGGGGCATAGGCGATGAGCGTGCGCGGCGCGCCCAGGCGCCGGACCGGGGCCTTCAAGGCCGGCCCCAGCCGTTCGGCGACGGTCGCGGCGATCTCGGCGCCGAAGCCGGCGACCGCGACCGCCTCATGGGCCACCAGCAGGCGGCCGGTCTTCGCCACGCTCGCCAGCACCCGCTCCTTGTCCCAGGGCCACAGCGTGCGCAGGTCGATAAGCTCGCTTTCGATCCCCTCGGCCGCCAGACTTTCCGCGGCCGCGGCCGCGACATGGACCTGGGCCGACCAGGTGACGATCGTGAGGTCCCGGCCGGGCCGCACGATGCGCGCTTCGCCGAACGGCACCAGATGCTCGCCGTCCGGCACCTCGCCGCTGAGGCCCCACAGGTTCTTGTGTTCCATGAACACGACCGGGTCATCGGACCGGATCGCGGTCTTCAGCAGGCCCTTGGTGTCGGCCGGGGTCGCGGGACAGGCGACGACCAGGCCCGGGACATGGGCGTACCAGGCCTCGAGCGACTGGGAGTGCTGGGCGGCGGACGAGCGCCACATGCCGATCGGCTCGCGCACCACCAGCGGCACCCGCGTCTGCCCGCCGAACATGAAGCGCGCCTTGGCCGCCTGGTTGACCAGCTCGTCCATGGCGCAGAGCGCGAAATCGGAAAAGCGCATCTCGACGACCGGCCGCGTGCCCATCATCGCGGCCCCGACCGCGGCGCCCAGGATCGCCGCCTCCGAGATCGGCGCGTCGGAGATGCGCTCGGGCCCGAATTCCTCGACCAGCCCCTTGTACTGGCCGAACACGCCGCCGCGGCCCAGGTCCTCGCCCACGACCCAGACCAGCGGATCGCGGCGCATTTCCTCGGCGAGCGCGTCGCGGCCGGCTTCGAGATAGCTCGCGATCGCCATCAGAACGCCTCCCGGCGGGGATCGCCCGCATCCTGCACGTCGGTGAAGGCCGTGGCGGCCGGCGGGAATGGGGCGGCGCGGGCGGCGGCATAGGCCGCGTGCATCTCCAGGACCGCATCATCCTGATCGGCGGCCAGCGCCTCGGCCGGCACGCCGGCGCCGGCCAAGAGCTCGGCCGCGCGCCCGATCGGCTCGTCCCGCCGGCGGGCGGCGAGCTCATCGGCCGGGCGATAGGCGGCAGGGTCGGCGCCGGTATGGCCGGTCAGGCGATATGTCCTTGCATGGAGGAAGCGCGGGCCGCCGCCGGCGCGGATCGCGGCGGTGAGTTCGGCCGTGGCCGCATCGACCGCCAGCACGTCGTTGCCGTCGACCTCGACCGCGGGAATGCCGAGCGCACGCGCCCGGGCGCTGGCGCCGCCGCCGGCCGTCATGGTCCGGGTCCGGGTCGTGGCGGCGAAGCCATTGTCCTCGCACACGAACAGCACCGGCAGCTGGAACACGGCCGCCCAGTTCAGCCCTTCGAGGAACGGCCCGCGGTTGATGGCGCCGTCGCCGAAGATGCAGCAGACCAGGTGCGGCTCGCGCTTCAGCTTGATGGCATGGGCGGCGCCGGCGGCGATCACGATATTGGCCGCGACCACGCCGTTGGCGCCCAGCATGCCGACCGAGAAATCGGCGATGTGCATGGAGCCGCCCTTGCCGCCGCAATTGCCGCCCTCGCGGCCCAAGAGTTCGCGCATCATCGCGCCGCTGTCGGCGCCCTTGCCGAGCGTATGGCCGTGGCCGCGGTGGGTCGACAGTAGGATGTCGCTGGGTCCCAGGTTGGCGGTGACGCCTGCGGCCACGGCCTCCTGGCCGATCGAGGGATGGATGGCGCCCAGGACGAGCTTGTCGTCGAGGCCCTTGAGCGCCTGCTCCTCGAACGCGCGGATGCGCCACATCAACCGGTGATGGTCGCGCAGCCGGTCGCGATCCAGATTTCCGCCGGGCATGGTCATAGGCTCCGATCTCCCCTGGTCGATTCCGCTGCGGGCGGCGACAGGCGGCGCTCCAGGTCCGCCGCCTCGGCCTTCAGCCGCTCCACCAGGCCGCCGAGCCGGTCCGGGCCCATGCGGTCGCGGATCGCGGCCAGGCTGAGCGCCAGCAGCGGCCGCCCGTCGGCGCCGCGCACGGCGACGCCGATCGCATTCATGGCCGGCACGATCAGGCCGTCGTTGAAGGCATAACCTTGCTCGCGCGTGCGGCCGACCAGCCGCCGGAGCGCGTCGGCGGTGAACCCGTCGAAATCCTTGAGCCAGGCGGCGTTGCGTTCGATCACCGCGGCAACCTCCGCATCGGGCAGGGCGGCGAGCAGGGCCAGGCTGCCGGCGCCGACGCCCAGGGGCCGGCGATCGCCGACGTCGAGGGTGAGCGTGCGGATCGGGAAATGGCCGATCGCCCGGCCGATGCAGATGGCGGCCAGACCCTCGCGGACCGAGGCGAAGACGGTGTCGCCGGTTGCCTCGGCCAGGCGGGCCAGCGCCTCGTCGGCCAGCCCGGCGACGTCTTGCTGCAAGGCGGCGCGGCCGAGCGTGGCGACGACGGCGCCCAGGCGGTAATGCCGGGTCTTGAGGTCCTGAAAGGCGAAGCCGACGTCGCCGAGCGCGGTCAGCAGCCGGTGGGTGGTGGCGAGGCCGAAGCCGGTCGTGCGCGCGACATCGCTGAGGCTGACCCCGTCGGCGCCATGGCCCGCGAGCGTGCGCAGCAGGATGGCGATCCGATCGACGGTCTTGACGGCCGTTTCCGGCATCGAGGACGTCCTCCCGAAGCACGGGTCTGCTCGCCCGCATTTCCAAAATCGGCTACTATCAAGGCGTGATTTTGGAAATGCCGTCAATCCCACAGGCCGAAACATGGTCGAAATCATCGTCGCGCCGACGGCCACCAAGCTCGGGCCCGACACGTGCGGCGCGGTTCTGGTAACCGGCTCCCACGGCGGCCTCTATCCTGGCCGGCTTGCCGTCGCCGCCGGGGTGCGGGCGGCGATCTTCCATGACGCCGGGCTCGGCCGGGACGATGCCGGGGTCGCCTCGCTCATGCTGCTCGACCGTCTCGGCATCGCCGCCGCCGCCGTGGCCCATGACAGTGCGCGGATCGGCGACACCGCCGACATGCTGGCGCGCGGCCGGATCAGCCGGGCCAACGGCACTGCGGCGATGCTGGGCGTGGCGCCCGGCCTCGCCTGCGCCGCCGCCGCCGAATGCCTGAAGGCGGCCGAGCACCGGATGTGCGCGGTGCCGGACGGCGACGAGACGCGCCTGGTCCTGGCGCGCCCGCGCCGGCCGATCGTGCTGATCGACTCCGCCGCCATGGTCGATCCGGTCGCGGACCGCGGCGCGATCCTGATCACCGGCTCCCACGGCGGGCTGGTCGGCGGCCAGGCCGCCATGGCGCTCAGGGTCGACGGCTTCGCCGGCGTGTTCAACGATGCCGGCATCGGCATCGACGCGGCCGGCGTCGGCCGCCTGGCCGCGCTCGACACACGCGGCATCGCGGGCCTGACCGTCGCGGCCGCCTCTGCCCGGATCGGCGAGGCGCGATCGACCTTCGAGGACGGCATCGTCTCGCGCGTCAACCGCACCGCCCGGGCGCTCGGCGCCGCGCCGGGCATGGCGCTCAAGCCGCTGCTGGAGTGCTGGGCCGGCCAATAATTCGATATTTCTCGAATTGTCGTTGACGTGGGCATCAGGTCTCGATATTTTGATACTCGTCGAAATATCGGAGATCGAGCATGGAGGCCAAGCAGGCGATCGGCGCCCTGGGGGCGCTGGCCCATGACACCCGCCTTGCCGCCTTTCGGCTGCTGGTGCAGCGCGGGCCGGACGGTCTGTCGGCCGGGACGCTGGCCGAGGCGCTCGCGATACCGCCCTCGTCGCTGACCTTTCATCTCCAGCAGCTCACCCACGCCGGGCTGATCAGCCAGCGCCGGGTCAGCCGCCAGCTGATCTATGCGGCCGATTTCGCCGCCATGAACGATCTCATGGGCTATCTCACCGAGAATTGCTGCGGCGGTGCCGTGTCCTGCGCCCCGCTTTGCTGCCCGGCCGAGGCCGGTGCCACCGAACCCACCGACAGGAGGTCCGCATGAAGCGTCTGCATGTCCATCTGGGCGTCGAGAATCTCGACCAGTCGATCCGGTTCTACAGCACCCTGTTCGCGGCCGAGCCGACCGTGCGCAAGCCGGACTATGCGAAATGGCTGCTCGACGATCCCCGCGTCAATTTCGCGATTTCCGAGGGGCGCGGCGACGCCGGCATCCATCACCTGGGCATCCAGGCCGAGGACGCGGCGGAACTGGCCGAGATTTATGATCGGCTGAAAGCGGCGGACCGGCCCGTGCTCGAGGAAGGTGCGACGGTCTGCTGCTACGCCCAGTCCGAAAAATCCTGGATCTCGGACCCGCAGGGCGTGGCCTGGGAGACGTTCCTCACCCACGGCGACAGCACGGTCTATGGCGGCAACGGGCCGGCGATCGGCCGCAATCCCGGCACCGCCAAGCCGGCAAAATCTTCATGCTGCGGCCCGGCGTCATTGGCATGATCCTGCGGTCCGCCGCCGTCGAGCTGCTGGCGACGGCCTTCCTGCTCATCGCCGTCGTCGGTTCGGGCATCATGGCGGAGCGGCTCTGCGCCGGGAACGTCGGGCTGGCGCTGCTGGCGAACGCGCTCGCCACCGGCGGTGCGCTCGTGGCGTTGATCCTTGCCTTCGGCCCGGCGTCGGGCGCCCACATGAACCCGGTCGTCACCCTCGCCGCGGCGGCGACCGGCGGGCTTGCCTGGCGCGCCGTGCCGGCCTATCTGGCCGCCCAGCTGGTCGGCGCCATCGCCGGCGTCTGGCTCGCCCACCTCATGTTCGGGCTGCCGGTCTGGCAGCTCTCCGGTCATGCCCGGACCGGGAGCGGTCAGTGGGTGGCCGAGGGCGTCGCCACCTTTGGCCTGCTGATGGTGGTCTGGGGCTGTCGGGCGCACCGGGCGCCGGTCACTGCCGTCGCCGTTGCCGCCTATATCACCGGGGCCTACTGGTTCACCGCCTCGACCGCCTTCGCCAATCCCGCGGTCACCGTCGCACGCATGTTTTCCGACAGTTTCGCCGGCATCCGGCCCGGCGATGCGCCGGGCTTCATCCTGGCGCAATTAGCGGCACTGCTCCTGGCGCTGCCGCTGCTGCGCGCCGGTTTACTGGAGGCCCGGGCATGAGCGTCACGATCTATCACAACCCCGACTGCGGCACCTCGCGCAACACGCTCGCCATGATCCGCAGCACCGGCCTCGAGCCCACGGTCATCGAATATCTGAAGACGCCGCCGGATCGCGACGAGATCATGCGCCTGGTGCGCGCCATGGGCGTGCCGCTGGTCCAGGTCATGCGCCGCAAGGGCACGCCTTTCGAGGCGCTGGGCCTGGGCGCCGACGCTGTGTCCGACGAAGCCCTGCTCGACGCCATCGCGGCCCACCCGGTCCTGCTCAACCGCCCGATCGTCGAGACGCCGCGCGGCGTCCTGCTCTGCCGGCCGTCCGAACGCGTGTTCGAGCTGCTGGACGGGCCGCCGCCGGAATTCTTCGTCAAGGAGGATGGCGAGCGGGTGGCCATCGCCGGCCCGCCGGGGGACGCTCGTTGACGTTCAGGAGGTGGTAGGCGTCGCGCCCGCCGCTAACTGTCCTCGAGCGTGAAGCCGACCTTGAGCGTCACCTGATAGTGGGCGACCGTGCCGTCCGCCACGCCGCCGCGCATCTGGACGACCTCGAACCATCTCACGTTGCGGATGGTCGCCGAGGCCCGGGTGATGGCGTTCTCGATCGCGTCGGAAATGCTCTCCGACGAGGAGCCGACCAGCTCGACCAGCTTATAGACATTCTCAGTCATGCTCTTACTCCCACTCGCGCAAAAGTCGGGGTGGACGCATCGGGGTCGTGAAGCTGAGAAAGTTCTTTTCGGAAGGGCTGCGAGACCGGGTTTGCCGGAAGTCACCGATGCCGGATCCGAGTGTAACCCGGATCCGCCCGGATTGACACGCGTCGCAGGCGTCAGCGAAGGGCTTGCAGCCTGTCGACCGGCACGACCGGCAGCAGGATATGCGAGGGGTGCGCCGGGTCGAGGTGGATCCGGTTGGTCGCGATGCGCTTCCGATCGGCGGAGCCTTCCGGTTCGCCGCTGTTGGGATTGACGTCGTATTTCGGGAAATTGCTCGACGAGATGTCGAGCCGGATGCGGTGGCCGCGCTTGAACAGGTTGGCGGTCGCGAACGGCTCGATCGTGATCGCGTAGACCCGGCCCGCCTCCATCATGGTCGGCGCTTCGAACGAATCCCGGTAGCGGCAGCGCAGGATGCCGTCGCTGAGGTTCATGGCGAAGCCCCGCGGGTCGTCCGGCGTCGGCGGATGCAGGTCGATCAGCTTGGCGGTGAAATCCGTGTCCGGCGCGTCGGACGAGACGAACAGCCGGACCTCGATCGGTCCGATCACGGCCAGGTCCGCCTCGAGCGGCCCCGTCTCGAACACCAGCACGTCGTCGCGGTCGGCGAGCGGGTGACCCGGACGGGTGCAGCCGAAGAAGTGCTCCGCCTCGCGCTGGTCGAACGCACCGCCCTCGAACACCGGCTTGCCCGAGGTGAGCGCGCCGCCGATCGTCGGCACCGGATCGCCGGGATCGAAGCGATAGGCGAGCGGCTCGGCCGCATCCGGCAGCGCCGGATCGAGCCGGCCGTCGCCATGGAGATGGTAGGGGACGAAGCTTGTCTCGGGCAGCGGCCAGTCGGATGCGGTGATCCAGCGCCCGCCATGGTCGATCCGGCCCAGAGGCGTGCGCCGGCCGCTGCCGCCACCCATCAGGAACAGACGGACCGCCGGCTCCCGATCGACGCCATTGTCGATGCCCTTCAGCCAATGATCGAACCAGCGGCGGCGGAAGCTGCGCCAATTCTCCGCGATATTGCCGTCGATCGGCGCGGCCGGTCCGAACTCGACGTCGCCGGCGTGGCTCAAGGTCCGGTCGCCATGGAGCCATGGCCCCATGATCAGGCGCACGGCCGACCGCTTCCGCGCCTTCAGTCCTGCGTAGTTGCCGGTCGCGGTCGGGACATAGGCATCGTACCAGCTCGACATATGGACCTGGGGCACATCGGCGAACTGGTCGTAGAAGCCCTCGGCGTAAATGCCGAGCCGGCGCCAGAAATCGTCGAAAGTGCCGTGGGTCCATTGCTCGAACAGATAGGCCTCGTAATCCGGGACCGCGCGCACCGGTGACTGGCCGGGCCGCCACGGCATGCGGGCGAACCAGGCCCGAATGTCCTCCGCCTCGAGCGCCGCCCGGACCTTGGGGTCGGCGACGGCGAGAGGGCTTTCCTTGGCCTGGTTGAAGGCCCAGGTCGCCTGCTTCAGCTCGAACGCGCCGCCCTGGCGGATGCCGCAGCGGTAGGCATTGGCGAAGCCGCCCGAGTCGAGCACCATGGCCGTCAGCGCCGGCGGCGCCAGGCAGGCGAGCGCCGCCTGGGTATGGGCGGCATAGGACAGGCCCATGGTCGCGACGCGGCCGTCGCACCAGGGCTGGCGCGCGATCCAGGCGACGGTATCGAACCCGTCCTCACCCTCGCTCAGATATTTGACGAAGCTGCCGCCCGAGGCGTGGCAGCCGCGGCAATCCTGATAGGCCACGACATAGCCATGGCGCACGAAATCGGCGGCGACCTCGGCCCGGCTGAGCGGCACCGTCCGGCCCCGGTCAAGCTCGGAGCGCGACGGCTCGGACTTGCCGTAGGGCGTGCGCTCCAGGATGACCGGAAAGCCGCCCTCGACCGCCACGCCATCGCGCGCCGGGCGATGGATGTCGAGCGCCAGCACGGTGCCGTCCCGGAGGGTGACGGCCAAGTCCCGCTCGATCACGACATCGTAGGGCCCGGTAGCCATGGCGTGCGTCCCAGAGCCGGATTCACGGAAGGAGTGGAATCGCGTGGCGATCCACTCCTTCCGTGAATCCGGCTCTCATCAAATAGTTAGAGCACGATTCACGCATTGGGTGGATCCAGCCAATGCGACCGTGCTCTAGCCGTTGGGCAGGAACTGGTAGAGCCAGGTCTCGGTCATCGCCGCCCCCTCGTGGCGCAGATAGCAGCGCAGATCGATCGGCTCCGGGCCCTCGGCAGTGAGATCGAACACCAGGCGCCAGTCTTTCGTGCCGACGACCGGCAGGGTATAGGGGTTGACGATCTTGCCGCGGCTGGCGGTGACGACCGGCTCGACCCCGTCGAGGCGGGTCAGCGCTTCGAGCGGTGTGCCGGCGAAATCGATGACGAATTTCCGCGTTCCGGGCGGACGCGGCTTGCCCGGCTCGCCGCCGACGCCGATGCGGGTCGCGACGACACGGGCGGCCTCCGGCGGATGCGGCTCGTCCGCCAGCCAATATTGCTTGTAGGCGAAGCGCAGCTCGGCGCCGGGCCTGACCGGGCCCTTCGGGACCCAGAAGGCGACGATATTGTCGGCGGTCTCGTCGGTCGTCGGGATCTCGACCAGCTGGACCGAACCCTCGCCCCAGGGCGTCAGCGGTTCGATCCACACGCTCGGACGCCGTTCGTAGAACACGGCATCGTCCTGGTAGTGGGCGAAGTCGCGCTCGCGCTGCAGCAGGCCGAAGCCGCGCGGATCCTTGTCCAGGAAGGTGCTGACCCGGACCATCGCCGGGTCGTTCAGCGGGCGCCAGATGCGCTCGCCGGCACCGGTCGCCAGCGCCAGCCCGTCGCTGTCATGCAGCTCCGGCCGCCAGTCGATGCCCTGGGTGCGGTTATGCTTGCCGTACCAGAACATGCTGGTGAGCGGTGCGACGCCCAGGCGCTGGATCTCCTTGCGCACGAACAGCACGCATTCGATCTTCAGCACCGGCTGCTTGTCGCTCGACACGGCGATGCGGTAGGCGCCGGCGATGCTCGGCCCGTCGAGCAGCGCATGGATCAGCGTGTCGCCGCCGGGGGCGGCCGGCTCGGCGATCCAGAAGCTGGTGAAGCGCGGGAATTCCTCGCGGCCGGCCGCGGTATTGACCGCGATGCCGCGGGCCGAAAGGCCATATTGGTCGAGCTCGCCGGAACTGCGGAAATAGCTGGCGCCGAGGAACGACAGGAAATCCGTCTTGGCGCCCGGATGCATCAGGCGGAAGCCGGAAAAGCCGATGTCGTCGGGCAGCTTGCGGGCGAATTCCGCCTTGCCGAAATCGAACAGGGACGGGCTGTACTGCACCTCGCGCGCGGTGGCACCCGACACCTGGTAGATCCGCACCGGCGCCTTCGAATATTTGCCGGGGTGGAACAGCTGCAGCGGAAACGGCGCGCCCGACCCGGCCGGCCAGAGTTGGCGGTCCGGCTTGAAATGGATCTGCTGGGCCGCGTCATAGTCGATCTTGTCGAGGATCTCGGCGTGGCGGATCACCGGCGGCTGGAACGGATGTCCGGCCAGCGCCTTGGCCTGGGTGACCAGATGGTCGAAATCGAACGGCTGGCTCGGCCCGAGCTTGACCGCCGGGTCCGCGGCAAGGGCGGCGTCGAACGGCATCGCGGCGAGGGCCGGGCCGAGGGCCACCGCCGCGATGCCGGTGAGCGCCCGACGTCGGGTCAGGGATTCCATGGTGGTCTTTCGTGCGGAAGGCGTTCGAAAATAAAAAAGCGGCGCATGGGAGCGCCGCTTGGCGGTTGTTTCAAGCAAAAACTGCCGGCCGTGACGAAGGAACCCGCCGCAAGGGGCGGGTTCCTTCGTCAAACCGGCGCCGGGTCAGGCGATGTCCTGGATGCCCTCGGTCACGATCGGCTTCTTTTCCGGCCACGGCGTGTGGGCCATGGCGTGGCCGTTCTCGTCCGGGGTCAGGTTCTCTTCTTCCTTATGCTCGCCTTCGACCGGCTCGGGCGCATGGTCGAGGCCGCGGTTGAGCGCGCGCCGCAACCGGCGCAGCTCCGCCGGCGTCTGGGTTTCCTCCGGGGTCAGGAACAGGCCCCAGCGCTTCAGCTTCAGGCCGAGGCTCGACCGGCTCGACAGCACCGACAGCGGGATCGCGACGGCCAGGCCGGCGAAGATCGGCGTCAGCCACCAGAAGAAGCCCGGCGCGATCCAGGCGACGGCACCGGCCCAGATCAGGCCGAGCAGGGTCTGGCCAGCATGCCGCCGCAGCCCTTCGCGCCAGGACAGGCCTCGGTCGTCGCGCGGCTGGGCTTCCCAGGCGACGCTGCGGCCCGAGAAGGCGGCGCTGACGAACAGCGACTGGAACATCATCATGACCGGCGCCAGCAGGGTCGAGAACACGGTCTCGATCAGCACGCTGGCGAGCAGGCCCATGAGGCCGCCGTACGGCCGCCGGCGGGCTTTGCTGAACACGACCAGCAGCACGCCCATGATCTTGGGCAGGAACAGCGCCACCAGCGTCATGGCCAGCAGCAGGTTGATCTGGAAGTCGGTCGCGACCGGCCAGTTCGGGAACAGGTTGAAGCCGGGCTTGAAATAGACCGGACCCTGGATCGCCCGCTCGACCGCGTCGGCCGTGCTGAGGCTGAGGAGCGCCAGCCACAGGGGCGAAGTGAGATAGCTCGCCACACCCATGGTCAGGTGCAGGCGGCCCATCAGGCGCAGGCCCGGGAAGCTCAAGAGCCGGCTGTGCTGCAGGTTGCCCTGGCACCAGCGCCGGTCGCGGGTCGCATAGTCGATGACGTTGGCCGGCATCTCCTCGTAGGACCCGGCCAGTTCCGGCACGATCCAGACCTTGAAGCCGGCGCCGCTGATCATCGCCGCCTCGACGAAATCGTGGCTCAGGATCTCGCCGCCGAGCGGCGCACTGCCCGGCAGGATCGGCAGGCCGCAATGGCGGGCGAAGGCGGCGATGCGGATGATCGCGTTATGGCCGTAGTAATTGCCCTCGCCGCCGGTCCAGAACGCCAGGCCCGAGGCCATGACCGGGCCATAGAGGCGGCTCGCGAACTGCAGGATGCGGGCGAATGCGGTCTCGCGGTTCGCCGGCACCGGCAGGGTCTGGATGATGCCCGCGTCCGGATGGCCCTCCATGAGCCGCGCCAGCGCCACGATGGTTTCGCCCGACATCACGCTGTCGGCGTCGAGTACGACCATGTGGGCATAGGCATTGCCCCAGCGCTTGACGAAATCCTCGATGTTGCCGGCCTTGCGGCCGATGTTCTTCGCGCGGCGGCGATAGAAAATGTTGATGCCGCTCGCGGCATGCCGACGGCGCAGCCTCTCGACCATGCGGCGCTCGGCCTGGCCATGGGCGGCGTCGCGCGTGTCGGACAGCACGAAGAAATCGAAATACGCGCCTTCGCCGGTCCGCTCCAGCCCGACCAGGGTCGCCTCGAGCCCGGCCGAGACGCGCAGCGGGTCCTCGTTGTAGACCGGCATGACTACGGCGGTGCGCGCGCCCAGCGGACGATCCGCGTCGACCGTCAGGCTCGCCGGATCACCACCGATCAGGCGCACGGCAAAGCCGAACACCGCCGTCCAGAAGCTGATCGCCAGCCAGCCGAAGCTGATGGTGAACAGCGCCACGCCGGCGACGCCCAAGAGGCCGAGCCCGTGGGCGGCCATCACCTGGGACATCAGCGATGCCGCGGTCGCGGTGCTGCCGGCCGTCAGGACCAGCAGGGCCGCGCGGCGCAGAAACAGGGTCAAAGCGTGTGTCTTTTGGTCATGCATGGCAATGCCTCCGCACTGCACAACGGGCGACGGGCGATTTCATTCATTCGGCCGTCCAGCGAAATGTCCAGGTTTCGGACAGGGATCTGTCGCGCAACTTCAGGAATGCGCGCATTTCCGTATCCTTTCTCCCGTCCGGAGTGAAGGTAAAAGCGGCGCGCCAGACTTCGGGCTCGAGCTTTTGGCAAACGATATCATCGACTTTGCCTGTCGAGACGGTGACGATCGCCTCGACCGGCAGCCGATCGGACAGCGACGGAATGTCGCCCCCGGTGAAGTCTAGCCAGAATCGCAGGGCTGCCTTGTGATCATCTTTGGTCGCGTCGACCGGCACGACCGGGCCGGTGCGCGTGCCGACGGTCCGGCCGATCGGCGGCATGGTGACGGTGCCGGGCAGGGTCGTGGCGCGATAGGCGAAGGTCACCGGCACGCCGGCCTTCACCGGTTGCTCCGGCACCCAATAGGCCGCCATGTTGTCGTTGATCTCTTCGTCGCTCGGGATCTCGACCAGCTCGACGGCGCCCTTGCCCCAATCGCCCTCGGGCTCGATCCACAGGCTCGGCCGGCGCTGATAATGCTCGATCACGTCTTCATACTGGTGGAAGTCGGTCTCGCGCTGCATCAGGCCAAAGCCCTTCGGGCTCTGGTCGCTGAACGCGCTGACGCGCAGCGCCCGCGGGTTCATCAGCGGACGCCAGACCCATTCGCCGCTACCGGTATGGAGCGCCAGCCCGTCGCTGTCATGCACCTCGGGCCTGAGGTCGTTGAACGGGCGGTTGCCGAGCTTGCCGTGGAGGAACATCGAGGTGAGCGGCGCCATGCCCAGCTTCTTGATGTCGAGGCGGGGATAGAGCACGGCCTCGACCCGCATTTTGGTCTCGGTATCGGGCGTAAGTTCGAAGCGATAGGCGCCGGTCGTGCTCTTGCTGTCCAGAAGCGCGTAGATCACCACCGTCGACGCCTCGGCCGACGGCCGCTCGATCCAGAATTTGGTAAAGGCCGGGAATTCCTCGCCCTGCGGCCCCGCCGTGTCGATCGCCAGCCCGCGGCCGGACAGGCCGTACTGCTCGCCCCGGCCGATCAGCCGGAAATATGAGGCGCCTTGGAACACCGCGAACTCGTCGTAATAGTCCGGGCGATTGAGCGGGAAATGCAGCCGGAAGCCGGCGAAGCCCATGCTCTGGTCGAAATTGGTCGGGAAATTATTCGGGCCGAAATCGAACATCGACGGGCTGTAGCCGATCTCGCGCACCTCGCCGCTTTCGATCGTGTGGATCGTGACCTTGCGATCATATTGGAAGCCGCGGTGGAACATCTCGATGTGGAACAGGCCGCCGTCGCGCCACAGCGCCTGATCCGACCGGAAATCGATCATGCGGAAATGGGCATAATCGAGCGATTTCAGAGAATCCGGCAGCGGCGGGCTGCTGCCGTCATAGGGCTGCTTGGCGAGCTGGACGGCCTGATCCTTGACTGTGTCGAAGGTGAAACCGGCGGAATCCGCGGCGAGCGCCGACCGGCCGGGCAGCGCCATCGCGCCGGAGGCCGCGGTGCCGGCCAGCGCGGCGATGAATTCACGACGTCTGATCTGCATTTCCGATCAACAGTCCGATGTTGCTTTCGATCCTCAAAGATCCGGACGAGATATTGCATATCGCCCCTGACCGATGGCGCGCGAACAGGCCGCCGGTCCGGCATAGCTGCTCTGCGGCCGGGACCAAATGCGCTTTCCGGCCCCTTTCTAGCCAAGCGAGGGATCGAAGGCGAGCCCCACGCTGTTGAAAACACGACCTATGCGCGCGGGCACCACCCGGACGTGCTTCTCGGGACGAAGATGGGAGCCAGCCCTGGAACAGCCTTTCGATCTCAGTCCGCCGCCGGCGCGGCTGGGCTGGAGCTATTTCATCGACTTCGACGGCACGCTAGTCGACTTCGCCCGCACCCCCGGGGAAGTGACGGTCAGCGCGGATCTGCGGGCCCTGCTGGATGAAACCCACCGGGCGGTGCATGGCGCGCTCGCCATCGTCAGCGGCCGACCGCTGGTCGAGCTCGATCGGTTCATCGCCTTGCCTCAGCTGCCGATGGCCGGCCAGCACGGGCTCGAATGGCGCGACGCGTTCGGCTGCGTCGGCCGGATGCCGCGCCTCAGCCTGTCGCCGCATATCGTGCAGGCGGCCCGGCACTGGGCCGCCGAGCGGCCGGGAACGCTGGTCGAGGTCAAGGATTTCTCGGTAGCACTCCATGTCCGCTCGGTGCCGGCCCTGATGCCGGACGCGCTCGAGATCGGACGACAGCTCGTCGCCAGCGACCCGAGCCGGCTGATGCTGCAGCCCGGCTCCTTCGTCGTCGAGATCCGCTGCCGCGGCGGCGACAAGGGCGATATCGTCAACCGCCTGCTGCGCGACCGGCCGTTCCTCGGGCGGCGGCCGGTGTTCATCGGTGACGACCTGACCGACGAGCACGGCTTCGCCGCGGCGGCGCGCGGCGGCGGCTTCGGCATCCTGGTCGGCAGCGAACGCGACACGGCCGCGCGCCACCGCCTCGCCGGCCCGGCCGCGGTCCACGCTTGGCTGCGGCCGCTTACCGGTGCCGGCTCATGAGCCGTCTCGTCGTCGTTTCGAACCGGATCGCCCCGGTCGGCGAGGGGGGGCCGCCCCAGGGCGGGCTCGCCGTCGGCGTGCTCGAGGCGCTGCGCGAGCAGGGCGGCGTGTGGCTCGGCTGGTCCGGCAAGATCGTCGAGAGCCTGCCCGACAAGCCGCATATCCGGAGCCACGGCAAGATCACGGTCGTCGAGCTCGACCTGACCCAGGCCGAATACGACACCTATTACCTGGGCTATGCCAACGGCACGCTCTGGCCGGCCTTCCATTACCGGCTCGACCTGATGGAATTCTCGCGACCCAACCTCGAGGGCTACCGCGCGGTCAACCGGCGCTTCGCCCGGGCGCTCGACGGCATCCTGCGTCCGGGCGACCGGGTCTGGGTGCATGATTATCACCTGATCCCGCTCGCGACCGAACTCAGGGCGCTCGATATCTCGCTGCGGCTGGGCTTCTTCCTGCATACGCCGTTTCCGGCGGCGCAAGTGCTGCTGGGCGTGCCCTGGCACCGGGATCTGGTCGAGCATCTGGCGGCCTATGACGTGGTCGGCTTCCAGACCGAGCGCGATGTCGCGGGCCTTGTGGACTATCTGACGGTCGAGAAGTACGGCACCATCGGCCCGGACGGCCGGGCCGAAGCCTTCGGCCGGAAGTTCCTCGCCGCCGCCTTTCCGATCTCGATCGATACCGCCAGTCTCGCGCGGCAGGCGGCCGAAATGGAGGGCTCGCCCCAGGTCAGGCGCTTGAAGGCCGCGATGCGCGGCCGCAAGCTGATCATCGGCGTCGACCGGCTGGACTATTCCAAGGGCCTGGTCCGGCGGATCAAGGCGGTCGAACGGCTGTTCGAGGCGCATCCGCAATTCTGCCGGGCCGTATCCTTCATGCAGATCGCCCCGCCGACGCGCGGCGAGCTGCATCAGTATCGGGACATCCGGCGCGAGCTCGAGCAGCATTCGGGGCGCATCAACGGCGCCTATGCCGATTACGACTGGATGCCGATCCGCTACATCAGCCGCTCCTATTCGCGGCGCACGCTCGCGGGCTTCTTCAGGGCCAGCGCCATCGGTCTGGTGACGCCGCTGATCGACGGCATGAATCTGGTCGCCAAGGAGTATGTCGCCTGCCAGGACCCGGCAGATCCGGGCGTGCTGGTCCTGTCCTGCTTCGCCGGCGCGGCGCAGGAAATGGATGGGGCGCTGATCGTCAACCCATATGATTTCGAACTGGTCGGGGATAAACTCGCCGTTGCGCTGGAGATGACGCTCGAAGAACGGCGCGAACGGCACAAGACCCTGATGGACCGGCTGATGCGCTGGGACGTCACCGCCTGGCGCCGCGCCTTCGAAGCCGCGCTCGCCGCCGCCTGAGCGGCCCGCCGGCTCAGCATTTTCCTCATCGGTTCCTGCATCACGGGAGATCGCCATGACGGAAAGACAATATCTGCCGATCGAAGGCTCCGAGCGGAAGGCGCCCCATGCCGCCCCGCTCGGTCCGGTCGACCCGGACCAGCTCCTGACCATCAGCCTGTATTTGAAGCCGCGCGCCACGCCGCCGGCCGGACAGCGCCTCGACCGAGCGGAATTCGCTCGGCATTACGGCGCCCATCCCGATGAGATCGCCCGGATCGAGACCTATGCCCGTGACCATGGCCTCGTCGTGGCGGACGTCGATGCGGCCCGCCGGCTGGTCCGGCTTGCCGGCACCGCCGAGGCGCACGGCCGGGCCTTCCGCACCAAGCTCGATCGCTACCCCATGGCCACGGGCGAGCATCGCGGGCGCAGCGGCCCGCTCTATGTCGGCGACGACATCGTTCATCTGGTGCATGGCGTATTCGGGCTCGACGACCGGCCGCAGGCGCGCCCGCAATACCGCGTCGCGCCGGCGAAGGCGGCCCCGACCAGCGTGACGGCCCCTGAAGTCGGCCAGCTCTACAATTTCCCGCCGGGTGACGGCACCGGCGAAACCATCGCGCTGATCGAGCTCGGCGGCGGCTATGTCTCGGGCGATCTCAAGAAATATTTCAAGGGGCTGACGCTGAAGGAGCCGAAGGTCACAACGGTCGACGTCGACAAGGGCCGCAACGCGCCGACCCACGATGCGAGCGGGCCGGACGGCGAGGTGATGCTCGACATCGAGGTGGCGGGTGCGCTGGCGCCGGGCGCCCATATCGCCGTCTATTTCGCGCCCAATACCGACCAGGGCTTCCTCGATGCGGTGACCAAGGCGATCCACGATCAGAAGCAGAAGCCGTCGGTCGTCTCGATCAGTTGGGGCGGGCCGGAATCGAGCTGGACTCAGGCTGCGGCCCAGGCCATGGACCAGGCGTTCCAGGATGCCGCAAGCCTGGGCGTCACCATCTCCGTCGCGTCCGGCGACGGCGGCTCCAGCGACGGCGTCACCGACGGGCTTGCCCATGTCGATTTCCCGGCGTCGAGCCCGAACGTGCTCGGCTGCGGCGGCACGCGGGTCACGGTGGCCACCGGCGGCAACACCATCGCCAGCGAGACGGTGTGGAACGACGGCGCCCAGGGCGGCGCCGGCGGCGGCGGCATCAGCACGCTGTTTGCGGTGCCGGCCTATCAGCAGGGCCTGGCCCTGCCGCCCTCGGCCAATGCCGGTGCCGGACCCGGACGGGGCGTTCCGGATGTCGCCGGCAATGCCGATCCGCAGACCGGCTACCAGGTGCTGGTCGATGGGCAGAGCATGGTGATCGGCGGGACCAGCGCGGTGGCGCCGCTCTGGGCCGGGCTGATCGCGCGCTTGAATGCGACCTTGGGCAAGCCGGTCGGCTTCCTCAATCCGCAGCTCTATGCCCGTGCTGCGGCCTTCAACGACATCACCACCGGCAACAATGGCGCCTATAACGCGGCCAAGGGCTGGGATTGCTGCACCGGCCTCGGCTCGCCCAGCGGCACGAAGCTGCTGACGGCGCTGCAGAGCGGGGTGTCGAGCTAACACGCACCGGTCCGGCGTCCGATCCTCTCGGCTCGACGGGGATCGGGTGCCGATTTTCGTTTTCGTCATTGTCTCGGTCACGGGCTCGTGCCAGCTTCGGAAACGAACATCGATCGGGGCGTTTTCGGATGAGCGATACGGGCACGGGTGAGAAGACGGGGGCGACGGCCCGCCACAACGGCATCGTCTCCCTGGTCCGGCAGCGCGGCTTCATGGCGATCGAGGCGCTCGCCAGCCATTTCGACGTGACGGTCCAGACCATCCGCCGCGACCTCAACCTGCTGGCCGACGAGGGGCGCGTGCTGCGCTATCACGGCGGCGCCGGCCTGCCGTCGAGCATCGAGAACATCGACTATACCGCCCGCCAGGTGATGAATCCGGCGGAGAAGGACCGGATCGCGCGGCTCGTCGCCCAGGAGATTCCAGCCCACGCCTCGCTGTTCATCAACATCGGCACGACGACCGAGGCGGTCGCCCGCGCGCTCGCCGGGCACCAGGGCCTGCAGGTCATCACCAACAACCTGAACGTCGCGTCCCTGCTGACGCGCGGCACGGATTTCAAGGTCATCCTGACCGGCGGCACGGTGCGCAACCGCGACGGCGGCATCGTCGGTGCGGCGTCCTGCGACATGATCGGTCAGTTCCGCGTCGATTTCGGCATCATCGGCATCAGCGGCATCGACGAGGACGGCACGCTGCTCGACTTCGACGCCGACGAGGTGCGAGCGGCCCAGGCGATCCTGCGCAATTCGCGCCAGGTGTTCCTGGTCGCCGACCATACCAAGTTCGCGCGCCGGCCGATGGTGCGCATGGGCTCGATCACCGAGGTCACGGCGCTGTTCACCGACGAGCCGCCGCCGCCGGCGATCGCCCGGCTGCTGCAGGAACATGACGTCGCCTTGAAGGTCGCCGCCAAGGAATAGCTGTTCGTTTTCGAAAAGACGGAACGATCCCGCGGTCTCGAGCCGACGGACGATGGGAGGAAAGGAATGTCGCGCTTCATCGGTGCGCTCGATCAGGGCACGACCAGCACCAGGTTCATCGTCTTCGATCACCAGGGCCAAATCGTGGCGGTCGCCCAGAAGGAACACCGGCAGATCTATCCGAAGCCGGGCTGGGTCGAGCACGACCCGCTGGAAATCTGGCGCAACACCGAGGCGGTGACGGCCGAGGCGCTCGAGAAGGCCGGCATCGCGGCGGCCGGGCTGACGGCCGTCGGCATCACCAACCAGCGCGAGACCACCGTGCTGTGGGACCGGGCGACCGGCCGGCCGCTCCATAACGCGCTGGTCTGGCAGGATACGCGCGCCGATCACCTGGTCGCGGCATTCGCGGCGGATGGCGGCCAGGACCGGTTCCGCGCCAAGACCGGCCTGCCGCTGGCCAGCTATTTCAGCGGCCTGAAGCTCAAGTGGCTCTTGGACCATGTCGAGGGCGCCCGCGCCAAGGCCGAGGCGGGGGACGCGCTGTTCGGCAACATCGACAGCTGGCTCCTGTGGAACCTGACCGGCGGCAGCCAGAGTGGCCTGCATGCGACCGACGTGACCAACGCCAGCCGCACCCAGCTCATGGACCTGGCGACGCTCGACTGGGATGCGGAGATGCTCCGCAGCTTCGACATCCCGCGCGCCTGCCTGCCCGCCATCCGCTCGTCGAGCGAGGTGTTCGGTGCGGCGCGCGGGGTCCTCGCCGGGGTGCCGGTCGCCGGCATCCTGGGCGATCAGCAGGCGGCCCTGGTCGGCCAGACCTGCTTCGCCCCGGGCGAGGCCAAGAACACCTACGGCACCGGCTGCTTCGTGCTGATGAATACCGGCGAAAAGCCGGTGCCCTCGACCTGCGGGCTCGTCACCACGGTCGGTTACCGCTTCGGCACGGCGCCGGCGCATTACGCGCTCGAAGGCTCGATCGCCATCACCGGCGCGCTCGTGCAATGGCTGCGCGACAATCTCGGGCTCATCCAGTCGAGCGGCGAGATCGAGCCGCTCGCCCGCTCGGTCGAGGACAATGGCGACGTCTATTTCGTGCCGGCGTTCTCGGGCCTCTACGCGCCCTATTGGAAGGAAAGTGCCAGGGGCGTGGTCGCAGGATTGACCCGCTTCGCCGGCCGCGGCCATCTGGCCCGTGCGGCACTCGAGGCGACCGCCTACCAGACGCGCGACGTGCTCGATGCCATGGGCAAGGATTCCGGCATCGCGATCAAGGAGTTGCGCGCCGACGGCGGCATGGTCGTGAACGAGCTTTTGATGCAGTTCCAGGCCGACATCCTGAACGTCGGCGTGGTCCGACCGCAGGTGATCGAGACGACGGCGCTCGGCGCCGCCTATGCCGCCGGCCTCGCCACCGGCTTCTGGGCCGGCGAGGCGGAGCTCAAGCATAATTGGGGGCGCGACCGGACCTGGGCGCCCGCCATGGCGGCGGAGCAGCGCGACCGGCTCTACGGCTCCTGGCAGAAGGCGGTCCGCCGGGCGTTCGACTGGGTGGAGTGAGTTGGCCACCGACTTGCGACGGTCACTGGCAGAATTCGCCCGAGTCTGGTTGAGTGGCATCGGGTCCGGTCTCGGAGGAATGCATGAAAATCGCGCTCATCGCCCATGATCGGCTGAAGCCGACCTTCGTCGCCTGGGTGCGCAAGCACGAGACCGTCTTCGGCCAGCACCAGATGGTCGCGACCGGCACGACCGGGTCGCAGATCAAGCAGGCATGTCCGGCGCTCGACGTCACCCTGGTCAAGAGCGGGCCGCTCGGCGGCGACCAGCAGATCGGGTCGATGATTGCCGACGGCACGATCGATGCCGTGATCTTCATGGCCGATCCGCTGACGCCCATGCCGCATGATGTCGATGTCAAGGCGCTGATCCGCCTGTCGACGCTCTACAACATCCCGATGGCCTGCAACGAGGCGACGGCCGACCTGGTCGTGGGCTGGCTCGCCCGCATGGCGTCGCACTGACGGGCCATCCTTCGGGCGGTACCGCAATCCGAATGTCACACAGCCGAGCGGATTGAATCCGGCCGGTCGAATCCTGCTTCGGTCCGATGCTTTCTCCATGCTAGCGTCCGGTGCGCCGCCTGGATAAGCACCGGAGAAGAAGGCTATGGGAGAAGATTCGGGGAAGTCGAGTACGCCATGGGTATGGGGCCTGTTGCTGCCCTATATCGCGCTGCTCTGGCTGCCATTCTACAACGCGAAGGAACCGGCGTTCGCCGGCTTTCCGTTCTTTTACTGGTACCAGTTCGCGTGGGTGCCGCTGACGTCTCTGCTCATCTACCTCGTTTATAGGAAGGTCAAATGAGCACCGACACGATCAACTGGACGGCGCTCGGCGTATTCGTCTTCTTTTTCGCCCTGGTCACGGTCATCGGCTTCTTCGCCGCGCGCTGGAAGGCCGGCGATCTCAACGAGCTCCATGAATGGGGCCTCGGCGGCCGCCGCTTCGGCACGATCATCACCTGGTTCCTGGTCGGCGGCGACTTCTACACCGCCTATACCGTGATCGCGGTGCCGGCGCTGGTCTATGCGGTCGGCGCCTACGGCTTCTTCGCGCTGCCCTACACCATCATCGTCTATCCGCTGGTGTTCCTGGTCATGCCGCGCCTGTGGGCGGTCTGCCACCGGCACCAATACGTGACCGGCGCCGACTTCGTGCATGGCCGCTACGGCAGCTCCTGGCTGGCGCTCGCGGTGGCGCTCACCGGCCTGTTGGCGACCATGCCCTATATCGCGCTGCAGCTCGTCGGCATGCAGGTCGTGATCGGCGGCCTCGGCATCGGCGGCGAGGGCTTCAAGGGCGAGATCCCGCTGATCATCGCCTTCGTCATCCTGGCGGTCTACACCTACGCCTCCGGCCTGCGCGCGCCGGCGATGATCGCCTTCGTCAAGGACGTGATGATCTACATTGTGGTCATCGCGGCGATCGCCATCATCCCGATGCAATTGGGCGGCTACGGCGCGGTGTTCGATGCGGCCGACAAGGCGTTCCAGGCCAAGGGCGGGGCGACAGGCCTGATCCTGCAGCCAGGCCAGTTCGTGCCCTTCGCCACCTTGGCGCTGGGCTCCGCCTTCGCCGCCTTCATGTATCCGCACACGATGACCGGTGTCTTGTCCTCGTCGTCGGGCGACGTGGTGCGCAAGAACGCCATGCTGCTGCCGGCCTATACGGTGCTGCTCGGCCTGATCGCGATGCTCGGCTACATGGCGATCGCCGCCGGCATCTCGGTCAAGTCGCCGACCGCGGTCGTGCCGGCGCTGTTCCTCAAGATCTTCCCGGACTGGTTCGTCGGCTTCAGCTTCGCCGCGATCGCGATCGGCGCGCTGGTGCCGGCGGCGATCATGTCGATCGGCGCCGCCAACCTGTTTACCCGGAACATCTGGCGGACCTTCGTCAACCCGAACATGTCGGGGCCCGCCGAGGCCGCTTCGGCCAAGCTCGTCTCGCTGATCGTCAAGTTCGGCGCGCTGGTGTTCATCGTGGCGTTGCCGACGCAGTTCGCAATCGATCTGCAATTGCTGGGCGGCGTCTGGATCCTGCAGACCTTCCCGGCGATCGTGCTCGGGCTTTACAAGACCCGGCTCCGGCCGTCGGCCCTGCTGCTCGGCTGGGCCGTCGGCATGGTCGTCGGCACCGTGCTCGCCTATCAGACCGGGCTGAAGCCGGTCTATCCGCTGGCGATCGGCGGCGCGACCTACCCGGTCTACATCGGCGTCATCGCGGGCGCGCTCAACCTGGTGGTCAGCGTCGTGGCCTCGGCCCTGTTCGGCGCCATCGGCGTCGGCCATGGCAGCGACGAGACCCAGCCCGGCGATTACATGCTGGGCAAGGCCGAGTAAACCGGTCGACCGGCCAAAGGCAAGGGGGCGGCATGGCAATTCATGCCGCCCCCATTTTTTTGCTCGACGATGGCGTTCCTGGCGGAATCATGGCCAGCTTTTCGAGCGTGCGGATCGATTTCGATTCGTCGTCTTCTCGTCGATCCGGAGTCTGGCGATGCCGAGCGTGCGATTATTGGCGGCCCTGGGGGCGGTGCTGCTGCTGGCCGGATGCGGCGCCGCCGCGGCGCCTTGCCGGATCGGCTCGGCCGTCCTCGACATCATTCCCGTCGTCGGTCACGTGGCGGCCGCCCCGACCGACGCCTGCGCCAGCGCGATCGATCCCGGCTGACGAGAAAGGCCGGAGGCAGCGCCCCCGGCCTTTCCCTTCAGATCCAAGCCCGGCGGAGGCTCAGTGTTCGGCCGGCTCGACCGTGGCGTCGGGGATGGTGTGGCCGCCATAGGTGAAGGTGCCCTTGCCGACCCAGTTCGGGCCGACGACGAAGGCGGCGCTGAACTGCGCCAGATACGACCCGATCGCCGGCGGCGGCACCGACACGACATATTGGCCGGACAGGGACACGAGCTGCTGGTCGGGGCCGAACCCGGTGTGATGGATGTGGCCGGTGACCTGCGGCACGTGAATCGGCCCGCCGACCGGCGTCACCGACTGGCTGATGATCGCATCGCCATTCACGCTGCCCTGTGGGGCGAAGACCGTCAGGTTCAGGTGCAGAACCGGCGAACCCAGCAAGCCGGGCCGCGAGACCTTCAGCTTGACCAGATAGAGACCGCTCTTCTCAGACATAGGGTCCTCCTTCGGTAGCGTTCGACGGTCGCTCTGGCGGCGACCAATGCCGTACCATGACTCTTCTAGGTTGTCAGATAAAGCGAAATACACGCTACAATTTTATGTCAAGGCCGATCGTTCCGGGCCTTTGGTGCCGGCAGTCGGCCGCGAGCCCGTTTATCTCTTGCGTACCGTCGCCGGTAACCGCAGGCTACGTCGCCGCGAGAGGCGGGTAGAACCCGCTCCGTGCCGTATATTCAAGGGTTGGAGGCTGCTGTCGATGGACGAGACGCTGGAAAGACGCACGATCGCCAAGGTTACCTGGCGGCTGATTCCATTTCTGATGGTCTGTTATTTCGTATCTTTCCTGGACCGGGTGAATCTGGGCTTCGCGGGGGCCGCGATCAGCAAGCATTTCGCCTTCAGCGCGACCGTCTTCGGGCTCGGCGCCGGCATCTTCTTCATCGGCTATTTCCTGTTCGAGGTGCCGAGCAACATCCTTCTGGAAAAATACGGCGCCCGGCGCTGGATCGCGCGCATCATGCTGACCTGGGGCCTGGTCTCCGCGGCGACCGCCTTCGTGCAGGGCGAATACAGCTTCTACACCATCCGCTTCCTGCTCGGCGTGGCCGAGGCCGGCTTCTTCCCCGGCATCATCCTCTATCTGACCTACTGGTTCCCCGCCGCCTACCGGGCGCGGATCGTCGGCTGGTTCATGGTCGCGATCCCGGTTTCGAGCGTCATCGGCGCGCCGGTCTCGCAATGGATCCTCAGCCTGGACGGGATGGGCGGCCTCGCCGGCTGGCAATGGCTGTTCCTGGTCGAGGCGGCGCCGTCGCTGGTCCTGGCCTTCATCGTGCTGTCCTATCTGACCGACAAGCCGACCGAGGCGCATTGGCTCGAGGCGGACGAGCGGCAATGGCTGAGCAGCACGCTCGACAGCGAGCGCCGGCACCGGGAATCGGTGAAGAAGTTCGGCCTGGGCGAGGCGCTCACCAACCCCCGCGTCCTGCTGCTGTCGCTGGTCTATTTCGGCGATGTCGCGGCGCTTTATGGCGTGGGCTTCTGGCTGCCGCAGATCCTCGGGCCGCTGCACCTGAGCCCGCTCGCCAATATCGGCGCGCTCGCCATTCCCTACGCGGTCGGCGCCGTCGGCATGGTGCTCTGGGTCCGCCGGTCGGACCGGACCGGCGAACGCAAGCTGCATACGGCGATCCCGGCCTTCGTCGCCTGCCTCGGCCTGGCGCTGGTGCCCTTCGCCAGCGACCCGGTGGTCGAGGTGGTGCTGCTCTGCGTCGCCGCACTCGGCATCTTCGCCATGCTGCCGGTGTTCTGGACCCTGCCGACGGCATTCCTCACCGGCACGGCCGCGGCCGGCGGCATCGCGCTCGTCAACTCGATCGGCAACCTGTCGGGCTATGTCGGGCCGCAGGTGATCGGGCTGATCAAGGACAAGACCGGCGGCTATGACGGCGGCATCTGGTTCCTGGCGGCCTGCGCCTTCGTTGCCGGCGTGATCGTGCTGCTGCTCGGCCACAAGCCGGAGTTCGAGAAGCTTCCCGACCGCGCGGCGGCACCGGCCGAGTGATCGAGGCCGGCCGTTCGATCTGACCCGGAGGGGGCGGAATCACTCCGCCCCCTCTTTTCTTTTCCGGTGGCGGCGGCCACTGTCCCAAGCGGCAACGGGAGCAAAGGCATGAGCGTGGCGAAGCTGGCCGAAAAGATCGGCCAGGAATTGGGCGTGTCGGCGTGGGTGTCGATCGAGCAGGACCGGATCGACCGTTTCGCCGATGCGACCGACGATCATCAATGGATCCATGTCGACCGCGAGCGCGCCGCCGCCGGCCCGTTCGGGGCGACGATCGCCCATGGCTTCCTGACCCTGTCGCTGCTGGCGCCGACCGCCTACCAGGTGCTTGCGGACGTGTTCACCGGGGCGACCGCCTTCAACTACGGGCTCGACAAGGTCCGCTTCATCGCGCCGGTCAGGGTCGGATCGCGCGTGCGCAACCGCATCAGGCTCCTGGCGGCCGAAGCCAAGGACGGCGGCCGCTGGCTGGTGACGACCGAGAACACGTTCGAGATCGAGGGCGGGGACAAGCCGGCCCTGATCGCCATCAGCCTGGTGATGATCCTGCCGGG